>JACCDI010829875.1_pt1 | contig 11757 bp, 2 predicted proteins | sample 7442791 | NCBI WGS metagenome assembly JACCDI01 (sample SAMN15323434, study PRJNA562643) | freshwater metagenome | isolation source: river surface water | place: USA:Blue River Watershed | collected 2017-08-15
CCAATGTCCCAATCTTTGTTGATGTCGTGGGTGTAGCGCCCATGGACCAAGGTGGCCCAGTAGCGGTTGAGCATGCTGGTGTCTTGCAAGCTGGTGGTTTTGGCGGCCCAGCGCATGCTGACGTTTTCGCCACGGCGCACTTGCCAGTTGGCATGGGTGCTAACCACATGGGTTTCGGTACGGCCCACGGTGGTGTTGGCGGTGCCGGCGACGGCGGCAAAGGGGTCGGTGCTGGCGGCACTGCCTAGGCCGACGTTTTGCACATAGTGTTCGTAGCGGCTAAGGACGTTCCAGCGGTCGGCATAGGCAGGCCGCCAGGCCATGCCAATTTGCTGGCGGTCAAGGTGGTTGAAGCTGTTGTTGGTGAGGTCGTCAGTGGCGGTGCGGATGAGGCGGCCCAGCAAGGTGAGGTCAGCATTCATGCGCCATGCCGAGGCCAAGCTGTAAAGGCTGGCTTGGTTGGTGCTGGCGCGGCGTTGCTCGGTGGCGGCGCTGGCGCGCCATGGGTTTTGCACCCAGTCCAGCCCAAGGGTGACGCTGGTGGCGTTGGCAGTGGCTGTGGCGGCGGGGGCCGCGCCGCCACCTGCGGGCGCAGGGGCGGGGCCAACGGTTTGGATGTGCTCCAAGCTGCCGTTGACGCGCCATTGGTCGTTGATTTTGTAGGTGTTGCGGATGCCGCTGGCGTTTTGCGGTGCAGCGGTGGGGTAGGCGCGGTATTCGTTGTAGATGCGCCCGCCTTCCATGTAGGCGCTGTCAATGCCAACGGTGGTGAGCTTGCGCACGCTCAGGTCGTTGCCAGTGCTGACGTCGGCCAGCGACGAGGTGGTGGTTTGGGCGTACAAGCGGGTGGTGTCGGTGAGGCCCAAGCTGCCGCCCAAGGTGGCAGCGCGGCGGGGGCGCTGGTCCACGTCTTGTTCAATTTCGCCAAAGGCTTGCAGTCTGGGCAGGGCGCTGGGGCGCATGGTGAGGCGGCTGCGCACGGTGGTGAAGTCGTTGATGGCCGTGGGTGTGCTGATGCCCATGCCCGAGCCGTTGCCCAAGCTGCTGATGCCGGGGTTGCTGGCGTTGCTGCCAAATTGGCTGTAGTTGCCCGCGCTGGGCAGGCTGTAGTTGGCCATGTTGCCGGTGCGTGCGCCAATTTCGCCCACGAACTGGTCGCTGAGTTTGCGCTCTAGGGCCACCGACACGCTGTGGCGGTCGTTGCTGCTGCTGGTTGTGGTGGTGGTGCCGGTGTTGTCAATGGATTTGAGGGCATCGGCTTTGGCGCGGGTGACTTCGTCTAGGGCGTATTCGGCGCGGGCCATGGCTTCGGTGCGGCCAGCACCGGCGCCTGCGCTGAGGTTGTCAAAGTTGTTGTCGGTTTTCAGGATTTGGGCTTGGGCGCGGAGGTCGCTTTGTTCGTGGCGCATGCTCACGCGTGAAGCGTTGCCTTTGCCTTTGAGGTCGGTGGTGGTTTGGACGGCTTCGGCGCTGACGCTGGTGTTGTCGCCCACGCGGGCCAAGCCGGTAACGGCTACCAAGTCGCGTTTGTTTTGGGGGTTTTCATCTTGCACCTTGACGGCGCCGAGTTGAACAGTGTCGGTCACTTTGACTTGGGCATCTGCGCCCATGACGTTGTAGGTCGGGCCATTGGCGTCAAGTTCGAAGGTGACGCGGATGGACTGGGGGTTGCCTTCGAGGTCTATGGCCGAGAGTGGGGCAACCAAATAGAGGCGGCGGGTGAGAGGTTCAAAGTTGTAGTCCACGCCTCGGTTGAGCGTGCGGGTGCTGAGGATGGTTTGCAGCTGACGGCGGTCGCGCACCAAGATTTCAACTTTTTCGGCGCCGGGGCGGATGTTGCCCACCACGTTGTTGAGGTTGTAGAAGGACAGGCCGTTGGCTTGGAATTCTTCGACTTGCTGGGTAGCGTTGGTTTGTGAGTAGAAGGATACGAGACGCACGTTGTCGTCTTGGTAGCGGTGCTGCACACCCGAGAGGACGCGGCTGTATTGGCTGAGCTGACGCACTTCTTGGCTGCTGGCGCTGTTGAAGTCGCCCAAGAGCAAGAAGCTGCGGTTTTTGTCGATACGCACATACAGGCGGCCTGTGCTTTGGGCATCGTAGCCACGCACGGAGCCGTCGCCATAGACGGGGTAGAACTCGTCGGGGCGAATGTCGCGGAAGAGGCGTTCGTTTTTCTGTTTGTCCGAGTCGTAGGCGGTGGTCAGGAGGTATTCGCCTTTGATCGTGCCTTTGAAGTAGAAGGCCGCACGCTGACTGGCGCGTGTGTGGTCGCTTTCGGCCACGGTGTCGGTGATGACTTGTTCAAACGCGTTGGAGGACTGCGGCTGGTTGAGCTGCAGGCGGCCTGCTTTGCTGAGGTCGATGACGCCTTCCACGATACCAATGCCTTGCATGGGCGTGAGGGCGGGCAAGAAAGTGAGGCGTTGCTCGTGCTTGAAGCTGCCCGCACTGACGCGCACCAAGACCTCGCTCGGCTGAGGCGGGGGCTGGAATTGCACCAAGGCTTCGCCGCCTTCCACAAAAATTTGGACGCCGGGTTCGTTGGGGCTGAGGTCGGTGTTGAGCCAAGTGCTGGTGTTGGACTCAAGGGTGACCATGGTGCGGGCGGTGATGGGCACGCCCGCATCGTCGGTGAGTTTGAGGCGGAGTTTGGCCGGCACCAAGGGGTTGGCAGACAAGCGCTCTTCAGGAATGAGGGCGGCTTGGCTCAGGCCCGAGGGGGCGCGAATTTTGATTTGGGTTTTTTCGCGAACGTTGCCAAATTCGTCGGTGGCATGAAGCACCAACTGGTTGATGCCGGGTTGCAGGGCAATGCCAATGAACTCGTAGGCCACCAAGCCCGTGGCGACGACTTGAGATTTTTTGCCCACGCGGCTGTCGGCCACGGGCTGGTCGTTGACGATGAGGCGCAGCAACGATTGTTGTGGGCCAGTGACGCGCACGTTGATGACGTTGTTGAGCACGGTGTCGCCATCGCGCAGTTCGATGAAGCTGGCTTTGGGGGGCAGCTTTTCAATGACTTCTTCAAGCGGCACGCTGCTGAGTGTGGCGATGCGGCCCAGCAAGCTGCCGTCGAGGCTGGCTTTTTTGGCGGGCTGGGGCGCAGCGGCCGGTGGGGCGGCAGGTGCCGAGGCGGCTGAAGCAGCAGGTGATGGGGCTGGCGTTGCTGCGGGTGGTACAGCTGGTACAGCTGGTACGGCTGGGCTGAGTTGGCCACCGCTGCCCATGGGGGCGGTGGGGCTGAGCAAGCCCACGCCTTGGGCCATGTTTTTGGGCATGGCAATCAGGGGGCTAGGTGCGTCGCCGTTGATGGGTGGCTGAACCATGCCCGAGATGGCAGCGTTGCCACCGCCTTGAGCCACGCCGCTGGCGGGCATGCCACGCGTGTCGCCCAAGGGCGCGGTGCGAACGTCGGCGGCGAGGCGCGCGCTCACAAGGGCTTGGAGCTGGTTGTCAATGGCTTTTTCAAAGGCTTTTTGGCGCTTTTCAATTTCTTGCATGGCCAAGGGCGACTGACAGGCGTTGATCGCGGTGTCAGCGCGGGCCAGCTCACCATTTTTAAGGTCAAGGAAGCGGCTGTCGGCTTGGCCGGATTGGCGGTTGTCGGTCAGGGCCACCGTGCTGTTGACGGGCAAGGTGGTGTTGTCCACACGCAGCACATGGGTGGTGGGTTTGAGGCCATAGAGGCTCCAGCGACCAAACTGGTCGGTGATGACGCTGACGCCGTTTTCTAAGTAGAGGCGAACGCCAGGTATGCCGGGCTCTTCGGGGCCGTCTTGCAGGCCGTTGGCATTGCAGTCGGCCCAGACCTTGCCAATGGCAAAGGCTTGGTTGCTAAAGACGCCACCCGACACACGCACACGGGCTTGGGCCGTGTTGGTTTGCAGGGGCATGAGCGAGGCTTTGGCTCGGGCGCTGGCTTGGGCGGTGTTGATGGCGTCGGTGTCGACCACCACGCCGGGGCCAATGCGCAAGCGGTAGCGAATGGTGTTTTGTGATTGGCCTTGGGTGGCCGCATCGTCAATGATGTAGCGCAGGCTGGTGAGGTGGGTTTGGTTGTCGGCGCTGGCCACTGGGTCGGGCAAGGCAACGGTGTTGTTGAGGCGGCTGCTGCCTTTGACGTAGCTAAAGCCCGGGGGCAGGATGTCCACCACATTGAGGTCGCGAATGTCAGCACCCGTGCTGTTGGTGAGTTTGAGTTGGTAGTCCACAAAGTCACCCATTTCGGCTTGGGTTTTGTTGGCCTGTTTACTCAAGCTGAAGTTGCTGCCCATGTTGGTGGGATCGAGCGGAATGTGGTTGTGCACGGCCATGCAGTCGGGCTGCTGGGTGTTGCTGGCTTTGTAGCCGGTGCGCAGTTGGGTGTACCACGTGGTGTCGTCATTGGCCGTGGGAATGCCCTCACCTGCCACCACGGCGCTGCAACCGCCGTAGGTGCCCGACTGCGCGGGGATGATGGTGCTGGCTTTGTAGCCGCTGGGCGGGGTGACGGTGACGGTGTAGGTGCACACGTCGTCGATGGGCGGGACGTTCCAGAAGAATTGGTACAGACCATCGGCACCCGTGACCATGCTGACGCTTTTGCCCGAGTAGGTGTAGCCGATGGCGGCATTGCTGTAGATTTGCTCGGGCTTCATGTCGGGCACGGGGCCCGCATCGCACGACAGGCGAGTGAAGGTGAGCTTGGCACCCGCCACAGGCAGGCGGGTGACGGTGTCGTACACATAGCCTTGTGGATCAACCAGCAGGCTGATCAAACCCGCGTCTTTGGCTGCGATGGTGTTGGCCGAGAAGTTGGCGTCGTCTAGTGCGTTGAACCAAACGGCGTTTTTGACACGCGTAGCGGGGCCAACCACTTTTTGCACCACGTGAACGGTGTAGCTGTATTGCTCATACTGACCGGGTGCGAGGGCAAAGCCACCGTTGGTGAGGAAGGTGTTGACGTTGGTCGAGGGTTGGCTGGGGTCGTTGCAACCTGCTCTGCCCGTGAACAGAGAAGAGACGGGCAGGTTGTTGGTGGTGCTGGTGGGGGCTTTTTTGAGGCTCCAGCTTTGGACGTTTTCTGCGTTGTCAAAGGTGCATGAAAGGTTGTTGATGACACGCACGTAGGGAATGATGTCGTTAGGGTCGGTGCTGGTGTTTTGCACCTTGACGGTGTAGGTGACATCAAATTCGCCAGGGCCCGTGCGCGTGGGATTGCTGGCCGTCATGCTGACCACCATGTTTTTGCTGATGCGGATGTAGCGGTCCACATTGGGCACGGTGATGGGGGTGGGCTCGGCGTTGTTGTTGGGGTTGTTGTCGCTGTCGGGGTCGGGGTTGCTGCCGTTGGTGGACACATCGGAGGTGTCGGCATCGGCCGTGACGGTGCTGCGCCCGCCGGTGCCCAGCACCGAGGTGGTCCAAGTGTTGAGGTTGGCGCGCTGGATGAGGTTGGCACGCACTTGGTACTGCACGGTGAATTCACCGTTGACGGGCAGCATGCTGCCGGTGGTGGCAAGCAAGTTGGTTTGGGTGCCGTCACCACTGAAGCTGGGGTTGATGGGGGCCGTGACGGTGCTGTCCATGAGGCCCACCACTTTGAGGCTGCCGGGCTCGATGGTGTATTGGCCCGAGGCGGGAGTGCCGCTGGTGTAAGTGCCAAACTGGTTGGTGCCAGACAAGACGTGCTTGAGGTTGAGGTTGAACAACGGCTCGTTGCCGTAGTTGCGCACGCGCAGGGCAAAGGTGTAGCTGACGGTGCCGTCAAGTACGCCACTGCTGTTGTGGTTGATGGTGGTGTTGACCACGCGCAAGGCCAAGCCCAAACGTTGGCCACTTAAGGGAACCACCACGTGGTTGGAGTAGGCGGACACCGTGGTGGCAGTGGCACCACCGGTGCCATAAAAGGCTTGGCCCACGTTGTCGATGGCTTGGTTGGCATCGGCTTTGGCCACCACATCAAACGACAGGCCAACCGACTGGCCGGGGATGAGGGCAAACGAGGTAGAAGCAGGTATGGCCATGGCCACTTCGATCACTTCAATACCGGGGGTATAGGCACTGCTGTAGGCCCATTCGGCATCGCCAACGTAGCGGTAAAGCACCAAGGCGTTGGGGTGGCTGGCTTTGAGAGTGCCCGGCACATACTGCGCCCCTTTAGGCATCACATCGCGCAGCAAAAACACAGGGGTGGGGTTGCCACGGTCGACCACAATGTTTTGGGTGGGGGTGGCGTTGCGAGCCCCGTTGTTGGTGGCAGTCAACACATAGCTGGCCACGGTATTGGCGTTACCCGGCTCTAGCGGGCGGCTGTAGCCCACCAGTTTTTGAATTTGCACCACAGGGTTGTCTTCGAGGCTGACAAAGGTGGTGAGGGTTTGGTTGATGTTGCCCGAGTTGGTGTTGATGGGGGTGTTGTTGAGCGTGAGCGCCACACAGGCGCCGCCAACATTGGTAAACGGTGCGACACCCGTGACCAAGAGCGCCATGCGCTGGCCCGCTGCCAAGGTGAACGGGGCGGTAACGACGGGCTCGGTGGGGTCGACCAGGCCATTGCCATTGAGGTCGTTGACAAGGCGTAGGTTGGCGATGTCGGTGGTGTCGGTGTAGCCGGTGCAATTGTTGGCGTTGGCCACGGCTGCGCTGAAGGTGCTGGTGGTGTTGCCCATGTTGCTGAGCATGTATGACAGGGTCATGCCCACGCCCGGTGGGCGGGCGACCCATGCCTCGCCTTGCAAGGTGGCAATTTCGATAGGCGCCACTTGCAAGGTGGCCAAGGTGCTGTACACCACCTCGCGCTGGGCGGCACCGGGCACGGTGTAGTGCAGCTCGGCCCGCACGCCCAACACTGTGCCCGCCGCAGGCATGACGGCTTGTGCAGGCGCCGCCCACAAGCCCAGCCATGCCGTGCAAGCCAGCAACCACGCAGACACAAACGCGCTGGTCGGTCTGGCCAGCGCGTGCATGATTCGGCAGAGTTGGATTAAGAATACTTTCATTTCAAAAAATCTGACTTGCGTCAGCTGGGCCCTTTCTCATGCGCCGACACGGATGCCGACGCATGGGAAAGGGGGATGCACAAGGCATCCACCTTTGGGTTGAAAATCCAGCCCCCTCTGGGCAGAAGGGGCTGGTTAACGTTGTGCGTTTCAAGCGTTTAGTCGTTGATACGCACCACGTAGGTCATCGTCAACGAGCCGCCGACTGGCAATTCGTTGGTCGCGCTACCGCAAGTGACGATGGGTGCTGTACCACCAGAAGTCACGGTTGTGGAGCCCGTAGCCAACGTGGTTGACGCACAAGTCACGGCTGGCGAGGTTTGCAAAGTGGTGTAACCAGGTGCTGCGTCCGTGATGGACACGTTCTTCTGCGATGTAGTGCCCGTGTTGGTGGCTACCACTTGGTAGTAAATGCAGTCACCGGGTTTGGCCGTTTGAGCGGTTTGGATGTAGCTACCGGTCATGGCTGGGCAAGCACCTGCTGAACTGCTATAGGCCTGTGTCGCATGCGACTTGACCACTTGGAAGCTGCCAGATGTCACGGTGACGCTGTTAGTCGCTGCCTGTTGGCCGCAACCTGTGGGAGGGCTGCGCAAAGCGGCCGTACCATCTACGTCCTTGACAGTCACCGTGAGGGTGGCCGTGTCGCCCGCATTGGCAGCGCCGGGTGCATACAAGCGCGCCAAGAACATGATTTGGTTACCAGCTGTCAAACCCGTGGTGCTGAGTTTTCCTGTGGAGACAAGGGTATCGCTTGTATCCACCACGCCGTTGTTGTTGACGTCGAGGTACACCTCAGATCTCCAGCCGTTGCTGACAGACGTGCTGTCCAAAGCCACATCCACGCTGAGGTAACCCGAGTTGGTCGTGGCACCGCAGGTGTTGGCACCTGTGTTGGTCAGGGTGAACGCGTAAACCGTGTTGTTACCCTTAACGACCGTACCTGCACCATTGGCTTCCAATTTCATAGCGTAGCCAGTTTGCGAGGTGACGGACACTGCGTCGTACAAGGTGTCTTGGATGGCGCTGTCTGCGCTGTTCGTCACCTGGATGTAGACGGCTTGTGTACGCGAAGTTTCGTTGGCCGGCGTTGTCACACAGGCGTAGATCACGTTTGATCGGGCACCGTTAAACACCGTCAGGTTCGCGCCTGTCACAGTGGTGGGGCTGCTACATGCGGTGCTGCTGAACTTGACAGACCACCCTGCAGGCAATGCCGACATAGAGCTGTTAGATCCCGCTGCCAAGGTGTAAGTTGCGGGTGCAGAGTCATTGTTGGAGATGTAGAGCGGGATTTCCGCAGCAACGCCAGCCATCACATTTGCGGTGTAAGCGGCCTTTGTGCCGGGTCCTGGTCCCCAGTCGCCCACAATGTTGGTCGAGCTGTTGTATGAGCTTGAGTTGGTCAAGTCCACCGCACCGCCTGTGACACCAGTGACCTTGACGTAGGTGGCGTCTGATTGGGTGGTGTCGTTCTTCGACTTAGCCAGCGCAGTGGCTTGCAAGTTGGCGGCCGCACTCAGTGGAGCCGTGGCGGGCAAGAACACCTGCACGTACAACTTCTTGGTCGCGCCCGCAGCAATGTCACCCGTATCAATCGTGCCGTCGCCATCGGTGTCGAGCAGTGGCGTAAGTCCGTCGCTGTTGAACCAAGTGAACACGGTGCCAGCAGGGTAGTTGCCCGCGTTGGCGATGCTGATGTTGAACGTGTCTGCGGCTGTGCCGGTGTTGATCACGTCCACCTCAACCATCTTTGTGCTGCCAGCGGCCATAGAGGCAATGGTGGCCGTGTCAGCAGTGCTGTTGGGCGTGCCTGCGGTGCCGTCTTTCGCCGAAGTGGCAGTGGCATTCGCAGGACCCATGACCACACTGCGGCTGGCCAAGACCGTGTAGGCGGCGCTGTTGGTGTCGGTCAGGCCGCTGGCGATGTTGGTCGCTGCTGAAATGGTGGTCGCATCGCTGCTGCCATTCAGAGCACCTGTGGGTGTGAATTTAGCCGTGTTGGTGGTGGAGCTTGTGCCCACAGTAGCTGTAGGTGCGCTGGCAATTTTCACCACGAAGCTCAAGGTGCCCGTAGTGCCGGGTGCCACGTTGGGAATCAAGGCTTCGACCGTTGATGAAGTGCCTGTGTACTTGAAGTCGACGGTACCGCCGTTACAGGTGACTGTGCTCGTGCCAACGGTATCGCCACTTAATGCCGATCCACCCGAGCAGCTGCTGACCGCCGTGCCTGCGACATAGGTGAAGCCACCGGGCAAGACGTCTTTGATGTACAGGTTGCGCTGCGTTACACCAGTGTTGGAGTAGGCCAAGGTGAAGGTGGTGTACTGAGACACGGTGGCTGTACTGGCCAAGCCAGAGGTGTTGACTGGCCAGGTGCTGCTACCGATCAAGGTCGACAGATTGCTTGGCGCGGCTGCTGTAGGCGCCTTGATGGCTTTGCCCACGCTGAAGGCCGCATCGGTCGTCGCGTTGACGGTGTCGGTACGTGCTTCAGTCGCGTTTGCGTTGCTTAAAGAGTCGTACTGCGCATAGCCGATGGTGGAAGCCTTGGCTGGCGACACCGTCACTTTGGCGGTTGTGCTTGAACTGAATGAGGCACCCATGGTGTAAGCCACCACGAATTTGTAGCTACTGCCAGAATCCACCGATTTGGTGGGCGCTGTAGCGCAAGTTGTTGCGCTCCCTGTAATCGTACACAACGCACTGCCCTTCGGCTGAGCGGTGCCATCGTCTTCGTACAGCTCAATTTTGTTGAAGCCATTTGCCGCTAATGAGCCGGTGACGTTGAATGTAAAGATATCTGCACCGTTACCATTGTTGGTGATGGTATAGGGCGAATAGACGGTTGCACCCGCCCCTGCGCTCTTGCCATTCCCCGTCGTGACAGTGAGTGCCGTGCCGCTGGTTGTACCCGGCGTTACGGCATATGAGCCCACTTGGCTGATGGTGGTGACCACGGTGTTAGAAGTTGTGGTCTGGATGGAACCGTTGTTGTCTTTGTAGGACACTGCTGCTTGGTTGGCAATGGATTGCCCAGCTGGTGGAGAGCTGGGCGATATGGCCTGTGCGCCGGTGGCGGCCAGCAGGCCACTACCAAGCAGTGTTGTAGCGGCGGCAAGCTGGCGCCATTGGCGCCAGCCCCCTCCACCAGAGAATGTGTATTTCATTTGGTTTGCTCCTTTAGAGTGCAAAGTTGAGTAAATGGCTTGTTCGTGTTGGCGCTAACCGCGCTCACTTCTGAGCCTCGCCCTTGCTGACGCGCGCGCGCGCCGCAACTTCTACCTTGGCTCCGGCGGGGAGTTGGCCTAAGTTCCAACGGATGCTTCGGTATTCGTAGTAAGGGACGGCTTCTTTTTTGCCGCTGGCGTTAGCGCGCATGAGCGGCTCTACCCCAAACTCAGCGCCTGTGGAGAACTGAGCACTTTTGCTAGGAGAGGCCGAGCGAGGCTGGTATTCGAGTCCGACGGGGATGGGGAGCTGGGCCACCACGGCGCGTACAGGGCTGCTGCCTTGGTTGGTGTAGGTGGCACGGTATTCAATGAGGTCACCCGGCTTGACCTCGTTGGCGGGCTTGAGGACTTCTTTGCCCGCCTCGGTGCGAACCAAGAACTGCTTGAGCTCGGCTTTGATGGTTTTGTTGTCTTGCGCTTGTGCAGGGGCCGACGTGGCAGCCTGCGGCTTGGTTGCAGTAGCGGTTTGGGCGTGGGCAGTGAACGCAATGCCAGCGTTGGTAAATAAAACGGCTAGTACAAATGCCGGAATGAGTGTGTGTTTCTTCATTTGTGACCCCTGCTTGTTTGGCTGGTTCTCAGGTAACTTTGGTTTTGGCTAAATTAACACTTTGGATAGCTAAACTTTGCTATAAAAATTAATCAAATTTCTACAAAAGGAATACGCTTCCGCAATTAAACGAAATTTAAGAATACTTTAGGACGTAAAAAAGCCCCCTAGCGCTCGCTGCGCTAGGGGGCTTTGCTTTAAATGTTAGCTAATTAGGTATGTCAGTACGCGTGCAGCACTTTTATAAGTTGGGCGCTAGGCCGCGTGTCAAAGCCGCTTCGGTTTTGCCGCTGCGCTGGGCAAGGTCTTGCAGTTGGTCTTGACCAATGCGTCCGACGTTGAAGTACTTGGCTTCAGGATGTGCAAGGTAAAAACCACTCACGCTGGCGGCGGGTGTCATGGCCAAGCTGCTGGTCAGGCCCATGTCGATTTCGTCGCATTGCAGCAAGGCAAACATGTCTTGCTTGGCACTGTGGTCTGGGCAAGCGGGATAGCCAGGGGCTGGTCGAATGCCTTGGTATTTTTCTTTGATGAGGTCTTCGCTGCTCAGCGCTTCGCTGGCCGCGTAGCCCCACAAGTCGGTGCGCACGCGGTGGTGCATGCACTCGGCAAAGGCTTCGGCCAAGCGGTCGGCCAAGGCTTTGAACAAAATGGCGGAGTAGTCGTCGTGCGCGTCGATGAAACGCTTTTCTTGTTTCTCTGCACCTAGGCCTGCGGTCACTGCAAACAAGCCCACGTAGTCGGCCGCTTGCGTTTGGTCGGCCACAAAGTCAGACAAGCAACGGTTGGGGTTGTTGTTGGGCTTGACGGTTTGTTGGCGCAAGCCGTGCCACGTCATCACTTGCTGTTGGCGGGTTTCGTCGGCATAGAGCACGATGTCGTCACCCACGCGCTGCGCGGGATACAAGCCCACCACCGCGTTGGCGGTGAGCCAGCGGTTGGCGATGATTTTTTTCAGCATCGCTTGGCCGTCGGCATAGACCTTCTTGGC
>JACCDI010311957.1_pt1 | contig 11753 bp, 11 predicted proteins | sample 7442791 | NCBI WGS metagenome assembly JACCDI01 (sample SAMN15323434, study PRJNA562643) | freshwater metagenome | isolation source: river surface water | place: USA:Blue River Watershed | collected 2017-08-15
AGGCCTGCATCCTGTCATGGCGCGCCTGATGGCTGCACGCGGGCTGACCGAGACCCGACAACTGTCCACAAAGCTGGATGCCCTGATCGCACCCACGGAACTGCTGCACATGGAGAAGGCAGCGACATTTCTCGCCGATGCGATCGAAGCACGAAAAAAAATCGTGATCGTGGCCGATTACGATTGTGATGGCGCTACCGCTTGCGCGGTCGCAATCCGCGGTTTGCGCGCCATGGGTGCAATAGTCGATTACATCGTACCCAACCGCTTCGAATATGGTTACGGCCTGACCCCTGAAATCGTCGCGCTCACTGCACAAGAAAAATCGCCGGACATCATCGTCACGGTCGATAACGGTATCGCCAGCATAGCCGGTGTGGCCGAAGCCAATCGACGCGGTCTCGAGGTGCTCATCACCGACCATCACCTGCCGGCCGATGCCCTTCCCGAGGCTGCCGTGATCGTCAACCCGAACCAACCCGGCTGCGGCTTCCCCAGCAAGCATTTGGCGGGCGTGGGCGTGATGTTTTACACCCTGCTCGCTTTGCGCGCGGAATTACGCCGGCGCGGCCGTTTTGACGCCACCAATCAACCGCGACTGGACACCTTGCTGGATCTGGTCGCACTGGGCACCGTTGCCGATGTAGTGCGTCTGGATGCGAACAATCGCATTCTGGTGGCGCAAGGTCTTTCGCGCATACGCTCGGGGCGCGCCCATCCAGGTATCGCGGCATTATTTTCGGTCGCTAGCCGCGACGTGCGCAAGGCAACACCCTTTGATCTGGGCTTTGCTGCCGGACCGCGGCTCAATGCAGCGGGTCGGCTGGCCGATATGTCGCTGGGTATTGAATGCCTGCTCACGGATGACACCGACCGCGCGTGGGAGATTGCCCATCAACTCGACCACATCAATCGCGAGCGGCGCGATATCGAAGCCGGCATGCAGGAAGCCGCACTCGCCTTGCTGGAAAACATCGAAGTTCGTGACAATGCCACGCTCTGTCTGTTCAATCCCGACTGGCATCAAGGTGTGATCGGCATCGTGGCGTCACGACTGAAAGAAAAGTTTTACCGCCCTACCATCACCTTCGCCCCGGCTGGTGACGGCATGATCAAGGGTTCGGGACGTTCGATACAAGATTTTCATTTGCGCGATGCGCTTGATCTGGTCTCCAAGCGGGCACCCAAACTCATCGACAAATTTGGCGGACATGCCATGGCTGCCGGTCTTTCACTGCGTGAAGAAGATTTCGCTGAATTTTCGGCGGCTTTCGAGGCGGTGGGACGCGAATGGCTCTCCAGCGCAGCACTGGAACAGATTATTGAAACCGATGGCTCGCTCGAACCGGCGTACTTCAGTCTGGATTTCATCACGCTACTCGAGACGCAGGTCTGGGGTCAGGGCTTTGCGCCGCCGGTGTTTTGCGACGAGTTCAGAGTCATGAATCAGCGCGTGTTAAAAGAACGCCACCTGAAGCTGCAGCTCGAACGCGAAGGTCGGCAGTTCGACGCGATCTGGTTCAATCATGCCGATAGCCTGCCACCACGAGCACGTATCGCCTACCGGCTGGATGCGAATGAATTCAACGGACGCACGCAGGTGCAGCTGATGGTGGAATTTGCCGAGCCGCTGGGCTGAAATGCCATTAACGCGCCCGGCTCGGCGCTAGGGCAACAGAGGCCTGACAGGGTATAATTTCAGGCTTTACGGAAAGCCACACAGCTCATGGAAGCCGAACGCCTCAATGCTCTGACCGCCCTGCTCACTGACCTCGACGCACGTGAGCAAGATTTACGTAGGTATCTTTGACTTCGATCTAAAGTCAGAGAAACTCGAACAAGTCAACGCCGAACTCGAAGATCCCAAGGTCTGGGACGATCCGAAGCGCGCCCAGGATCTGGGCAAAGAAAAAAAATCCCTCGAAAACATTGTCGATTCGCTTACGAACATTCGCAGCGGCTTGCGTGATGCCGCCGATTTGCTGGAGATGGCTCGCGCAGAAGACGATGACGACACGCTGGTCGCAGTAGAGGCCGATGCCCACGAACTGCAAAAACAGGTCGAAGGCATGGAATTCCGGCGCATGTTCTCCAACCCGCTCGACAAAAACAGCTGCTTCATTGACATTCAGGCCGGCGCTGGCGGCACCGAGGCACAGGACTGGGCATCGATGCTGCTGCGGCAGTATTTGCGCTACTGCGAGCGCAAGGGATTCAAAACAGAAATTCTGGAACAATCCGATGGTGAAGTCGCCGGCATCAAAACCGCCACCATCAAGGTGGAAGGCGATCATGCCTACGGCTTTCTGCGTACTGAAACCGGCGTACACCGTCTGGTACGCAAATCACCTTTTGATTCGGCCAATGGTCGTCACACCTCGTTTTCCAGTCTCTTTGTTTATCCGGAAGTCGATGACTCGATCAGCATCGACGTCAATCCGGCGGATGTGCGGGTCGATACCTACCGTGCCTCGGGCGCGGGTGGTCAGCACATCAACAAGACCGATTCCGCAGTTCGCCTGACGCACACGCCCAGTGGCATCGTAGTGCAATGTCAGAACGATCGCAGCCAGCACCGTAACCGCGATGAAGCCTGGGCGATGCTGAAATCTCGTCTGTATGAACTTGAGCTGCGCAAGCGCATGAGCGAACAGCAAAAGCTGGAAGACGCCAAAACCGATATCGGCTGGGGCCACCAGATTCGTTCTTACGTGCTCGATCAGTCGCGCATCAAGGACTTGCGTACGAATGTTGAAACGGGCAATACCAAAGCCGTCCTCGACGGCGATCTGGATGAATTCATCGCAGCATCACTGAAACAGGGCGTATAACAATGATGAACAACAAACACGAAGCCTTGACCGAAGAACGGGACGAGAACACGATCATTGCCGAGCGGCGCTCCAAGCTGGCAGCGATACGCGAAAAAGGCGTGGCCTTCCCGAACGCCTTCAGCCCGCAGCACAAGGCTGCCGATCTGCATATCGCGCACGGCGAAATCGAGCGTGAAGCACTGGAAGCGCAGCCGGTACACGTGGTCGTCGCCGGTCGCATGATGCTAAAGCGCGTGATGGGCAAGGCCTCGTTCGCGACGCTGCAGGACGCTTCGGGTGTGCGTGCCGATGGGCGGATTCAGCTCTACATCTCCAACGAAGGCGTCGGCGAAGACGTACACGAGGCTTTCAAGCACTATGACATCGGCGATATTCTGGGCGCCGAAGGCACCCTGTTCAAGACCAAGACCGGCGAACTGTCGGTCAAGGTTAGCCAGCTACGATTGCTCACCAAATCCCTGCGCCCCCTGCCGGACAAATTTCATGGACTGTCGGATCAGGAAACCAAATACCGGCAGCGCTATGTTGATCTGATCATGAATGAAGAAACGCGCCGGACCTTCAAGGCGCGGACAGCAGGTATCGCCTCCATACGACGCTTCATGGATAGCCATGGCTTCATGGAAGTGGAAACGCCGATGTTGCATGTGATTCCGGGAGGTGCCGCAGCCAAACCCTTCGTGACACATCACAACGCGCTGGATATGCAGATGTATATGCGTATTGCACCGGAGCTGTACCTGAAGCGACTGGTCGTCGGTGGATTTGATCGCGTGTTCGAAGTGAACCGGAATTTCCGTAATGAGGGTGTTTCGCCGCGACACAATCCGGAATTCACGATGATGGAATTCTATGCAGCCTATGTGGACTACCAATGGCTGATGGATTTCACCGAATCGTTGATTCGTCAGGCCGCCATTGATGCGCACGGTACCGCGAAGCTGAGCTACGACGGCCGCGAGCTGGATCTCTCCCAACCTTTTCATCGCATGAGCGTGCTCGGTGCGATCAAGCATTTCGCACCGTATTACAAAGACAGTCAGCTCAATGATGCCGAATTCCTGCGCAAGGAACTCATGCGTCTCGGCGCCAAACAACCGGCTTCTGTCGGCTTGGGTGGGATGCAGCTCGCACTGTTTGAAGAAACTGCAGAGCCCCATCTGTGGGAGCCCACCTACATCACCGATTACCCGGTCGAGGTCTCGCCACTGGCACGCGCCTCGGATAAAACGCCCGAGATTACCGAACGTTTCGAGCTATTCATCACTGGTCGGGAAATTGCCAATGGCTTCTCTGAGCTCAATGACGCTGAAGATCAGGCAGCGCGCTTCCATGCGCAAGTAGCCGCCAAAAAAGCCGGCGACGATGAGGCGATGTACTACGATGCCGACTACATCCGTGCACTGGAATACGGCATGCCCCCGACCGGCGGTTGCGGCATTGGTATTGATCGACTGATGATGCTGATTACTGATTCGCCAAATATTCGCGATGTGATTCTGTTCCCGCACCTGCGGCGAGAAGAATGAAAGAACGATGACTCGTCACTACCCTGAAGCCCCGGAAATCCTCCGGGGCTTTTTTTGTTCAGCCGAATAACCGTCATCAAAGTGTCACAAATAGGTAACAAAAAAGGCCCGAATACTCTGGAACGCTGAATTAAATGTGGTTACTCAAACGACATTGATTTACCTTCCACCGGATCCGGAGATGAATCCGAAATCAAACATAAACACCAACCCCTACACACCTGACCGTATTTCCAATGATCACGGGAATACACCTACACCAGGCAAGCTAGAAATCACGCTCGACAACATGCCCGCGCGACTACGATCGGGTAAGGCAGATTCTTCTACGCTCAATTCACCCCGACTTGTCTCCCGTCCTGCATCGGAGGACGCACAAATTCCCCTCTGGAAAACTTCGGGTACACAGAGCTTGAGGGAATTCATCTCTCAATCCCTGGGACGATTGGCGGGCGCAGCAATGTTCACCGGGTTGCGTAATTCGAAAATGCCGCCAGCACCTGTCGCCTTCATTGGTGCCGTCAGTGCAGGCGTTTGCGCAGGACAGTTACTTCAGCACCAAATCGGTAGCGCCAGCCCGGCTCAAAAGATAGGCGTCGGCCTGGCGTCAGTCGCCGCCATGGTGGCAGGGGGTGTGATCACTGGTTACGCGTCAATGCCGACGGTCTGCATTATTGGCGTTGGTTCTCTCGTTGCTGCCATTGCATCGAGCGCAGCTAGATATCCCAATGCTTCGAACGGCGAGACTGATCTAGAAATCGAGGCCGAGTCAGGAACGCACTCAGACGCCGAAACGCATTCGGAATCAGGCAACCGTCGCCACTCCGACGAAAACATGACGCTGGGACTCAAGATACTGAGCTTTACTGCAGCGTCTACGCCCTTCCTCGTTAGATTTCTGGTGAACCCCTCTTATTGGCTCAACCATGACGCCAACATCAGCATACGCAATTTCAGTGTCCTGGTTGAAGCGCTGACTGTTGAACTCACCAAAGCCACAGTCAGCACCGTGGGCGTTTCAGTCAACAAGGATGCAATGATTTTTGAAGAAAAATTCAAGGCTGCCATGATGGGATTTTTGCCTTATGTTATTGCCAGCGTCTTGCTCAATAGCGTCGCAGGTGGTTTATTACAGGCCGAATTGCGATCAGACCAGTTCACGAATCTGATCGTACCTGCACTCGTGGGTGCTCTGGCCAATTGCGTCAAAGGTGCAGCTAATGCAGCGGCTGCCCGCTACGTTAGCGACCCAGACGCAAGCTTTCTACAGGCAAGCGAACAGACCACCCGCCCCCACCAAGGTTTTCAGTGGCCCATCAGTGAGCAACTCGCACCGAAAGTCATGCTGCGCTATCTGATGATTTCTTGTCGGGACAGCTTGTTTTTTGGCTTGCAAAAAGCTGGTGTACATCCCGATCTGGCAAATGCTTGCGCCATGGCGGTCTATGCCAGTTTCGCGCAATTCAGGGATTTAACGTTCGATCTGATGCAGGGTGAAGGCTGGAGTGAACCCATGCTCAAAGACAGAAGCTGAAAGGGAATTATATTGATGCGAAATCATTACGGCATCCATGGCAAGCCAGCGCGACATTTCGATCGCATAAAAAAATTACGAAGCGGCTTTGGCCGTTGATCATAGCCGTCTAAAAACCACTGTACAAGATGAATCGTCCTTATCTGATTTTCATTTTTTCAAAGACAAAAATATTCTAAGAGATCTCAAGGCCAGGTTGTGACTCACTGTTACCTACTTCAGTGTTGAAGTTAACAGTGAAAAGGAAATCATCATGTGGACGGAATATCAGCGAGATATTCTTTCGGATTTATGTATTGACGCCGAATCAATTCAGTACCGCCAAGCTATTTTGGAAACAGGCCATCTCGAATGCAATGGCGTACCTATCACTATCCTTCCAGGAACCACCCACGAATCGTTTTCAGTTTATGTACAGCTAGGATTACCTCCAGCGGCGGCTGCGAGCTCAATCTACCGTCGCCTTCTGGAATTGAATCTGATGATGGGTCCGGAGCGCCCTGAAAAGCTGGCCCTTGATCCGATGACCGGCATGGCCCTATTCAGCTACGCCATTTCCCCAAAAAACAGTAGCCAGCTGCGCACTAGCCTGCAGCTGGCAGCCGGACGTGCAACTGAATGGCAGTTGAACTTTTATCACTCGGAAAATGAACGCCTGGAGGAAGCATGAATCTGAATACAGCTACAAAATTATCGAATAATTCACCAGCGATTGATGGACAGGATGACCCAGATGCTCTTCTCATCCGGACAGCACCGACCAGAACACCGCCCACATTGACAGCGCTAGCCCATGGCGCACGCGACTTGATCGGTCAGGCAGCTGGCAGAGCGGCCGGGCTCGCTGTGTTTTCTGGCACAGCGAGACTGACGTCTCATCTGCTGCCGCTACAAATTATTGCCGGCAGCATAGGCGCACTGAGTGCAGGGTCACAGGCCTATCTGATTGCGTCACACCATATTGGTAACGATACCCGAACGCAGAAGTTGGCCACAGGCCTGTGTACTGCGGGTGCGGCTGTCGCGGGCGCCTCTGTTGCCGTGCTGGGCGTGACTCAGCCTATCGTCGTTATTGTGGCCGGCTCTGCATTCACCCTGGTGCCCTCTCTGATGCGCCTCTGGGCCACGAATCCTGAAGAAGAAAAGGCCGTTGATCAGTCCAAGGGAATCGCATTCATCGCAGGCACTGCGGCTACGCTCACGGCAGTCGCCATGCTCGACAATACATACCACCATGTACCGGACATTACTGCAAGAAATCTGGGCGTTGCGGTTGAATCCATCGTCGTCGAATTGGGGAAATCCTCGTTCGAGCGCGTGGGACCCTCCATGAACCGAAGCCTGTTGGATTTCAATGAAAAAGTCAGGGCCTCTTTTTATGGTGTGCTTCCCTACGCGGCTGCTACTGTTTTACTGAATGGTTATGTCAGCGGAATCCTTCAGCCAGCCAACGACTCGACAGCATTCGACAAACTCATCTTGCCTCTGATGATAGGGGCGCTAGCCAATGGCGTCCGCGGCATTTCAAACGCAATGGCGGTGTATCACGTTCACAGGCAAAGGGATAATCAGAATGAGGACGCAGCGTCAATTATCAGATCCAGTCAAGGACCAACACTTCCCGATCTTTCGGTCGTCGGGAAAAAATCAGCGGTCCGATTTTTTATGAGCGCCTGTCGCAACGCGGTTTATGTACAACTCAGACAAGGTGGCCTCAGTGTTCTGCAGGCCTCGGTTCTTTCGCAATTCGCTTATGCGTTTTTTGCTCAGAATCGCGATTTGGTCTACGACCTGATGCAGGGGGAAGGCTGGAACACAGCAACGATCAAACCCGGGGGAGTACAGGTCGTTTGATGAAGCTCAAAAGCAGTATCAAAATTGTAACTTCCGACGCCGTAAGCGAGTATAAAAGCGGTCAGGAGGACAACATGACCACGAACAAAACCACGCAACCCCTGCTTGCACCGCACGACGCACTGATACAAACCGAGAAACGAGTTCTGAATTACCACAAGCAACCGGAAACCGACCCATTCCATCCACTGGAAATCGTCGGCTTCGTGATGGCGGGATTCACCGCCGTCGTCCTGATCTCTGTTTTGATCGGGCGCTGGTATTTTGATGATCCCCACAAAACACCAGCGAAATGGCTGCAGCAACCAGTCAAGGTCGCGCCAAGGTAACGGAGCGTTACTTCGCCTCGTCGATCCAGGCCATCTGTATGGCCTCGAGAATTTTTTCTCCGGATCTATCCGGTGCGTCATCAAAGCCGTCCAAGGCCATGACCCATTGGTGCAGGTCGGTGAAGCGTACGGTCAGCGGGTCGATGTCTGGATGGGCATCGCACAAAGCCTCGGCAATGCGTATGGTGTCTGTCCATTTCATCAGTGATTCTCGCGCGCGTGATTGATTGTGTATTTCGGGATCTCAATGACCAGATCTTCGGTACCTACCATCGCCTGACAAGAGAGTCGCGAATTGGCTTCCAGGCCCCAGGCCATGTCGAGCAGATCTTCTTCTCTTTCCTCAGCTTCATTCAGGGAAGAGAAGCCTTCCCTCACCACCACATGACAGGTGGTGCAGGCGCATGACTTCTCGCAGGCGTGTTCGATTTCAATGTCCTGTCCCAGCAAGGCATCGCACACCGAGGTGCCGGTAGGTGCATCAAACACAGCACCTTCGGGGCACAGAATTTCATGAGGTAAAACGACAATCTGAGGCACGTTGAATTTCCTGAATTAAAAATTTTTACCCAAGGGAGACGCTGAATAAATCCACGTTTTATGGCGAGCCAGCGTAGCTGTGCGACGCGGGGATCAATAAAATCAAGGTCTCAGCACCATTGATCTTGCCACAAAAGTTTACTCATTTATTTAATCAGCGCTTGCCAAGCTGTGACAATCGAGAGATCTATGCTCAAGCCAAGATCAGAGATTTCTCAAACGATTTCGTCCAGTTTCTTTCCTGTCAGCGCAGCGCGCACATTGCGATCCATACGCCTTGCAGCAAAATCCTCCGTGGTCTTCGCCAGCGCATCGACAGCGGCCTTAATCGCTTGGTGATCACTACCCATAGCGCTTTGTCTGAGACTCGCCATGCAGGCATCAATGTCGGCACGCTCGGAATCACTGAGCAGATCAGCATCTTGCGCCAGTGCCGAGTCGGTCGCCAGCAGAATTCGCTCCGCCTCAACCTGCTCTTCTCGCAGAGCGCGCAGCTTCATGTCACCTTCAGCCGACGTGAAAGAATCTTGCAGCATGCGAGCGATCTCATCGTCGCCCAGACCATAGGAAGGTTTGACGACGATCGAAGCCTCAACACCTGAATGCAGCTCGCGCGCAGCGACGGACAACAAACCATCCGCATCCACCTGATAGGTCACACGTATCCGTGCAGCACCCGCTGCCATGGGCGGAATACCGCGCAATTCAAACTGCGCCAGCGAACGGCAATCCGATACCAGCTCGCGCTCGCCCTGCACCACATGGACCGCCATCGCTGTCTGTCCATCTTTAAAGGTGGTGAACTCTTGCGCACGCGCGCAGGGAATCGTGGAATTGCGGGGAATGACTTTTTCAGCCAGACCACCCATGGTTTCAATACCCAGCGACAGAGGAATCACATCGAGCAGCAACCAGTCGTCACCCGACGCACGATTGCCAGCCAACAGATTGGCTTGTACTGCCGCGCCCAGCGCTACGACCTTGTCGGGATCGATATTGGCCAGTGGCAGCGTCTTGAAATAATCAGCCACGGCTTTGCGTATGTGCGGCATGCGGGTTGCACCACCGACCAGTACCACACCATCAATCTCATCCACGCTCAGCCCGGCATCACGGACCGCCTTGCGGCACGGGTTGAGGGTCTTGGCGACCAGCTGCTGAGTCAGTGACACAAATTCGGTTGCGGTGATGGTCAGGTGTACTTCCTCACCTGATTTCAGGACAGCATCGATATGCGTCTCTGCATGCGAGGAAAGAATTTCCTTGGCCTCGCGCGCCTTGACCATCAATAAGCGCGTATCTTCATCCGACAGTGGCGACAGATGTGCCTGCTCGATGATCCAGCAAAACAGCCGATGATCAAAATCGTCGCCACCCAGCGCCGAATCTCCGCCGGTTGACAGTACTTCGAATACCCCCTTGGAAAGCTTGAGGATGGATATATCGAATGTACCGCCGCCCAGATCGTAGACCGCATAGATGCCTTGTGAACCGTTATCCAGCCCATAGGCAATCGCAGCCGCAGTCGGTTCATTCAGCAGGCGCAGCACATTCAGGCCCGCGAGCTTTGCAGCATCCTTGGTCGCCTGGCGCTGTGCATCATCAAAATACGCAGGCACCGTAATCACCGCGCCCACCAGTTCATCACCCAGCGCATCTTCGGCACGTTGACGCAGCGTAGCAAGTATCTCTGCCGATACCTCGACCGGACTTTTTGTGCCAGCCACGGTTCGAATCTGCACCATGCCCGGCGCATCAATGAAGTCATAGGGCATGTTTTCCGCGTGCGCGATATCTTTCAGGCCACGACCCATGAAGCGCTTGACGGAGACAACCGTATTTCTGGGATCAACCGTTTGCATGGCCTGCGCGCTATAGCCGATGTTGGCATGACCATTCGGCAGATAGCGCACGATGGAAGGCAGCAGCGCGCGACCATCCTCATCATCCAGCACTTCAGGTATGCCATGACGAACCGTCGCCACCAGAGAGTTGGTGGTGCCAAGATCAATACCCACCGCAAGCCTGTGCTGATGCGGTGCAGTCGACATGCCGGGTTCGGCGATTTGTAGAAGTGCCATGGTGGGATGAATTCAGGAATCAGTTAGCGAAGCGTTCAGGCTTCCAGCGCCTCAAAGGTACTAGCGACTTCATCGCCGAATTTTTCAACAAACATCAGCTCTCGCACCTGCTCGCCGGCTTCGCTGAATTTGGATTGATCCAGCAATTCCGCGATGCGTGCAATGGCTTTGCTGCGCGCCGCATTGAGCGCCTGCTCCAGCGCTTCCAGCCGAGCGGTATCGCGTTCGCTACGAGCTTCGTCGAGCGACTCGCGCCATTCCATTTGCTGCATCAGAAATGCCGGTGGCATGGTGGTGTTTGATTCGATACCCAGATCGACCCCGTGCAACTCGCACAGGTAGGCCGCACGACGGAGCGGGTTTTTCAGTGTCTTGTACGCCTCATTGGCACGCGTTGCCCATTGCATGGCCACGCGCTTTTCGGCATCGCTGGCAGCAGCAAATTTGTCCGGATGCACCCGTCCCTGCACTTCACGATAGGCAGCATCAAGCTGCGCGGCATCAATCGCGAAATGGGCTGGCATCTGAAACAAATCGAAATGGTTTTCCATACACTTCCAAAAACAAAAGCCTGTCGTGCTGCAACAGGCCTCTTGAACATCGGTGCTACTGATTAGATGCGGAAGCTCTCACCGCAACCACATTCATCTTTCACATTCGGGTTGTAGAACTTGAAACCTTCGTTCAAACCTTCACGCGCAAAATCGAGTTCGGTGCCGTCGATATACGGCAGACTCTTGGGATCAACAAATACCTTGATACCGTGCGACTCAAAGATTTGATCTTCTGCTTCGCTCTCATCGACATACTCAAGCTTGTAAGCGAGTCCCGAGCAACCGGTAGTGCGCACACCAAAGCGCAGACCTATACCTTTACCCCGCTTTTCGATATAGCGAGAGACGTGCTTCGCCGCTTTTTCAGTCAGAGTGATTGCCATGATAATTCTCTTCCCACTTCGATACATGACCCCGGCAAATGCCGAGGCACATCGTCGTAAACTCAGGCGACCTTTTGTTCTTCACCGTGACGCGCCTTGTAGTCCGCAACAGCAG
>JACCDI010573298.1_pt1 | contig 11752 bp, 5 predicted proteins | sample 7442791 | NCBI WGS metagenome assembly JACCDI01 (sample SAMN15323434, study PRJNA562643) | freshwater metagenome | isolation source: river surface water | place: USA:Blue River Watershed | collected 2017-08-15
AGGTAGCAAAAATGATGTAATCTTCATCTAAGTTCGCAAGCATGATATTGTACACCACCACCAATCGAACGGGCGAGAATGACCCCGTGGTATTAAAATTTCTGACATTAAATAATTGTAGGAGTATCCAAAGGTCCTACCGCAAAAGTTAGGGGACCTTTTTGTGGGAGGTTGTAGCATAAAGAAACATTTGAACATAACTACTACCTAGGTACTGTAAAAAATTCTTTTCTAGCTGAAATTCTAAAAATTATGTAATACACATTATTCTTAATTTCAACAACATGGTAACTGTTACGTGTCCTTTTGATAACCTTTCCTACATAATAGAAAAAAGCGCGCCGTCCTTTTCTTGTGAGCAAATCTTCACCGTGTCACTATTGATTCCTAATTAATAATTCAGAATAGATAACTTACAATCCGGATGAAGTACCTCTCTAATGATTGCCATTCATTGACGATCAAAAAATGAGAAAAATAAAAAATATAATTCTGCACTTTTCATCATTTTTCTGTGTAATATCTTCATCTTTTACACGATTTTATTATTTACAGTGTTTTGATTCTTTTAAGATGAGAGATATCGGCTGCTGATACTTTTACAGGAACATTTTCATTCTTGAATTCCTGGACTAAAGGCACTGTTTCTTTGCAAAGTATCTTAATTTCTCTGACCAGATATTGTTCTTGTGAACTTCATTTCTTTTGGCTGCCTAATTTCTTCCAAGCTTGGTCGAATTGCTACAATGTTGGTATGATTTGAGATTTTCCTTATTGAGCCTAGCAAGTCCAGCAGTATCAAATCTACTAGTATTACAAAAACATAAATGAGTTGATACATACATGACACAAAGAAGTATCTCAAATCATTGCTTGCAAGACTTCTCTGGTTTTTGTGGTTATTAATAATTGAAAACCAGCATTATCTATTTTGTTATAAAAATAGAATCAAAGTTTGTATTTCCAATTCATCACTGTTCAAAACTAAGCTACTCCTTAATGTTTGAGCTTGTCTTCACAACATTCCCCACTCCTTCTTGGATATTTGTTAAATTTGAAAAAGTCAGAACCTCAAGAAGAGTCAACAATCAAGAATTGACAAGATCAAAATTCATTGTCATGATCTTTGAAAATTCTGGATAACAAAATCCCAGTAGAACACAAAATGCACAAAGTTTAATGAAAATACCAAAAAACTCAAGCAGTGGTCCTACCCAATAAATGAGTTGTAAATACTACAGTAACATCCAACAAGTTCTCACAATTTTTAAATATTTTAATTTTTTTATTCCATTTGTCACTGTCCATGTGATTATCATTTCTTGATTGCAAATACATTTCTTATTCATTTTTGCACTCATCAATGATGTATCTTATTTTTGAATGACCATTAATTTCATAGACAGTTCACATGCAAATTCAAACATGTCCACATAGTTGCTAATTCTTCTTTAAAAATGCTTTGCTTTGTGATTTTGCAGAAATTAGAAATCGGCCGTCATGTTTTCACTTAATAGCTACCAATTTTAGATCATGGATGAATTATTTTGTTCAGCTTGTTCAATATCATCAATGCTATTTTTTGGGATTTTAAGTTTGATTGTTCATTATGTTGAAAACATGAGTTTTTGCTTTGTTTCTGGTTGTTGATTGTAATTTTAGGAAAAGTTGCTAAACTTTTTGTTTATTTTTTGTCTGAAGCTGTTGTAAATGCCAATTTCATATAATTATCAGAACGCTAAAAATTCCTCATCTTTTATTCAATGAAAAAGCATTGGGTGTAATTTGAATCCTAGTGGGAAAATGATGATCTCCACCTGCCTATTGTTTGATACCTAGAAAACAGTAGAGTCGGCATTCTTCAAAATTAATCGACTAAAAAAAATGGTACTGAACCCCTCGGATAGGTGGGATCAAGAAATATCATAATAAATTCTCTCTGAAATGGAAATTAGATAAATCTCTTGAGAGGGATTTCGTGACGTTAAAATGTACCGAGAAAAGGTGATTGATAATGCTCATCTTATTCCAAATCTATTCGAGACTCAAACTATTTGGAACAAGCTGAAATATGTATCGAGAATTCGAGGAAAGTTGTCATCATTAGAGCAATAATTCATCTTCCCATTTCAATTCTTCCTCCTCCACAGTAATACAGCGAACACCATTTTCCAATCTTCCCACGATATACATGACATGTTCATCTTTAGGTGAGTTCTCGCATTCGTCGCTTTCCGAGGATGACACAGAAATCTCGTCATTCTTGGAACATTTTTGCTCATCTTCTTCTACAGCGATATCATTTGCGACAGAAAACTTCTTTTCAAATATTTCTTCGCTGCTTCCACTGTTGCATAGGCCTAAAACACCCAATACATGACTTTTTCCCATCTTAGCAATCCATTCCTCTGGAATATCTCTTGGGTCCCCATCGACGAATATGTAACCATGACTTCTCCCAGTCTTGATTTGCTCGAGCTCCATCCGAAGCCAAGCCATGGCCTCTTTTTGCAAGATGCTGCATTTTTTACTTGATTCGATATTTCCATCGAGATTCTCTAGAAAGTCTTTCATTCGAACCGACAGACAGTGTGCCCCGTAAACCCAAAAGTTAAAAAATGATGTACCGTCGTGGAGAATCACCGGAACTGTTTCATTCACTTTGGATATTATCTTTCGACAAGAGTCATCGAAGTATCCACAAGCAATAACTACCTTCGGTCTCATGCGGTTCACAAGTCGGATGGACTCCTTCAACTGTTTGATGTAACCCTTCCTCTCGGTCTCGTCATTGCTCGCACTGCATCGTTCGTTAACTGATTTGTCGAATAAGGGGTTTGTAATGTGATGGATACATATTTTTTGATCTCCGGAAAGTAAATTGGTCGGAACTCGTTGATCGGGATGAGTTTCTTCTTCCCCCCTTCCTGGAAAGTGGCCCATTTTGTCGTTGATCTGTGTGAGTCCCATGACATCCCTTGAATCCGGCCTCACACGCCCCAATCGGGCATCCTGCTTGGACTTGAAGAAGCGGCGATAGATGCGCGGCTCTTTCAATAGGTGGAGTCGATCGAGGATATGCATTACCGACGTTCGATCTGCGGGTTTGAGACGAAGAGTGTCATACGAAGAGTTGTCTCCTGGAGGATTCGTGTCTTCTAAATCAACATTCAACGACGACTCATCGATAAAGTGAGCTGTGGCACGAAGGGCAAGGTCTCGTAACGAAGGTATTGGTTGCAAAATCTGCTTTGGTTCTGTAACTGATCCGGCATTTACATTCGTCTGGGCTTCTAGCGCAGATTTGTGTTTTGCAAAAAAAGGATGGTTGCGGATATCGTCATAGCTATGCCCGTGCTGGATAATTCGTCCACGAGGTTTTGCCTCCTGGCAATCAGACACAACGATAGATTCATCCTCGTCATCGATGGTTTTTCCTTCTTTGGATTCATTGTTTTTCACTTCGACTGGCGGAGGTGCCCATTCAAAAGTCCCTGCCCCAAGTCTTTCCTTAGGGTCTACCTTCATTAACTTTTGAATCAAGTCCCATGCATCATCGTCCCAGATACCCAAATTCCTTCCATAAACTCCCCGCTGGATCTTAAGAAATGTCATATACGGACTTGCCGCTTCAAATGGCAAAGCGCCTGCATACATTTGGTACAGCACTACACCAAATGACCACAAATCAGCGGTAAAATCGCACCCATGCCCACTTGAATCAAACTGATACCGAGGGAAGACGATAAATGCCAAAGGCGCAAAACGCAAATATTTATAACAGATATAAGTTGCAAAAACAGTACATTCTACGAAGGATTCGAACAGCATACACACCAACGCACCTCTTTCACGGCTTCCGGCGACATGAAGTCGGGAGTTCCAACGAACTCGGGCCCATTCAAATCCGTATAAACCAAATCCTTGGCTGTACCGAAGTCGATCAATACGACATGTCCTCCATTTTCACTGAGTAGCACATTCTCTGGCTTCAAGTCCCGGTGAACTATTCTGAACAAATCGGTTGCGATGAATAGAGACAATGAAATGTATGAGTCCAAAGAAATTGATCGCAATAGCGAAGCTGTCGGCAATCTAAACGATATTTCGAGATACAGTGACACACTCTCACCCATGCTTATGGCAATGCTCCACCGCCGCCAATAACTCATACGCATACCCCCGGATCAGACTCGAATGGCATCCCACCATACACCCCTTATATCGAATTTTACTCCACAAATCTCCGTGTTCCTGATGCAAATCCATCAAAAAGTACAAATTCCCATAGTCCTGCATGGCGTGATATGCCCTAATAACATTGTCATGGAGGGGCAACCTCTTCTGCGTCAATATCCTCCTCTCCATGAATACCTCATTGTGAACATTGGGATGTTGCCTCTTTGCCAATTTCTTGCACGTCTCCTTCTCGATGATTTTGAGGGCGAATTTCTCATTGGTGGTTTTGTGTTGGCAGACGACGACGGTGGAAAAGTTTCCTTCGCCTAGGGGGCGGTAAGTGTCGGAGGATTTGGTGGGGCGGGTGAATTCTCGGATGGAGGGGGTGCGGGGTTCGAGTTTTATGGACTGGACATTGGGAGGTGTGGGATTGCTGGGATCGATGGGTTGAGCTTCGGCGGTTTGTTTGTAATTTTTGGATTGTTTTTGTTGGCGAGTTGTTGCGATGGATAACAATTTTTGAAACTCCTGCTTTTGAATTGCGATTGTGTTGCTGTTGTTGTTGTCAATATTGTCCTCAGCGTCGCAGTTGTCGATGGAGCCGTCGGTGTGTAACTGAGTGTCCAAATAGTCAATGGCTTGTTGTAGCGTATCCACGGCAGAGGAATAATCTCCGAGGGCGATGTGAGCCTTCGCGAGGCGAAAGAACGCTTTGGCGTTGGTTCCTGAAATTAGCGATAACATCGTACGAAGTAAACAAACATGTTCGTTGCAAAAAAATGAATTTTGAAAAATACCAACAGGCTATCGACAACGACGAATTTTCCAAAAGAATATGGACACACCATTGCTCAGCGCCAAGGCCTCCTCGGCATCCTGCTTCGCCTCGATGTACATTTCCATTCGAAACAGACACGCCGAGCGATTGCACAAATGAACTCCCAGATCAACAACATCTCCAACGTCCCCGTCTGCGCCGTTACTTTCCTTTCGCATCCGTTGATCTTCCCATCGCTTCCTCGCGACTTCCACGGCCATGCCGTAAATCGCCAGGGCTTCGTCAAACGCGTTGGCTGCGAAGCGAGCGTTGGCGGCGAGGCGGAGCTCGTTCGGGTCCGGTAGGTTCGCGTCGCGTGGTTCATCGCCGCCGTTGGGGACGTTGTCTGAGGATGACGTCATGGCGGTGTACTTGGAGGTGGATGCGGTTGTTGGCGAGATTGATTTTGGGGGCAATTCGTTTGCGTTGTTTCTTCTGGCTCTTATATTGATTGTGGATTACCATAGTTGGGTGGCGTTACCCTCGATCGAGATCGATCGAGAAATGACACAAAGAAGAAGTGTCAACATTATGGTTTGGTGTGTTCAACAGTAATTAATGTATCATACTCTATCATAAATTGTATTTTTTCTTGGTGCCATCCTGATGACCTAATATATTAGTAATAGTACGATAGGTGGTACTGTATCATTTGCTGTTATGACATCAAGGTGATATGGCCCAGATGTTATATTAGAGTAAATTTGAGTTACAATCATCAATAATATTGATTCCAACATTAGAGTTTCAATAAATTGTTAGGTTATAAATTATCATTTTCGGTTCGAAAACCGTCAACAAATCTCTTGTAGTGAAGTGGTTATCACTGTTGACTTTGAATCAACCATCCTGAGTTCGAATCTCAGCAAGAGAATACTCTCCCAGCCTTTTGTGAGGTGGAGAAAAAACCTTCTAGGATTTGCTTTTTCACAACATTTTGATCTCATCCAAAAATAGGTGGAGAAAAAACCTTCTGGGATTTGCTTTTTCACAACATTTTGATCTCATCCAAAAGTAGGTGGAGAAAAAACCTTCTGGGATTCGCTTTTTCACAACATTTTGATCTCATCCAAAAATAACCTTAACAAAAAGATCTCTATATTTTGTTATTGCAATGTTATAATACCCTTCTATGTTGCTTTTGCTCAAGTTGTTGCTCTCATTCAGAGTATGACCTTAATTGTTTATGCTGAACACCTCTGAACAATATATCATCTATCCCTTAACATCCTATCCTGTCATTTTGCTGATAGGTTAACACTAATAACTTTCTTCACTCCTCACCACAACCAAATTAATGTCACCAACCCAACACATGGAGTACATTGTTTAAAAGCTGGAAATGTGACTTCTAACAATATGTTTTAATTATCATGAGGTAGGTCTTGTGGGACATGATTTGCAACAGAAAATCAATCTCATGTGGCATTGATTTTTGTTCAAGTACTGATGTCATACATAGAGTTCTACAAAAACTTCTTGCACAATGTTAGAACATTTTTGATGCAGTAAAATTCATCAATGTTGGAAATGTTCTTGACATGTCATTGACTTGTTGAAATAAGACCAAAATGTTATGAAAGTCTAACACCATCACCATCATAATTTGTTGCAACATCAATTTTTGGAGATTCCTATACATTAGGCATACCACACAAAGAGTTGGAAAAATTTTGAAAATTTTATGTTTTATTGTATGTTTGAATTCTTTGGTACAACATGAGATTTGCACACAAAAAAGAAAAAATTATAAACAGAAGCAAAAAATTTTGCCCCAAAGTTTGTCACTTTTTGAGATTTTTTGACATGTCTTGACATGTCATGTACTGGTATTAGTGTTGTAAAAATTTGCAATGTTGTAACATTCAAAATTCAAAAATAAATTTAAATCAAAAGAATTCAATCCTTCTCACACATGTGAACATCTGATGAGAGTTTGTTCCAAGAAAAAGAACAAATAAGTACCTTTACATTTTTTCTTCATTGTTTTGTAACAACACCAAGTTCCATGTCATTACAAATTATTTTTGTTTTTTTACATTGAAAAGTGCACATCAACCTGTCATGAGGTGGCAGATTAGCAGCCACAAATAAGGGGAATATACAAAAAGTGCAAATTATGTCATCATTTATGTCTTGCTGAAATGATGAGAATGAGATAATCAGTGTTGTATAAATTTTCATTTTGTTTCACTTTTTGAATATTTGATAAGGATATCAAATCTCAACAAGAATATGCAACAAAACCACTCTTTTTGCCCTCCTCATACATCCTGACTATGAGCTTAGTGACATTCAATCCAAACACCTCTGAACCTAAAATCTTGCAAGAAAGGATATCATTGCATCATAAATAGATAGAAAAGTTGTGTGTCAAAACATCTCACACTATGAACACAAACAACTGGAGTGTCAAGACATGCCTTGCAAAACCTTGGAAGTGCCAAAATTTAGGCAAAATTGTACATCTGTGCTTACAGTTTTAGTTCATGTGGTGCACTCTTGTCATTGTTAAGACCACAATAATGTACCAGAAAGTGTTAAGTGCCCAATTTTTCAATTCATCCTCTGGTATAACCTTTATGTAAGGATTTTGCAAAGGCATAGCTTGAAGACTGTTATGTCTTTTTTTAAATTGCATGAAATCTGGCAGACATTACAACATTTTCCTGATGTGTCTACCACATTTTCATCTAAGCTATCAAAAATTGGGACATTAATAGGAAATTCAGTTTAATCAAATTTGAGGTAATTTTCATTCAATGCCTAGTTTCAAATTTGAAAGGGATATAATTGGTTGTCAAATGGCTTGACATAAAAGTACAAACAGCATTGCAGATGCACTAATTCAAATGTATATTTTGTTATCAACTTTTTGTCAACACTAAAACTTAAAATATTCAAGGTTCCTCATTCACTGACTGTAACACAACAATGACTGCATTGAACAAAGGACTTTGATAATTTCCTTGTCCCTGTGTGTCTAAGGAGTGTAGCATCAATTAGTATAGAAAGCAGAGCATTGTTCAATTACAAAGTTACATCCATTTTTCTACAAAGGCTTCAACTTTGCTTCATTTTAGACAACCCAGAATTTTGCAGCCATGGCTTCAATCCATAAGGTGTAGGCTTTGTCACAATTTTCAAAGGATGCAATGTTGGTTTAGAGTTAGAACCTCCATAATTACAGGTCTGGCAAATTCTGGTGTTCTTCTACATTATTACTGAAATAATGATGTAAAAAAATCTAATCTGGTTGGAAGTCATCATGGAAAGTGTTCACCTAGTAGAATTTATCCCAGGATCTAAATGAGAACAAAACACTAATTTGTGTGAACCCATTAATGTTGACTTGTGCCTTCAATCAAATTGCTGAATTGATTCCAATAATTATTTTCACAATGTTTGACAACTAAGTAGTCAAGTTCAACATAGAATGAGTGGTTGCTAAAAATTTTTTACTTGATTTACTTTAGGAATTTTTATGCTTTAAGATTAATATTGTATGCAATTTTCCAAATTGATATAGTGTCACTGTGAAAATAGTCCCAACCTGTAGATATTTGTACCACATTGATTCCATTGTTATATGATTTCAATACATGCATATTGTGGGAATAAGATTGTCTTGAACAATGCCTGGAGTACTAATAGTGATTTGTATTCAAATCAGATGATATAGTAATGGTTCGTTGTTGATACACACACAGCACCTAGCTCCATGCTCTAAAAATGTTACATGTTGACTGTTTATTTGATAATGCTAGCTAGCAATGTCCTTGTACAATATGGCATGGTGTGTTATTATTTGCAGAGGAATGGTGAAAATTACTTTGAGAAATGGAGGATAAGCAAAAACTAACCTACTTATCAACAATCTTTTTTATAAAAACTATTAAAATCCCTTTCTCTTGATTTTATGTTACTTCTGTAAAACCATTCATTAAATCCATTGTTTATATGCAACTAATTGCTAATATAATTAGATGAATTGATACAAAATATATTGTCAGCAAAAGATGATTCCACCTAGACATGGTGAGTGGATGCTGTGAAGATATCCAGCAACAGCTTTGTCATTGTCATCTACTATATTTACACACTAATTCTTCAAAGGTAAAAAAACAAATATTGTTACAATGATTAATTTTATTAATGTTAATATTAAGATTAATATTCATTTTCTTTCCAGTTAAAAAATCCAAAAAAGGTGTGTCATCATCTAAAAATCGCTTTATCTCTTGATAAGAATTTATCTTGATTTATTAGCTACAAAATAAAAACATAACTTGTTAAGATAGAAATTCTTTTTGATATTTTGCAATGACAGTCATAATGTCAATTGTCTGCTGAGTATGTGGTAGAAATGGTTTGGTGCCATGTGTGTCATAATCATACTGAAAATCATGATAATATCTCTACTTCATTATTATGAGAACTATCCTAAAAAGTAAAAGCAGTTGGTTCAAAAATCTTATAATCAAAGGACTTAGACATTCGAAAAATTCTATTTAAGAAATTAGTAATGTACCCATACACAGTTTTGATATACATGCAATCAATCAATAACTAAAATTTTACTATTACATCATCAAATGATATTTAAGGACTTCAAAAGTAAGGAAAAAAAATATATTTATACAATCAGAAATTAGGAATTAAACAGCTCTTTACACACTCTACTTGTTCTGTTTTCATTACCAACTTTCTTGTTCTCTTGTTATTGGAGATGATTGGACATGATCATAAAAACAAAACAACAAGAATGCAAAAACACATCTCTCTTCTTGCCATATTTGTGGCAACATGGCAGTATAGGAACAATATAAAAGGTTATCAACCTATCATCAACCCTTGATCATCACCTGATTGCTTTTTTGACACCATCTGTAATTATGCAGACTTCTGCTTGTGACATCATTACTTACAATAATTGATGTCTATCAATGTCCAACCTCTCCTTTATCTACCATGAATCAGTTGAATCTCTTCCAAAGCTAATCAAACTCTCATTGTATCCTTGGCTATACTTCTCAATCTTTGGATGACACCATTCTTGTCTAAGAATTTGGTGCATCTTATGGCCTTACTCCATTCAAGTTTGAATATTCAATACTGACTGGTTATATGCAACATTCCTGATTGAGATATTTCCAAGATCAACAAATTCTTTGTATTTGAAAGCAATATCCACAATTTCATCAACACAAAAATTCCTTTGAAAATTGTTTGATTTTTCCTTCCTCAAATCTTTAGATTTGCCCTATTGATATCTTCTAGTGAAATATATCCATTGTTCAAACTTATAGTGAAGCTGAGAAGAAGTAATATAGCATATATCTGGTTAGACATATTTGTGACACTAGATACCATCATTCTATTGATGCCATACTTAACAAAGCTACTTCAACTTGACTAGATTGGCACGTTGAATTTTCTATCTAGTGTAACATTCAATGTCTTGTGTTGATACTGCCTACAATTCCAATCTATCTGGACTTCAGAAAGAACATCTATTGTAGCACTTGAAGCATAGAGGGAATATAAATCATATCCATGTGCAATCTATATGATCATCATGAAGTGCCTCCTCTTTGAACCCCAATCTTCAAGTCAATTCCACACATTAAGCCACCTTGTTTCTGTTAGACATTCCAATGGTTCTAGCTGTTGTGCACCAAAGGATAACTAACCAACTAAAGCTCATCACAATGAAGACAGAGGTCTGTCTTGAAATGCCTACAAAGCTGGCAAATTTGTCTCTACTGACCAATACATGGTCAACACTCCAAGAAGTAAGTTGTAAGAAATGCACCTCAAAATTAATATCATGTAATCATGTATTCTCTGCAGACTAGTGGACTCACCTAGGTCAAGAATCAAGTACCCCTTGGAGCTTTAGAAACTTTGATCACCAAAGAATGCTTTGAGCAATAATGTTGGGAGTGATTGTTATTGAGAGTTGCTCCACTCAAGCTATCAAAAGACCCTGTTTGAAAGTTGGTGTCCATATCAAAATTTCCTTTCCAATTATTCTATCCAAATCACTATTGATATGGTTAGAAACTTCAGAGGTCATTTTTCTCTGTGTAGAAGCAAACATGGTGCTAAAAATCGAACTTTGGCTTTCCATACAAAACATACTATTTGTTTCATCCTTCATCTTAATGATTAACACCTACAAAACTTCTCACCAAGATCAAGTCAAATTCTTGTGAACTTCTTTTTACTCAGATGAATGTTTGCCCTGTCTCATCCTTGATCCTGGAATCAAACTTTGACAAAAAGCTTGGAAACACTGAAGTGATTTTGTTATTTCCCTGGTGGACAATCTTTGCATTTTTCCACTGGTCATATTTTGCCTCATTATTGGTGACCTCTTCATGACTGGTTTTAGCAATGGTAATGATGCTACTTGATGATACTTACAATGGCCCCTTTGAATAAGTTTACTTTTTCTATTACAAAGACAAGTAGTTCGTTAAACAGTCAGGAGAGATCAATAAATGTAATGGATTTTAATTACTAAAACCGAAAGGAGAGATATCAATTTGTTTCATAATGCACTGGGTCATCCTTGAGCGCTATCATTAGTGTTATAGATAACGGAAAAAGCCTTAGGAGTTTTTTAATGTAATTTTTATTCTTTGTGCGTTTTATGTTCTTGGAAATGAAAGATATCTTAATTTGAGAAATAATTCAGACCCTTTCTCAACAAATATGGGAAGACAGTGTAGTGCCCATGAAAAGCATTAC
>JACCDI011541874.1_pt1 | contig 11752 bp, 10 predicted proteins | sample 7442791 | NCBI WGS metagenome assembly JACCDI01 (sample SAMN15323434, study PRJNA562643) | freshwater metagenome | isolation source: river surface water | place: USA:Blue River Watershed | collected 2017-08-15
GGTGGCAAGGTTGACCGCGACCGGCACGTTCGGGTCCTTCAGCGTCAGGTGCGCAGGCTGGTGCTCGTTGTGGTTGGTGTTCGAGATGAACACCGACGACAGCCGGTCGAAGGTCAGCACATTGTCCGGCTTCGGATATACGATAGGCTGGAAATCGGACGCCGGGCGCAGGCATTCATGGTCAGCGTGCTGGTGGTGCATCGTCCACGGCGCCTTGCCGCGGAACAGGACCTGGTCGATGCCGACCAGCAGCGTGCCCACATACAGGCCCTTGCTCATGGCCGGCTTGAAGTTGCGCGCGACATGCAGCTCTTCATGCAGCCAGGATTTTTCGAACGCCGCTTCGTAGGCATTCAGTTCATCCTGTGCGCGGCCAGCGGCCACCGCGTCGAACGCGGCGTCGGCCGCGAGCATGCCGGACTTCATCGCCGCATGGCTGCCCTTGATGCGGCTCGCATTCAGGAAGCCGGCGTCGCAGCCGAGCAGCGCGCCGCCGGGGAAGGCCAGCTTCGGCAGCGACTGCAGGCCGCCCGCGGTGATCGCGCGCGCGCCGTAGGACAGCCGCTTGCCGCCTTCGAAGGTGCCGCGGATGGCCGGATGCGTCTTGTAGCGCTGGAATTCCTCGAACGGCGACAAATAGGGGTTCTGGTAGGCGAGGCCGACCACATAGCCGACCGCGACCTGGTTGTTCTCGAGGTGGTACAGGAAGGAGCCGCCATAGGTGTCGCTGTCCAGCGGCCAGCCGGCGGTGTGGATCACGAGGCCGGGCTGGTGCTTGGCCGGGTCGATCTCCCACAGTTCCTTGATGCCGATCGCATAGGTCTGCGGATCCTTGCCGGCGTCGAGCTGATAGTTTGCAATCAGTTGCTTGCCGAGATGGCCGCGCGAGCCTTCGGCGAACAGCGTGTATTTCGCGCGCAGTTCCATGCCGAGCTGGAATTCGGCGGTAGGCTCGCCATTCTTGGCAATGCCCATGTTGCCGGTGGCGACGCCGATCACCGCACCCTTGTCGTCATACAGCACCTCGGCGGCAGCAAAGCCGGGGAAGATCTCGACGCCGAGCGCTTCGGCCTGTTGCGCCAGCCAGCGCACGACATTGGCCAGCGATACGACGTAGTTGCCGTGGTTCTGGAAGCAGCCGGGCAGCAGCCAGTTTGGTGTCTTGGTCGAGCCGGTTTCGGTGAGGAACAGGAAGCGATCCTCGCTGACCGGCGTGTTCAGCGGCGCGCCGCGTTCCTTCCAGTCCGGGAACAGCTCGGTGATCGCGGCCGGGTCCATCACGGCGCCCGACAGGATGTGCGCGCCGGGCTCGCTGCCTTTTTCGAGCACGCAGACATTGATTTCCTGGCCTTTTGCCTCGGCCAGCTGCTTCAGGCGGATCGCGGCCGACAGGCCGGCCGGGCCGGCGCCGACGATCACCACGTCATAGTCCATGGCCTCGCGCGGGCCGAATTGTTCGATGAAGCTCGGGTTCTGGCTGGGACTCGTCATGGTCGGGAATGTTGTTGCGGTGTCAGAAGTTGGTCACGGATTTTCAGCGATTTTTGGTGCATGCGCCAGCCGGAAACACCGCTGGCGTGCATGCGAATCGTGTAATGATACCGGTTGACGGTTGAATAACAGTCATTCGAGGAGACACCGTGGGCATCGAAGTCAATTTCAAGGGCAAGGTCGCACTGGTGACCGGCGCATCCAGCGGGCTGGGTGCGCGCTTCGCAACAGTGCTGGCGCAGGCCGGCGCAACCGTGGTGCTGGCGGCGCGCCGCACCGAAAAGCTGAAGGAGTTGCGCGCAGCGATCGAGGCCGAGGGCGGCGCCGCCCGCATGGTGCAGCTGGACGTGACGGATCATGCGAGCATCAAGTCGGCGGTCGCGCATGCGGAGACCGAGGCTGGGCCGATCGACATCCTGGTCAACAATTCCGGCGTGTCGACCACGCAAAAGCTGGTCGACGTGACGCCGGACGACTATGACTACGTGATGGACACGAACACCAAGGGCGCGTTCTTCGTCGCGCAGGAGGTGGCCAAGCGGATGATCCTGCGCTCGAAGGCCGAGCCCAACCGGCAATTCAGGATCATCAATATCGCGTCGGTCGCCGGGCTGCGCGTGCTGTCGCAGATCGGCGTCTATTGCATGAGCAAGGCGGCGGTGGTGCAGATGACGAAGGCGATGGCGCTGGAGTGGGGCCGCTTTGGCATCAACGTCAATGCGATCTGCCCCGGCTATGTCGAGACCGAGATCAACCGCGAGTACTTCGCCAGCGAGGCGGGACAGAAGCTGGTGAACATCCTGCCGCGCAAGCGCGTCGGCCAGCCCGAGGACCTCGATGGCCTGTTGCTGCTGCTGGCGGCCGACGAGTCGCGCTTCATCAATGGCGCGGCGATCACGGCCGACGACGGCATGGCGGCGTTCTGATGGCGATTCCCGAAGGATTCCGGCGGGTACACAGCACGCGGATTGCGATTCGCTGGGGCGACATGGATGCGCTCGGCCATGTGAACAACACGGCGTACTTCCGCTATTTCGAGCAGGCGCGCGTCGAGATGTTCGATGCGCTCGGTTTCCCCGTGGCCCAGGTCGGGACGGGGCCGGTGATCATCAATGCGCATTGCACTTTCCTGAAGCAGCTGCGCTATCCGGGCGATGTCGAGGTCGTGTCGTATGCCGGCGCGCCGGGGCGGTCGAGCTTCGAGATGCTGCACGAGGTGCGCCGCATCGACGAACCGGACGTGGTGGTCGCGCAGGGAGGGGTAAAGGTGGTGTGGGTGGACCAGCAGGCGGAGAAGTCGGTGCCGTTGCCGGAGGGGGTGCGGCAGTTGCTTCAGCTCGCTGCCTCATAGGGATGGCCGCCCTTTGTGGTTTCTCTACATCGCACCAGGCCGACTGCCGTGTTTCGCAAATACTCTCCGTTCATTCTTAAGCTGACCGGCAGCACCTGACAGACGACGAGGGTTAGGGTTTCGCTCCATGTGCAAATCGCCATGAGGAGCGAGATGGCATCTGGGTTGCGAGAGACTGCGGATTTCCAAGCGCCGATTTGTGTTGGCTCTGTACATGTAACACAAAGTGTTATACATTCCTGCTTGGGTCAGGGCTGACCTGCCATGCGCGTATTCAAGAATGGCTGGTTCCGGCGCTACGCCTGTCGCGAGGGCATTTCGGATGCCGCCCTGATGGATGCCATTGTCCGCGCACGAGAAGGCCTCATCGATGCGGACCTTGGCGGTGGCCTGATCAAGCAGAGGATTGCTCGTCCCGGTCAGGGAAAGTCGGGTGGATTCAGAAGCGTGATCGTTTATCGAAAGGATGACGTCGCGTACTTCGTTTTCGGATTTGCCAAGAGCCGTGTCGATAACCTGAGCGTCGGAGAACTTCGCGAATTCAGGAAGATGTCGGCTTTTCTTCTGGCACTCGAAGAGGGGCAGATCGATGCGTTGCTAAGAAACGGACAGATGGAAGAGGTGAAGCCATGATGAAGAAGTACCGTTCCGAAGCGATGGCCGCCGTCCATGAGACGATGGAGGCCTTGCATGATGTCGGCGCGATCGACAAGCAGACACTGCGCGAGTTCGACGACAGCTGCCTGACGCCGGTGCAGGTGATGAGTCCCGATGAGATCCGGGCTTTGCGGCTGCGTGAGAATATTTCGCAACCGGTGTTTGCCCGCTACCTGAACGTATCGAAGAATCTCGTCTCCGATTGGGAGCGGGGAGTGAAGCAGCCCGGTGGTCCGGCGCTGCGGCTGCTGACCGTCATCCAGAAAAAAGGCCTGGCCGCGATCTCCTGATCGCGCTCAGGCGAGTTGCCCGCCGAGCAGCCGGTTCACCAGCTCGCTCGAGGTTCCCGCCGAAAACTTCTTCATCAGCCGCGCCCGGTGCATCTCGACAGTGCGCGGCGACAGTCCCAGCTGCTTCGCGATCACCTTGCTGGTCTTGCCTTCGACCAGCAGCGCGGCGACTTCGCGCTCGCGTGCGGTCAGTTCTGCCGTGACCGGACGGCGGCTCGACAAATCCTCGAAGGTCCAGATGCCGGATGCGTGCGGATCGTCGCGCGACAGCGCGCGCCCCGTCACATGGCACCAGAACAGCTCGCCGCCGGCGCGCTTCATGATCCGCTCGTCCGAGTAATAACCCTGCCGGTTCAGTATGGGCGCGATGCGCGCGCCGGTGCGCTCGAATTCATCCAGCGTCGGATACAGCACGGAAAACGACTGCCCGCACAGCTGATCGGCCGCGTAGCCGAAGATCGCCGCCAATGCCTCGTTGCAGGCACGGATCACGCGCTGGTGCGACACGCACAGCCCGACCGGCGCGCGCTCGAAGATCATCGAGAAATCAATGGCTTGGGCAGGATTCATCCGGGAGGCGGTCGTACTTTTACGGTATTGTCGGCGGGCCGGGGCGCTTTTATTCTTGCGATGCTGTCGAAAAGACCAGCTTCAATCGGTAAGACCGAGCATGAAGTTTACCTGAGGAGAACCATGAACAAGCTCTATCCCGATGCCGCCAGCGCGCTGGCCGGCGTGGTGAAGGATGGCCAGACCATCGCCGTCGGCGGCTTCGGCCTGTGCGGCATCCCTGAAGCACTGATCGCTGCGCTACGTGATTCCGGCGTCAAGGGCCTGACCGCGATCTCGAACAATGCCGGCGTCGACGGCTTCGGCCTCGGCCAGCTGCTGAGCACGCGGCAGATCAAAAAAATGATCTCGTCGTATGTCGGCGAGAACAAGGAATTCGAGCGCCAGTACCTGTCCGGCGAGCTCGAGCTGGAATTCACGCCGCAGGGCACGCTGGCCGAGAAGCTGCGTGCCGGCGGCTCCGGCATTCCGGCCTTCTTCACGAAGACCGGCGTCGGCACCATGGTCGCCGAAGGCAAGGAAGTGCGCGTGTTCGACGGCGAGCAGTACGTGATGGAGCATTCGCTGGTGGCCGATGTGTCGCTGGTGAAGGCCTGGAAGGCCGATCCGGTCGGCAATCTCGTGTACCGCAAGACCGCGCGCAACTTCAACCCCAACGTCGCAATGGCCGGCAAGATCACCATCGTCGAGGTCGAGGAGATCGTCGGTCTCGGCGAGCTCGATCCGGATGCCGTGCACACGCCGGGCATTTTCGTCCACCGCATCGTGGTGAACAAGACGCCCGAGAAGCGCATCGAACAACGCACCGTGCGTGCACAGTAAGCGGAGACCACCATGGCATGGACACGTGAACAAATGGCGGCACGCGCCGCGCAGGAGCTGCAGGACGGCTTCTATGTGAACCTCGGCATCGGCTTGCCGACGCTGGTCGCGAACTACGTACCGAAAGACATCACCGTCTGGCTGCAGTCGGAAAACGGCTTGCTCGGCATCGGACCTTTCCCGACCGAGGATGAGATCGACGCCGACCTGATCAACGCCGGCAAGCAGACCGTGACCGCGCTGAAAGGCTCGTCCTTCTTCAGCTCGGCCGATTCCTTCGCGATGATCCGGGGCGGCAAGATCAACATCGCCATCCTCGGTGCGATGCAGGTGTCGGAGCGCGGCGACCTCGCGAACTGGATGATCCCGGGGAAGATGGTCAAGGGCATGGGCGGCGCGATGGACCTGGTGGCCGGCGTCGGCCGTGTGGTGGTGCTGATGGAGCATGTCGCGAAGGCGAAGGATGGTTCGACCTCGCACAAACTGCTCGAGCACTGCAGCTTGCCGCTGACGGGTGTCGGCGTGGTCGACCGTATCATCACCGATCTGGCGGTGCTGGACGTCACCGAGCACGGGCTGAAGCTGGTCGAGATGGCGCCAGGGGTGACGAAGGAAGAGCTGATCGACGGCACGGGCTGCGAGATCCGCTTCTGAACGGAAGGCAGCTGTTTCACTGTGAAGCCGGTCGGCGCGATGCCGGCCGGCTTTTTTCATTGCGAGGCTGGCGGCGCATCCTCATCGCCAGTGCGGAATCCGTGTTCGCTGCAGAGCCCCGGCGCAGGGACCGTCCGCTGTACCGGCGAACGGCCGAGCGCTACTGAGCGCCGCGCTTACTGCGCGACCCAGCCGCCGTCCATGTTCCATGCGACGCCGCGCACCTGCGAGGCCGCATCGCTGCACATGAACACTGCCAGCGCGCCCAGCTGTTCGGGCGTGACGAATTCGCCGGACGGCTGCTTCTCCAGCAGCAGGTCGCGCTTGGCCTGTTCGATCGAAATACCGCTGGCGGCAGCGCGCGCGTCGACCTGTTTCTGAACCAGCGGCGTCAGCACCCAGCCCGGGCAGATCGCATTGCAGGTGATGCCGGTCTGCGCGTTTTCCAGCGCGGTGACTTTGGTCAGGCCGACGATGCCGTGCTTGGACGCGACGTAGGCCGACTTGCCTGCCGACGCGACCAGCCCATGCGCGGACGCGATATTGATGACACGGCCCCAGTTCTTTTTCTTCATTGCCGGCAGCGCGAGCCGGGTAGTGTGGAAGGCCGATGACAGGTTGATCGCGATCACCATGTCCCAGCGTTCCGGCGGGAAGTCGTCGACATTGGCCACGTGCTGTATGCCAGCGTTGTTGACCAGGATGTCCACCGAGCCGAATTGTGCGATCGCGTCCGTCATCATCTGCTCGATCTCGGCCGGCTTGCTCATGTCGGCGCCGAAATAGGCAGCCTTCACGCCAAATTGCGCGGCGGTCTGTTTCTGCAGTTCCGCGATCTGTGCCGCATCGCCAAATCCATTGAATACGATGTTCGCACCTTCGGCTGCCAGCGCATGCGCGATGCCAAGACCGATGCCGGACGTGGAGCCGGTCACGAGTGCGGTTTTGCCGTTCAGATGGCGGTTCTGCATGGACATTCCTCTCCTGTGTGTATTGGACGACCAGCCGGAATTTTAAGGCCAGTGCCGTTAGAATGAGCAAATATTCAACAGGAGACGCCCCGTGAGCATGCAGCCGCAGATCAAAATGGTGCAATGCCTGTCGCCCGCCGGACTGCATCACATGGCCTACAGGGAATGGGGCGATCCCGCCAATCCCGATGTGCTGGTCTGCGTGCATGGCGTGACCAGGGTGTCGGACGATTTCGACGCGCTGGCCGCCGCGATGGCAGATCGCTATCGCGTGATCTGTCCGGATGTGGTCGGACGCGGCCGCTCTTCGTGGCTGAAGGACCCGAAGCATTACGTGGTGCCGCAGTACGTCAGCGACATGGTGACGCTGATTGCGCGGCTTGATGTGCCGCAGGTCGACTGGTTTGGCACGTCGATGGGCGCGCTGATCGGCATGGGGCTGGCGTCGCTGCCGGACTCGCCGGTGCGCAAGATGCTGATGAACGACGTCGGCCCGACGCTGAACTTCGAGGCACTGTCACGCATCGGTGAATACATCGGGCAGGACCTGCGCTTCGATTCCTTCGGGCAGGCGCGGGACTACATCCGCACCATTTCCGCGCCCTTTGGCGCGCACACGGACGAGGAATGGGACAAGCTGGCACGCGATGTGCTGAGGCAATGCGAGGACGGTCGGTGGAAGCGGCACTACGATCTCGCGCTGGCACAGCCGTTCAAGGCGCTGACGCCGGAGAACGCGAAGCAGGGCGAGGCGGCGTTGTGGGCCGCCTATGACGCGATACGCTGCCCGGTGCTGCTGGTGCGCGGCGCGGATTCGGACTTGCTCAGCCGCGACACGGCGCAACAGATGAGCGTGCGAGGGCCGCGCGCGAAGGTCGTGGAGTTGCCCGGCGTCGGGCATGCGCCGACCTTCATGCATGCGGACCAGATCGCGCTGGCACGAGGATTTTTTCTGGACTGACGATGGTTTTTGTAGCGACCCGTGACGGGGATGAACAGCTGTCCGCAGGACTGCGGGCGGAAGATGCGGCGCGGCTGAGGGACGCGGAGGAATTTGCGCGCGAGCCCTATGCCGGCAAGACAGTGCGGACGGGCCAGGATGCGATGGGTTTTTCTCGTAGCGTGGTGTCGGCGCTGGCGGCGTTGAAGACCGATGCGAACACGCGCATTGCCGGCATGCTGTTCGAACTGCCGGCGCTGGCTCCCGGGGTCGTGGCGCAGATCGAGCCGCGCTTCGGCAAGGAAGTCGCCGACATGGTCGGCAGCATCCGGCAGGTGATGCGCCTGCACGAAGGCATGTTCGCGCGGCAGGAGCAGGGCAAGGTGCAGCTGAGTGCCGCCGGGCAGCTCGAGGCGCTGCGCAAGATGACGCTGGCGATGGCGTCCGACATGCGGGTGGTGCTGGTACGACTGACCTCGCGCCTGACCACGCTGCGCTGGTTCGCCGAGACGAAGGCGGACAACGATTTCGCGTTGAACTATGCGCGCGAGACCTTCGAGCTGTACGCGCCGCTGGCCAACCGCCTCGGCATCTGGCAGCTGAAGTGGGAGCTGGAAGACCTGTCTTTCCGCTTCTCCGAGCCCGACAACTACAAGCGCATCGCGAAGATGCTCGAAGAGAAGCGCGTCGAGCGGGAGCAGTTCGTCCAGGGCTCCATCGACCGGCTGAAGGCCGAGCTGGCCGCCGCCGGCATCAAGGCTGAAGTTTACGGACGGCCCAAGCACATCTACAGCATCTGGAACAAGATGCGCGGCAAGGCGATCGATTTCAACCGCTTGCATGACGTGCGCGCATTCCGCGTGATCGTCGACGACGTGAAGACCTGCTACGCAGTGCTATCCATCGTGCACAACATCTGGACGCCGATCCCCGAGGAGTTCGACGACTACATCGCGCGACCCAAGCCCAACGGCTACCAGTCGCTGCACACGGTGGTCGAGGCCGACGACGGCCGCACGCTGGAAGTGCAGATCCGCACGCAGGAGATGCACCGCTTCGCCGAATACGGCGTGGCCGCGCACTGGCGCTACAAGGAGGGCGCGGCGAATTCGCTCGACGATTCCTACGACCAGCAAATCGCGTGGCTGCGGCAGCTGCTGACCTGGAAGAGCGACATCACCGACACCGTGGTCGGGCAGGAGGACAGCGAACGCCAGTGGGTGGAGCAGCTGAAGGCGGCATCGATCAATGACCGCATCTATGTGCTGACGCCGCAGGGCAGGCTGGTCGAACTGCCGATGGGCGCCACGCCCATCGATTTTGCGTACCACCTGCACAGCGACATCGGTCATCGCTGCCGCGGCGCGAAGGTCGACGGCGCGATGGTGCCGCTGAACACGAAGCTGCAGAACGGTCAGACGGTGGAAGTGATCACCGCGAAGGGCGAGGCGGTCGCGAAGGGCACGGCCGGGCCGTCGCGCGACTGGCTGTCCGACGGCTACACCGCGAGCCCGCGCACCCGTTCGAAGATACGGGCATGGTTCAACGCGATCGAGCAGGCCGAGACGCTCGCGCATGGCCGCGTGCTGCTCGAAAAGACGCTGCAGCGCGAAGGCAAGACCTCGGTCAATCTCGACGACCTCGCGCAGAAGCTCGGTTTCGCGAAGCTCGATGATCTGCTGCTGGCGGTCGGCAACGACCGCTTCAGCCTGCGGCTCGTCGAGCAGGCGCTGCATGGCGAGGAGCCTGGACGCAAGCCGCCGAACGCCGACGAGGTGCTGACCCGCAAGAGCCGCGCGTCGAGCGTCACGCAGGGCGCGAAGGCCGGCGTGCTGGTGCTGGGCACCGAGGGCTTGCTGACGCAGATGGCGAGCTGCTGCAAGCCGGCGCCGCCGGATCCCATCGTCGGCTTCATCACGCGCGGCAAGGGCATCTCCATCCACCGCGCCAGCTGCAAGAACCTGTCGCAGATGGTGCTGCGCGCGCCTGAGCGCATGGTGCAGACCACCTGGGGCGACCTGGGCAGCGACACCGTGTATCCGGTCGACGTGTTCGTGCTGGCACAGGACCGTCAGGGCCTGCTGCGCGACATCTCCGACATTTTCCTGCGCGAGAAGATCAACGTGATCGGCGTCTCGACTCGCAGCAGCAAGGGACAGGCCTTCATGTCCTTCACCGGCGAGATATCGTCGACCGAGCAGTTGCAGAAGGCGATGAAGGTGATCACGGAGGTGAAGGGGGTGATCGAGGTCAAGCGGACGTGATGCGGATGCCAGATCGCTAATCCGGTGTTTCGAAAAATTGTTTCAAACGGGTATTGGCAGAATCATTCAAAGCTGGCTATAATCTCGCTTCTTTAGGCGCGTAGCTCAGCTGGTTAGAGCACTACCTTGACATGGTAGGGGTCGTTGGTTCGAGTCCAATCGTGCCTACCAACACAGGAGCCAGTCAGAACACCGACTGGTTTCCGGAAAAGCCGATCCTGCGGGATCGGCTTTTTTATTTCCCGCTGGCGGAACGGCGTCCACCGTGTCGCGCACAACCAGCTGCGCGACGCTCCATGATCGAGAGCCGCCCGGTTTTGCCTCAGGCAAGGGGCGGTTCATTTGCTCTTGCCGAGGGTGCGGCAGGCGTTCTCTGTTATACTCCGGCCATTCGCGCAGGCTTCTTCCTGCGTTCAAACGGTTGAATCGAATCTGAAAGAGCGAGAAAGGCACCCCGGTTATGACACCGCGAACTAGCACACCGATCTGTTTTCCGATCCGCTAGTCCGTTCTCACTCTTCACTCAGGCGCGGCTAGTCCGCGTTTTTTTTCGTCCGCGATTTCCACCTTCCGCGGCACACCTCCGAAGGAGCACACATGGTTTCAGTCCGACTTCCCGACGGCTCGCAGCGCCAGTTCGAATCTCCCGTCACCGTTGCGCAGGTCGCCGCATCGATTGGCGCCGGCCTTGCGAAGGCCGCGCTGGCCGGCAAGGTCGATGGCAAGCTGGTCGATACCTCTTACCTGATCGAGCGCGACGCCGATCTCGCGATCGTCACCGACAAGGATGCCGACGGCCTCGACGTGATCCGTCACTCGACGGCTCACCTGCTCGCCTACGCAGTGAAGGAGCTGTTCCCGGACGCGCAGGTCACTATCGGCCCGGTGATCGAGAACGGCTTCTACTACGATTTCTCGTACAAGCGCCCGTTCACGCCGGAAGACCTCGCCGCGATCGAGAAGAAGATGGCCGAGCTCGCGAAGAAGGACGAGCCGGTCGAGCGCAAGGTTTTGCCGCGCGATGAGGCCGTCGCTTATTTCAAGTCGATCGGCGAGGCCTACAAGGCCGAGATCATCGCGTCGATCCCGCAGGGCGAAGACGTGTCGCTGTACAGCGAGGGCAAGTTCACCGACCTGTGCCGCGGTCCGCACGTGCCGTCGACCGGCAAGCTGAAGGTGTTCAAGCTGATGAAGGTGGCCGGCGCGTACTGGCGCGGCGACTCGAAGAACGAGATGCTGCAGCGTGTCTACGGCACCGCGTGGACGAAGAAGGAAGACCAGGAGGCCTACCTGCACATGCTGGAGGAGGCGGAGAAGCGCGACCATCGCAAGCTCGGCCGTCAGCTCGACCTGTTCCACTTCCAGGACGAGGCGCCGGGCCTGATCTTCTGGCATCCGAAGGGCTGGACCATCTGGCAGCAGGTCGAGCAGTACATGCGCCACGTGTACCAGGACAACGGCTACCAGGAAGTGAAGGCGCCGCAGATCCTCGACCGCTCGCTGTGGGAGAAGTCCGGCCACTGGGACAACTACAAGGACAACATGTTCACCACGGATTCCGAGAACCGTGCGTATGCATTGAAGCCGATGAACTGCCCCGGCCATGTGCAGATCTTCCGCTCGAACATGCACTCCTATCGCGAGCTGCCGCTGCGCTATGGCGAGTTCGGCCAGTGCCACCGCAACGAGCCGTCCGGTTCGCTGCACGGCATGATGCGGGTGCGCGGCTTCACGCAGGATGA
>JACCDI010564752.1_pt1 | contig 11749 bp, 13 predicted proteins | sample 7442791 | NCBI WGS metagenome assembly JACCDI01 (sample SAMN15323434, study PRJNA562643) | freshwater metagenome | isolation source: river surface water | place: USA:Blue River Watershed | collected 2017-08-15
AGCAAACTTGTAACAAAAATTGTATTTTCGTGACAAATTGCTACTATGCTAAATTTATTCAAAGAAAACGTTAAGATTGCTATAGGTTCTGTTCGAACTCAATTGTTACGCACTATATTAACTGTGTTGATTATTGCTATTGGAATTACCGCTTTGGTAGGAATCCTTACTGTTGTAGCCGCTTTAGAGAATACTATTTCAGCTGACTTTGCTTCGATGGGCGCCAATACCTTCAACATCAATCAATACGAAAATACCACTCGAAATAGAGGAAACGATGAACGTGAAGTAATCAATCCAATTATTTCCTACCCAGAAGCAGTAGCATTTCAAAACAAATTTAAATACCCATTCACAGAAACATCGCTATCATTTACCGCTACTTCCAAAGCGGAAGTAAAATTTGGCGCAATTGAAACAGATCCTGAAATTTCAGTAGTAGGTGTAGATGAAAACTTTATTCCAAACTCAGGTTTAGAAACCAGTTTAGGACGCAATTTCAATGGGTTTGATATTGACAATAACACCTATATGTGTGTGGTAGGATCTGATTTTGAAAAAGGCTTACTCAAAGATGTGAATCCAATTAATAAAATCATTTCTATTCGTGGTGCCAAATTTAAAGTTATTGGCGTATTAAAAGAGAAAGGTTCTACTTTTGGTAACAGCCAAGATTTACGTGTATTAATTCCGATTCAAGTAGCTCGTTCATTATTTACAGCTCCTAGCATTAACTATAGTTTGAGTATAATGGTAAGTAAGAAAGAACTACTTGACCAAGCCATAGACAATGCCACCAGCACCATGCGTCGAGTTCGAAAATTAAGTCCTGTGAAAGACAATAATTTTGGTGTAGTTCGTTCTGACGATTTAATTAATCGAATTCTTGGAATCACTAAATACCTAGGATTAGCATCGTGGTTAATTGGAGTAATAACCGTTTTAGGATCGTCAATCGCTTTGATGAATATTATGATTGTTTCGGTAACCGAACGAACTCGAGAAATTGGAGTTCGAAAAGCATTAGGAGCAAAAAAATCGACTATTGCTTTTCAGTTTTTTATCGAAACCTTATTGATCGGTGAATTAGGCGGATTGGTCGGAATTATATTTGGAATTCTAATTGGTTTCGGAATTGCAACTGCTATGGATTTTGCCTTTGTGATTCCTTGGGGAGCAATTATGGCAGCCTTTATTACCAGTTTTATAGTTGCGATTGTATCTGGTTTATATCCAGCCATTAAAGCGGCGGTCTTGGATCCAATTGAAGCTTTGCGTTATGAATAAGGTCATTTACGATTTTCAATATTGGATTTACGATAATTCTATTTCGAAATTGTACTTCTTACTTTGAACACTGAATCATTCTATCATTTCCGTAAATATCTTGTCGTAGCTCACAATTTTTGAAACCCATTTCTAGAAGCAAATTCAAGGTTTCTTTACCTAGATATTGGTTAATTTCAAAATACAATTGACCTTCTGATTTTAGATTTTTCTGGGCCAATTGGGCAATTTTTCTATAAAAAATAAGAGCATCATTATCCTCCACAAAAAGCGCTAAATGCGGTTCGTTGTCCAATACATTATTCTTGATTTCATGTTTTTCAAGCTCTCGCACATAGGGCGGATTAGAGACAATTATATCGAATTCTTGAGCCAAGTCCTCGGTTTCCAAAATACTTTGGTGAATAAATGATAGGTGCACTTGATTCTTTTCAGCATTTTTTTTGGCTGTTGCCAAGGCTTGTTCAGAAACATCTAAAGCAAACACTTGTGCATTCGGAAGATTTTTTGCCAATGCTATCGCAATACAGCCACTTCCTGTTCCAATATCAAGAATTTTCAACTTTGACTGTACTTTTGAACTTTGAATTATCCAATCCACCAATTCTTCGGTTTCAGGCCTCGGAATCAAAACGGCTGAATTAACCTCAAATTCTAATCCGTAAAAATGAGTTGTACCTAATAAATATTGTATCGGAATTTCCTTTTTAAGTTGATCCAAAATAAAACTCCAAATTTTCAATTCTGATTCAGAAAAAGCCAAATCAGGTTGCAAAGCCAGATCAACTCTCTTTAGCTGATGTTTCGCTTCTAGTGTGAGATAAAAAAAACTTTCAGCTTCTCCAGCATCATATAAAGGAGTTAGTTCTTGAATAAAATAGTCTCGGTAGTTTTTTATAGTCATGCTATTCCTTTTACAAATCTTGCAACATCCAAACGGGACAACTGGTATGTCCTGTGCAACCCATTGGGGCATCTAAATAGTCAAAACCAGATTTTTTATAAAGTTTTTGCGCTGCATGCATGAACGGCATGGTCTCCAAATAACATTTTTCAAAACCAAACTCTCTCGCTGATTGCAAACAAATTGCCATCATTTCGCTTCCGATTCCTTTGCCACGCGTTTCAGGTAAGAAGTACATTTTTTGTAATTCACAAATACTTGGCGATTCATTTTCCAAAGGAGCTATTCCAGCAGCCCCCTTAATCTTCCCTTCCTGTTCAACTACAAAATAAACCGATCTTGGTTTATTGTACTCTTCGTACATCAAATCCAAATAAGGATCCTCATAAGCAGTACCCACTTTTGGAATATTCAATTCGTCAAAAACCGTGCGTATTAACTGAGCTACTGCCGCATTGTCTTTTTTTTCAATTTTCCTGATATGCCAATTATTCATTTGTGAAAAAACTAAGTTGAATCGCAAAAGTAACTATTGTTTATTACAATTTTCGAAACTTATCTCATAAATCGGAAAGCTAAAAAGTAGTACTTTTGTCAAATGGACAATCACGAACAGTATATTGCTCGATGTATCGAACTTGCCAAAAATGGTTTTAGTACTACCTATCCTAATCCAATGGTGGGAAGTGTGATTGTATATAATGGTGAAATTATTGGCGAAGGCTGGCACCAAAAAGCGGGCGAACCCCATGCCGAAGTTAATGCTATTCATTCTGTAAAAAATCCTTCTTTATTAGACAAGGCTACAATATATGTAAGTTTAGAGCCATGTAGTCATTTTGGAAAAACACCTCCCTGTTGCGATTTAATTATCAAAAATAAAATCCCGAATGTCGTTATTGGAACGGTTGATTCCAATATTAAAGTAGCAGGAAATGGCATTAAACGTTTGCAAGAGGCTGGTACCAATGTTGTTGTGGGCGTTTTAGAAAAAGAATGTTATGAACTTAACCGACGCTTTTTTACGTTTCACGAAAAGAAAAGACCTTATATTATTTTAAAGTGGGCACAAACTCAAGATAGTTTTATTGCACCTTTAGAAAAAGAGGAACTGAAACCCGTTTGGATTACTAGTATACAATCGAGACAATTAGTACACAAATGGCGTACCGAGGAGCAAGCTATTTTGGTGGGTACACAAACCGTTATAGATGACAACCCCCAATTAAATGCTCGAGACTGGGAAGGCAACAATCCTATCAGAATTGTAATCGATCAACGCAATCGCATTCCCAAAACAGCTCATGTATGGGATAATAAAATCAAAACTATTGTGTTTTCAAATGAGAATTCGATACCATCTTCAACAAATACAATTGTTGAAGTGATTGATTTTCAACAAAATATAGCATCACAAATTGTTGAAAAATTATACCAACACCAAATTCAATCGGTTATCATTGAAGGTGGCGCTCAAACACTGCAAACTTTTATTGATGCTACTCTTTGGGATGAAGCACGCATATTTATTGGAAATTCTACCTTTGGAACCGGTAAAAAAGCACCCATTTTAAATACTACTTTGTCAACAAAAGAGAAAATAGGAACCGATGAATTACTAATTATTAGGAATTATGATTGATACTATTATTTTTGATTTTGGAGATATATTCATCAATTTGGACAAACGAGCCACTATTGAAGGTTTGGAACGTTTGGGATTATCTTCTTGGAACGAAGATTTGGACCGATTGAATATCTCATTTGAAAAAGGACAAATTTCAAGAGATGCTTTTTTGTTAGGCATCCAAAAACAAATTCCTAATGCCACAATAGATGAAATTTTGATGGCTTGGAATGCTGTATTATTGGATTTCCCGCTGTATCGTTTGGAGTTTTTACAATTACTTTCTAAAAAATTTCGACTCTTTTTATTGAGTAATACAGACGCTATTCATATTGATCATTTTGAGCAAAGAGAAGGCGCATCGTTTTACGGTGACTTTTACCAATGTTTTGAAAAGGTCTATTTTTCGTATGAAATGGGCATGAGAAAACCCGATGCTGAAATCTACACTACACTTATCAACCGTCACGAATTATCACCAAAACGTACTTTATTTGTCGATGATAAAAAAGACAATACTGATGCTGCCAAAGCTTTAGGTTTACACGTTTGGAATCTTCAGGTAGGAAAAGAAGATGTCATTGCGCTTTTAGACAAAAAAATAATTTAGAATAAAATTCCCTTTTGGAAATCAAAGATACCTATACTACCATTGCAAAAGCGACTGATGAAATACTTTTCAAAGAAAAAAGCAGCAAATTCTATGGCTATGCCTTTCCTATTGAATCAGAAGAAGAAGTAAAACCGATCATTGAGCAATTACGAAAACAGCATCCGCATGCTGTACATTATTGTTATGCCTACCAAATTGGTACAGAAAAAATAAGCTATAGAGCCAATGACGATGGTGAACCAAACAATTCAGCAGGGGCTCCTATTTACGGACAAATTCAATCGTTTGGCTTGACCAATATCCTTTTGGTGGTGGTACGAATTTTTGGCGGAATCAAATTAGGCGTAGGCGGACTAATTACAGCTTACAAAACCGCAGCTCAATTAGTTTTAGAAGAAGCTGAAATCATTGAAAAAACAATCGACACTCCATTTTTGATTTCATTTGATTATAAAAACATGAACAAAGTAATGCGGGTGATCAAAGAAAAGAAACTAGACATCGTCACTCAAACCATGGAATTAGACGAAAATTCTGGAATTGCAATGGGCAAAATCGAGATCAAAACCCGAAAAAAAAATGCCGAATTCATATTCGACATTTTTGATAATTTATTTGAAATTGAAATAAAACGCTTATAAATAAGCAATAAATAATCCATTTATTCCATATCCTTTAGAAGATCCAAAATATAATCTGGAGGAGCTATTGGGCGACCCGTTTTTAGCGACACAAAAACCAATATAAATTCGGCAGTTGTTAATAACTCATTCAATTCATTAAAAATCTTACAATCAAATTCTATCTTGACAGAAGATTGACTTTTGAAAGCTGTGTGAACCGTTAGCAACTCATCGTATCGTGCTGATTTTTTATAATTAATATTCATAGAAACAATGGGAAGCGCAATTCCTTCTTCTTCCATTTTTTTATACGAAACCCCCTTATTTCTAAGCCATTCCACCCGACCCATTTCAAAATAAGGAATGTAATTTCCATGATAAACTACCCCCATTTGGTCTGTTTCAGAGTAGCGAACACGAACTTGAATTTGATGATCTTTCATTATTTATTATTTAATTTTTATTCATTCTAAAAAGCCACATACAACAATATTTTTACAAAAAAATATAATGAATAATTTTTTTTTAAAGAAATTTGTTCACATATTTGTTGTCCCAGAAAAATACAAGAATAGCCCCATCTTTTTTTCTACTAAAATAGTAACCAAACTTAAATAATTTTAACCGAATATATGAACAAAACTGCTCAATCAGTATGGGAAAACTGTTTATCTTTCATAAAAGATAATATTCAAGACCAAGCCTACAAAACTTGGTTTGAACCAATCAAGTCAGTTGAGCTTACCGATAACGCATTATATATTCAAGTACCAAGTAAATTTTTCTACGAATGGTTAGAAGAACATTACGTTAAATTATTAAAAGTTGCGTTGACCAAAGAACTTGGAAAAAACGCAAAGTTACTTTATAAAATTAAAATGGAGAATACTTACGGTAATAAACAACCGTATACGGAACAACTACCTTCTGCCAACAGAGCGCAAATGAAACCGCAAGATGTTGATGCTCCATTAAAAAATTTAAACCCTGAACTCAAAAATCCGTTTGTAATTCCTGGAATTCGTAATTTAAAAATCGAATCCCAGTTGAATGCTAACTATAGCTTTGACAATTTCTTAGAAGGAGATTCTAATCGATTGGCTCGTTCTGCAGGTATGGCAGTTGCTAACAAACCTGGTGGAACTTCTTTCAATCCATTGTTAATCTTTGGAGGAGTTGGTTTAGGAAAAACACACTTAGCGCACGCTATTGGTGTTGAAATTAAAGACAAATACCCAGAAAAAACAGTTTTATATATTTCAGCTGAAATTTTCACCCAACAATATATCGATTCTGTAAAGAAAAATACTCGAAATGATTTTATTCATTTCTACCAATTGATTGATGTATTAATCATTGACGACGTTCAATTCCTTTCTGGAAAATCAGGAACGCAAGATGTATTCTTCCATATTTTCAATTACTTACACCAAAATGGTAAACAAGTGATCTTGACTTCTGACAAGGCGCCTGTTGACATGCAAGACATTGAACAACGTTTGTTGTCTCGTTTCAAATGGGGATTGTCTGCTGAATTGCACCAACCCGATTACGAAACTAGAGTGTCTATTTTGAAAAATATTCTGTATCGTGACGGTGTTGAAATGCCTGAAGAAATCATTGAATATGTGGCTCGCAATATCAAAACGAATGTTAGAGAATTAGAGGGTGCTATCATCTCTTTAATTGCTCAATCTTCTTTCAACAAAAAAGAAGTGACTATCGAATTAGCGAAAAGTATCGTAGAGAAATTCGTTAAGAATGTCAAACGCGAAATCTCCATCGACTACATACAAAAAATTGTTTCCGATTACTTCCAATTGGATTTAGAAACATTACAATCCAAAACTAGAAAAAGACACGTGGTTCAAGCAAGACAATTAGCGATGTTTTTTGCTAAGAAATTTACCAAAGCTTCTTTAGCCAATATTGGATCTCAAATTGGAGATCGTGATCATGCCACTGTATTACATGCCTGTAAAACCGTTGACAATCTAGTCTCTACCGACAAACAATTCAAAAAGTTTGTTGAAGACATCCACAAAAAATTAACTTTATAGACAGCAAATGTCCGTAAAAATCCTAATGGTATGTTTGGGTAATATTTGTCGGTCACCTTTGGCCGAAGGAATATTAGCCTCAAAATTACCTCAAAACACATTTCATGTTGATTCTGCAGGAACAGGTTCATGGCATATTGGCCAATCTCCTGACGAACGCTCTATTGCCGTAGCCAAAAAAAATGGCCTTGATATTTCTAAACAAAAAGGAAGACAATTCAGCAGTGCTGATTTTGATACTTTTGATTACATTTTTGTAATGGACAGTTCCAATTACGACAATGTTACCGCTTTGGCGGAAACTCACGAACATAAACAAAAAATAAAACTCATCATGAATGAGTTAACGCCAAATCAAAACCAAGACGTGCCCGATCCTTATTTTGGAATGCATAACGGTTTTGATATTGTGTATGCCATGCTTGACAAAGCTTGCGAAGTAATTGCTCATCATTTGATTGCCAAACATCAATAAACCCTATTTTTTCAAATCTAACAACTCAACCCTATGAACACCAACACATCATTAGGAAAACTGTATTTAATTCCAGTTACAATGGGAGAATGCGACCCTATGGATGTACTGCCTCAAACGGTAAAAAGAGTTGTTGAATTAATTGATTACTATATTGTAGAAAATGAAAAAACGGCGCGCAAATCAATAAAAGGAGTACTCCCAGAAAAGAAACAATCCGAACTTGTACTTTTTGCCCTGAATAAACATACTGATGCAAAAGAACACCTTAGTTTTATTCAGCCTTTATTAGCTGGTAAAAACATGGGGTTAATGAGCGAAGCTGGTTGCCCTGGCGTAGCAGATCCAGGCGCTGTAATTGTAAAATTGGCGCATGAAAAAGGAATTCAAGTCATTCCTTTAGTTGGCCCTTCTTCTATTCTATTAGCTATGATGGCATCAGGCATGAATGGGCAAAGTTTTACTTTTAATGGCTATCTACCCATTGATAAAGGTGAGAAAAAATCAGCTTTAAAAAATTTCGAAAAATTATCTTTTGATAAAAATCAATCGCAAATTTTTATCGAAACACCCTATCGCAACAACAAATTACTAGAAGATATTTTGCAAGCTTTACAGCCATCAACACACCTATGTATTGCAACCGATATTACCTTACCTACCGAATACATCAAGACCCTTCGCGTAGCCGATTGGAAAAAAACAAAAGTAGATTTACACAACCGTCCTACTATTTTTATCATTCATAAAATGTAATGATTTCCATTCATTCTTTTTACTTTATTATTATGCATGCATAATAATAAATACCTATATTTACTTTTCAAAATAGCAGATTATGAGTTATACAGATAAAATGTTGCGCGACGACGCATTGAAAGGAAAAGTGATTGTAGTTACTGGAGGCGGAAGCGGTTTAGGAAAAGCCATGACAAAATACTTTTTAGAATTAGGCGCCAAAGTTGCCATTACTTCCCGTGATTTAGACAAACTTAAAAACACCGCAACAGAACTAGAAACACAAACTGGTGGAACTTGTTTGCCAATTCAATGTGATGTTCGTCATTATGAAGAAGTTGAAAATATGCTTCAAGAAACCTTGAAAGCTTTTGGCAAAGTAGATATCCTTTTGAACAATGCAGCAGGAAATTTTATATCACCTACAGAGCGTTTATCTTCGAATGCTTTTGACACCATTATCGACATTGTACTAAAAGGAACCAAAAACTGCACATTGGCTTTTGGAAAACATTGGATCGACACCAAACAAACTTCTTCAACCGTTTTAAACATTGTTACCACTTATGCTTGGACTGGTTCAGCATATGTGGTACCAAGTGCTACTGCCAAAGCAGGAGTATTAGCAATGACTAAAAGTTTAGCGGTGGAATGGGCCAAATACGGCATCCGTACCAATGCCATTGCGCCAGGTCCTTTCCCAACTAAAGGAGCATGGGATCGTTTACTACCCGGTGATCTAGCCGAAAAATTTGATATGGCTAAAAAAGTACCTCTCAAACGTGTTGGAGATCATCAGGAATTAGCCAATTTAGCTGCTTATTTAGTCTCTGACTTTTCGGCCTATATCAATGGTGAAGTAGTAGTGATTGACGGAGGCGAATGGCTGAAAGGCGCAGGACAATTTAATCTTTTAGAAGATATTCCAGCTGAAATGTGGGATATGTTAGAAATGATGATTAAAGCCAAAAAAAATAAATAAACCCCAATAAGAAAGAGCACTACAAATAGTTGCTCTTTTTTTTATAAATAAGTCAAAAATAAATATATCAATTTAGCAAACATTTAGCAAAAATGGAATTCACTCTGAATTAAATTCCTATTTTTGTTAGGTTAACTTAAGAATACTAATTTATGCTCATTATTGGAATTGCAGGAGGAACAGGAAGTGGTAAAACGACAGTCGTCAATCAAATTGTCAATGAATTACCCGAAACCGAAGTAGGCATTATTTCGCAAGATTCGTATTACAAAGAAAACGTAGGAATGACTTATGAAGAAAGAGCCGCCATCAATTTTGACCACCCAAGATCTATCGATTTTGAACTTTTGGTACACCATCTTAAAGAATTAAAAGCAGGGAATAATATTAATCAGCCGGTATATTCGTTTGTATCTCATAATAGAACCAGCGACACTGTATTTACACATCCCAGAAAAGTAATGATTGTAGAAGGTATTTTAATTCTAACTAATCCTGAATTAAGAGATCTTTTTGATGTGAAAATTTATGTTCAAGCCGATCCGGATGAGCGTCTCATTCGCCGACTAAAAAGAGATATTGCTGATCGTGGCCGTGATATGGATGAAGTGTTGAACAGATACCAAACTACTCTGAAACCAATGCACCAACAATTTATAGAACCTACAAAAGCATTTGCCGATATTATCATTCCGAATGACAAATACAATACCGTAGCCATCGATGTGGTTCGCGCTGTAATTAATCAAAAACTAAACGTTTAAAATATATAAACCCTCCAAAATTCTAATGTAAGCAATGTAAATTTTGGAGCTATTTCCCGCTTTCCGTTACAATCCATTCTAAAAAGAATGGGATTTTCACTGCAATCGGGGCTAAAAAAAGTACTCATGACAAATCCACTTAAAAACAAATCTTGGTTCAAACTATTGAGCAATAAATACATTTTAGTGCTGGTATTTTTTACTGCCTGGATGCTTTTTCTAGACAACTATTCGTATTTCGACCATCGTTTCCTAGACAAACAAATAGACGAACTAGAAGATAACAAAACCTACTATCAAGAAGAAATAAAAAAAGATAAAAGACATATAAAAGAGCTCAAAAATATTGAATATGTTGAGAAGTATGCTCGTGAAAAATACTATATGAAAAAAGACAGCGAAGATATCTATATCATCGAATTTGAAGGAGACAGCGCCATCAAAACCAAATAACCTCTTTCTTTCTTTAATACGAAACAACCAAGCCAATGAAACCTCTTTTTACAAATTTCGCTCCCGTTTCTGCCAAAGAATGGAAACAAAAAATTCAGTTTGAACTCAAAGGAGCTGATTATAACGAAACCTTGATTTGGAACTCACCAGAAGATATTAAGGTCAAACCGTTTTATGACAAAGAAGATATAAAAGAAGTACTATCTGTTGCTACTAAAGCAACTGATTTTAATATCTGCCAAACTATTTTTGTACATGATGTTGACAAATCAATTGCACGGGCTTTAGATAGTTTAAACAGAGGGGCAGAAAGTATTGCTTTCACTATAGAAGACGAGTCTACAGATGTAATAAAATTGTTAGAGAAGTTGCCATTGAACAATACACCTATTTTCTTTGATTTCAATTTTATTTCAATTGACATTATCCGAAAAATTGCAACCCTTGCTAAGGCAAAAGAGGCAACGATGTATTGCAACCTAGATCCTATAGGCCACTTAGCCAAAGAAGGAAATTGGTTTACCACCAATGAAAAAGATAATTTTGAAACTCTAAATCAACTCGTACAGAAAGACAATTCGCTTTCATTGATTACTGTAAATGGATCGTTATATCAAAATGCCGGTGCTACTATTGTTCAGCAAATTGCTTATACTTTGGCCCATGCCAATGAATATTTTAACCGTATTAAGGTAACTACACCGCAAACCATAGTTCTTGAAATTGCGGTAGGAACCAATTACTTTTTTGAAATTGCTAAACTAAGAGCTATCCGATTATTGTTTGACACGATTGCAAGAGAATACAATCAAAATTGGAATTGCCACTTACTGGTTAGACCAACAAAAAGAAATAAAACGTTATACGATTACAACGTAAATATGCTTCGCACCACAACCGAATGCATGAGCGCAATTCTTGGAGGTGCTGATACAATTGCCAATTTACCTTATGATGCTTTGTACCACAAAGACAATGAGTTTGGAGATCGTATTGCTCGAAACCAATTGTTGATTTTAAAAAATGAAAGCTATTTCGACAAGGTCAATAACCCTTCCGATGGTAGCTACTACATCGAAAGTTTGACCCATCAATTAGCAGATAAAGCCTTGGTGCTATTTAAAGATATCGAAGCCAATGGAGGATTCTTAAAACAACTGAATGAAGGAATCATCAAAAGAAAAATTCAAGAAAGTGCCGACAAAGAACAAGACTTATTTGAT
>JACCDI011434691.1_pt1 | contig 11746 bp, 5 predicted proteins | sample 7442791 | NCBI WGS metagenome assembly JACCDI01 (sample SAMN15323434, study PRJNA562643) | freshwater metagenome | isolation source: river surface water | place: USA:Blue River Watershed | collected 2017-08-15
AAACACAACTATCCCTACCAAGAAAACAGAAGTGTATTCAACCGCTAGCGACAATCAACCAGGTGTACAAATTCATGTATTACAAGGGGAGCGTCCAATGGCGAATCAAAATAAGAGTTTAGGTATGTTTAACTTGGATGGTATTCCACCAGCTCCAAGAGGTGTACCTCAAATTGAAGTAACTTTTGATATTGATGCGAACGGTATCTTAAACGTTAGCGCAAAGGATAAGGGCACTGGTAAAGAGCAAAAAATCAGAATTGAAGCGGGTAGTGGTTTAAGCAAGGAAGAAATTGAAAAAATGAAAGCCGAGGCTAAAGCAAACGAAGCTTCTGATAAAGCAGAAAGAGAAAGAGTAGAGAAATTGAACCAAGCAGACAGTATGATTTTCCAAACGGAAAAGCAATTGAAAGAGTTTGGTGACAAGATCCCTGCAGATAAAAAAGCACCTATTGAAACTGCCTTGGCAAGCTTAAAAGAAGCGCACCAATCTCAGGATGTGGCTAAAGTAGACACTGCTTTAGAAGCAATGAACACCGCTTGGACTGCTGCAAGTGAAGATATTTACAAAGCGCAACAGGCTGGTGCAGCGGAAGGAGCTGGCCCAGATGCAGGTGCTCAAGCAGGAAATACTGCTTCAAATGACACTGTTGAAGACGCACAGTTTGAAGAAGTGAAGTAGATTTCATTAACTTAGATAAGTTTAAAAGTCCTACATTATTTTGTAGGACTTTTTTTGTAACTTCCTTATCTAAGTGAGTGCCTTATGATAAGGATGAGTAAACTAGTTTTTACCTTTTATTTTATTACCTTTTGTTTGCCCATATTTGGCCAACAATTAAATAATATCAGTTTTTCAAAAGACAATACTAGAATTACAGGTTTTTTATTGAATAAAAGACCGATAAATCAAAATAAGACCTTAGTTAATTTTGAAGTTATTGTAAATAATCAATCTATTCCCGATTCTTTAAAGAGTCAATTTGTCCATTATTCAATCCAGAAGGTTGGAAGATATAAGGATGGACTTCAACTAAAAATTCGTTTTGTCAACAAAAGTAAAGACACTATAAGATTACAAAATGTGGTTCCTTTTGAAGTCAATCAAGACCAAACCTATATTACTGGTAAAGGGGATCATGCTTTGTCAAGGACCCATCTATTTCTACCTAATAGACAACCCGTGAATGTTATTGTTCCAGATAATGCTTGGGAACTAGGGTACAATGTTCTTAAAGTAAAAGATAGTACTTCCATTTATGGCTTTTCTAGAAGATCCAAAACAAGTATTTTAAATGGGAAAACAAGGAGATTTGAGACCATATTATATGCTGGAGGATCTATTGATTACACATTATGGCTAGAGCCTTACGCAGGTTCTTGGCAAAACGGTTTATTAAAAGTCTTTAGAGACCGTAAATTATATGATGTAGATCATTTTAATGATAGTTTATACAAAAGACCAGATTTAGCTTGGATGAGAAATGCTTACACTATGCATTTAATGATGGCATGGGATAAGTTCTTCTATGATCCAATACAGAAAAAATATTTAATAAGCGATTTTATACAAAGAGGAAATCGTTTATATGGAGGAGATGATATTATCTCAATTTGGCCTACATGGCCCACATTGGGCTTAGACCAAAGAAATCAATTTGATTTATTTAAAGATTTGCCAGGTGGATTGGATAGTATTAGATCATTGAGTAATTTCTTGATTCAGCAAAATAAACATTTATTTGTTTCTTACAATCCCTGGGATATTGATACTAGAAGTTTAAATCACTATACAGGTTTAGCTAAATTAATAGATCAAACCAATGCTGATGGGGTAGTTTTGGATACCTATGGCAGTTCAACAGATTCATTACAACTTGCTGCAGATAGCGTCAGAAAAGGAGTAATTATGTATAGTGAGGGAATGGCTGTTCCTAAAGACATGCAAGGAATCATTTCTGGTAGGGTTCATAATGCTTTATATTATCCTCCATTATTGAATCTCAATAAATTTATACAACCAGGTTTCTCCATTTTTAGGGTAGCCGAATTATATAAAGAGCCAATTCATCGAGAATTTGCAACAAGTTTTTTTAATGGCTATGGAACTGAGTTGAATATTATGGCACCCGGACAGCCAGAATGGGTTGAGGAACAATATAAAACACTAGGTAAAACCACTCAAATTTTAAGACAGTTATCAGATAATTTTAATAGCAAATTGTCCAGTTTCTTAATTCCTACTTTTAAAGATAGTATTTGGGTAAATAAATGGCCAACTGAAGAATCTGAAGTATATACAATTTATAGTATTATAGCTTCTGGTTTTAAAGGACCTCTTTTTAAAACTAAATTCAAAGAAGGATATCATTTTGTGGATTTGTATAATCATGAATTAATTACTCCAATGATTGAAATGGGGGATGCCAAAGTAGAAGTTGAAACAGCTGCATTTCATTCAAAGTATTTGGGTACTAATAATGAGGGCGCTATTGGTTGTGTTGCTCAATTGCCCATGCTATTTTTTGCACAACAAATTGAAGATAAAATTACAATTCAAGTAAATAGAACTTTACCCAATGCACAATTTTGGGTATATACTTCAAATACTCAAAAATCCCCTTTAAAATTTGATTATCAATCTCAGTCAATTGATATTGGGGATATCGCGCCAAGATTCGAAGGAAAAATAATTATTCAAGTAATTCAAAAGTTTGCTGATAGATATAAATTGTTAGATGAAAACATCTTAGTCATCATCCCAGGAACACCTATTATCAATAAATCTAATGTGCTAAGAAATGCACCCATTGTAGTCAATAAGAAGGGAATGGTGTTCATTCCTTCAGGTAAATTTCTATTTAAGCAAACTCATGGAGATAATTTTATCCCTTATCCTACACATACTGATTCAACTGTTATTTCAATGAATAGCTATTGGATGGATGAAAGCCCCGTAACAAATCGACAATTTTTAGATTTTATAAATGCTTCTAATTATACACCTACAGATAGGGTTAATTATTTGAATCATTGGATAAATAATAAGCCTGTAATCTCAGATTTAAATAAGCCAGTAGTAAATATTAGTTATGAAGATGCCGCTGCTTATGCAAGTTTTTATAACAAGTACCTACCAACTGAAATCGAATGGCAATATGCTGCTCAAACAGCGGATTTAAACGAATGGCCGTGGAAGCAAGCACATCCAGTAACTAGAGAATATGAAGAAATTACCAATACCTTAAGTGTAATAAAACTAAAGGGTATTGATTCTAGTTATGCTAATTTAGGTAATGGTATATTAGATACTGTTGGAGCATATCCTAATGGGGTTAATCCAAATGGCTTGTTGGATTTAGTTGGATCTGTTTGGCAATTGACTAAAGACAAATACATTTCTGGGAGTTATGAATATATTATTATGAAGGGTGGTAGCTACTTTAAACCATCTGGAAGTTGGTGGTATGTTCAAGCTGGGCCAAGAGAATTGACTTATGCTCAATATTTATTAAGAGTCAGTCAAGGGTTTGAACGTAATTCAACGGTAGGTTTTAGATGTATGGCAAAAAATAATTAAAACAAATTAATATGAATAAATTAGTAAAGGGCTTTTCATTGATTTCGATCATGTCAATGCCCATATTTTCATCAGCTCAACATGTAAAAATAGAGCCAGTTAATTTTTCAAAAGTAGTAGTGAATGATGCATTTTGGAAGCCTAAAATGGCATTGGTGGCAACCAAAACATTAGATGCATGTATTTATCAAACAGAACAAAAGACAGCCAGAATTAGAAATTTTGAAAAGGTCGCTAGAGGTAAGGGGGAAGCACACGAAGGTGTTTTTTATGATGATTCCGATGTCTTTAAAGCATTAGAAGCTATTGCTTATGCAATTAAAAGCAATAAGAATCCGAAATTAGAAGCCAAAGCCGATGAATGGATTGATAAGGTTGTAGCGGCGCAGCTGCCTGACGGATATTTAAATACTTATTATACATTAAATGCCTTAGATAAGCGATGGACAGATATGAGTATGCATGAGGATTACAATGCAGGTCATATGATTGAAGCAGGGGTGGCTTATTATGAGGCTACTGGCAAAAGAAAATTATTAGATGCCTGTATAAAATGGGCAAATTATTTTGATGCTGTTTTTGGACCCAATAAAAAACATTGGGTTACTGGCCATCAGGAATTAGAATTGGCTTTGGTAAAACTTTATAAAGTCACTGAGGATAAGAAATATCTACAATTAGCTGATTGGTTATTGTCTGAAAGAGGTAAAAAATTAGCAGTGGGCTATACCTGGACAGATTGGAAAGATACTTTGTATGCACAAGATGGCGTTCCAGTTAAAGAGCAAAAAGACATCACAGGGCATGCAGTAAGAGCGATGTATATGTATACAGGCGCAGCTGATGTAGCAGCACATACAGGAGATGTAGATTATTTAAAGGCGATGCGAAATGTATGGGAAGATGTGGTCTATAGAAATATGTACATTACCGGAGGAATAGGTTCTGCAGGAAGTAATGAAGGATTTTCAAATGATTATGATTTACCTAATGAGCAAGCCTATTGTGAAACTTGTGCATCGGTTGGGATGGTTTTCTGGAATCAAAGAATGAATAGTTTGACTGGGAATGCTGAATATATAGATGTACTTGAGAGAAGTTTGTATAATGGTGCATTAGATGGTTTGTCTTTAAGTGGAGATAGATTCTTCTATGGTAATCCTTTGGCATCTAACGGTAAACATGCTAGAAGAGAGTGGTTTGGAACAGCTTGTTGCCCTGCCAATATTGCTAGACTGATTGCTTCATTGGGTAATTATATATATGGGTATAAGGGTAATAAAATGTATGTGAATTTATTTATTGGTAGTCAAACTAGTTTTATGTTACCAAAGGGAGAAATGCAATTCACCATGAATACCAATTATCCTTGGGAGGGAAACGTGCAATGCACACTTAATATGAAAAAGAAAATGAATGCAACCATTGCTCTTCGATTGCCTGGATGGGCTAATGGTTCGGTTGCTCCTGGAGGTTTATATTCTTTTGCTGAGACAAATATTATAAAGCCAACATTGCTTATTAATGGAATGTCAGTTCCATATCAAATAGAAGATGGATATGTTATGGTGAATCATGATTGGAAGGATAATGATAAAATTGAATATCAATTACCCATGAATATCCAAAAAGTAGTTTCAAGAAACGAACTAAAGTTTAATAACGATAGAGTGGCTTTTCAAAGAGGACCATTAGTATATTGTATTGAAGGTGCAGATAATAATGGAAAGGCATGGAATATTATTGTTCCAAGTCAATTGAATTTTTCGAAAGAAGACTATTCTGTATTAGACGAAAAGGTAGTAAGCTTAGTCGCTAATTTACCTACTTTACAGATTGACATGGGTGGGACGTCAGTCAAAAACGAAACGCAGAAAGTCAGGGCTATTCCTTATTATACATGGTGTAATAGAGGTAGTAATGAAATGCAGGTTTGGATACCCACTAGTTTTAAAGATGTAAAAGTTAATTATTAATCAATTTTCATGCAATTAAGTAAAAAGATTATTCCATTTAGTTTAATACTATCTTTTTTTTGGGGAGTTAATAATGCTCATGCTCAGCAAATAAAAGCCACCAGTTTTCCCATAAAAGATATACAACTATTAAATAGTCCATTTTCCAATGCTAAAAAATTAGATAGTGGATATATTCTTTCATTATCACCTAATAGATTGCTACATCGTTTTCACAAATATGCAGGGCTACCTGTAAAAGATTCGGTGTACGGAGGATGGGAGTCAGATGGCTTATCTGGTCACACATTAGGACATTATTTATCTGCTTCGGCAATGATGTACTCTACTACTAGAACTAAGGCTTTTAAAACCAATGTAGATTATATAGTATCAGAATTAGCCATCTGTCAGAATGCAAGAAAAACTGGATATGTAGGAGCCATTCCTAATGAAGATTCACTATGGGCGAAAATTAAAAGAAGCCAAATCAAATCCAGTGGTTTTGATTTAAATGGTGCTTGGTCTCCATGGTATACGGTACATAAAGTAATGGCTGGCTTGATGGATGCATATTATTTTACAGATAACAAACAAGCTTTGGAAGTAGCTACAAAATTAGCAGATTGGACTTTTGATCTGGTTGCTCCACTGTCTGATAGTGTGAGATTAAAAATGCTGAACTGCGAATATGGAGGGATGAATGAAGTGTTAGCAAATATTTATGCTGTTACAGGAAATACAAAATATCTGAAAGCTGCTCTTTTATTTGAGGATGATTTTGTGATGGGCAAATTGGCTAATCAAATTGATCCAATGCCAGGGAAACATTCAAACACCAATGTTCCAAAAGCAATAGCAGCTGCAAGACAGTATGAATTAACAGGTTCATTAAGAGACTCTACGATAGCTTCTTATTTTTGGCATACAATGGTGCAAAATCACAGCTATGTCATAGGTGGTAATAGTAATTATGAATACTGTGGTGAATTGGGTAAGTTAAATGATCGATTAAGTGATGCAACTTGTGAGACTTGCAATACCTATAATATGTTAAAGCTAACAAGTCATTTGTTTACCTGGGAGCCCAACGCAAAGTTGGGAGATTATTATGAAAGAGCCTTATACAATCATATACTAGCATCACAACATTCCAAAACTGGAATGATGACCTATTTCTTACCACTAAGAATGGGGACTGCTAAACAGTTTAGTGATTCTACCAATACATTTACTTGTTGTGTAGGTAGTGGAATGGAAAATCATTCTAAATATGAAGAGTCTATCTATTTTCAAGGTAATGATGGGTCTTTGTATGTAAATCTATTTATTCCATCTGAATTAAACTGGTCTGCAAAAAAATCTAAAATTATACAAACAACCTCTTTTCCTAATAGTAATACTTCAACAATTATTTATCAAGGAAAACAAGCACAAAAATTTGCTATTAAAATTCGTAAACCATCTTGGAGCAGGTCTGTGAAATTAATGCTAAACAATGTAAGCTATAATTACTCCCAAGATAAAAATGGCTTCATGATTGTCAATAGACAATGGAATAATAATGATGTATTACATATTGTATTTGAAATGCATTTATACACAGAATCGATGCCTGATAATAAAAATCGTATTGCATTTTTATATGGACCTGTTGTACTTGCTGGTCACTTAGGCAAATCAATGCCTGATCCTGTTTTTGGCACTCCTGTTATTATGGATACAAATCCCTTAGATAAAATCAACAAAACTAGTCAAGAGGCTTTAATCTTCAAGTGGAATGCAATTGGAAAACCAAAAGACATTCAAATGATGCCTTTATATACGTTTAATGATGATTATTATAGTGTATACTGGGATAAATTTACTACAGCAGAATGGGTGCTTAAAGAAAAAGAGTATGAAGCAGAAAAAATAAGAGTTCAACAAATTGAATCTAGAACTATTGATCAATTCAGGATTGGTGAAATGCAACCTGAAAGAGATCATCAATTAGTAGCCACTGAAAAATCCTATGTAAGTGATGCAGTAGGAAGAATGGGGAGGGAAGCAAGATTGAATAATCATTTTCAGTTTTATATGAAACAAGTTGCTCATGAAAAATGTAGCTTATTGTTAACTTATATAGGAGATGACAAGGGCCGAAAATTTGATATTTTAGTAAATGATCAATACCTCACAACAGTTGAATGGGAGGGTGGAATTACTGGTCGATTTTATGATTTTGAATATCCTCTGCCTATTATTGAATCTAATAAAAATAGTAAAATCACTATCTTGGCCAATCATGGAAAAACTGCGGGAAGGATATTTGGCGTGAGAATTTTAAAAAACTAATTATATGAAATTATTGAAACGGTTAACATTTACTGTATTTATCTTTTCTTATGTTGGGACGATTTACGCACAGGTTGCAAAAGCGCCTGCTTATCCATTAATTACGCATAGTCCATATTTCAGTATTTGGTCTTTTAGTGATACTTTAAATAATCAAAATACCAAACATTGGACTGGTGCTGAAAATGCCTTGCATGGAGAAATTAAAGTTGATGGTATTGTCTACTCTTTGATTGGAAAGAATAATGCTAAAGTAGCTATTCAAAAAAAATTGGAGATTACAGCGACACAATCTATTTATCAATTTATTTGTGATGATGTTGATGTTTCGATAGTGTTCACTTCCCCTTTAATTATTAGTAATTTAAATTTATTATCTAGGCCAATTACATATATTAAACTATCAGCCAAAGCTAATGATGGTAAGAAGCATAAGGTACAATTTAAATTCAGTGCATCCAGTGATTTTGTGGTGAATACCCCTGACCAGGGTGTTGAAGCAAAGCAATATGTCTTGGGAAATTTGACAGTATTAAAAGCTGGTTCTATGGAACAACCCATCCTTAAAAAATCAGGTGATAATTTAAGGGTAGATTGGGGGTATGGTTATATTGCTTCTTCTAAAAATGAAGCTAATCAATTCATATTAAAATCTTCCAATGCTATTGATTCGTATGAGTTGACCACTTTGTTCAATGAGGAATTAGTGGGGGATAAAGATCAATCTCATCTATTAATGATTGGGTATGATCAATTGTTCGAAGTACAATATTTTAAAGAAAATTTAAAGCCATGGTGGAAGCTTGAAAAAGATATTAGCATGGAGAAATTATTACTTCGAGCTCAAAGTGAATATGTTTCAGTTATGAATCAGTGTAATCATTGGGATCAAAAAATTTGGAATGAGGCTTATGCATCTGGAGGAAAAGAGTATGCAGAACTTTGTATTATGGCTTATAGACAATCTGTAGCAGCCCATAGTTTGGTAAAAAGCACACAAAATGGAGATCTGTTGTTTTTATCTAAAGAAAATTTTTCAAATGGGAGTATCAATACAGTTGATGTAACTTATCCCTCGGCTCCACTTTACTTGTTATATAATCCATCTTTATTAAAAGGGATGTTAAATGGCATCTTTTATTTCAGCGAAAAAAGTGGTCTATATAAACAACCTTATGCAGCTCATGATTTAGGAACTTATCCCATTGCTAATGGTCAAACCTATCCAGAAGGGATGCCAGTTGAAGAATCTGGAAATATGATCATACTTGCAGGAGCTATTTGTTCTATAGAGCAATCTGGATCTTATGCTTTAAAACATTGGGAGAGTTTAACAACTTGGGTAAATTTTTTAGAGAAAGAGGGTTTGGATCCAGCGAATCAACTCTGTACAGATGATTTTGCTGGTCATTTGGCTAGAAATGCAAATCTTGCTATAAAAGCTATTGTTGGAATTAAGTCATATGCAGTGATGGCAGATATGCTAGGTAAAAAAGAAATAGCAAGGAAGTATCATTCAATGGCAGATGATTATGCTAAAAAGTGGCAAACATTAGCGGATGCAGGAGATCATTTTGCATTAACCTATAATGATAAAAATACCTGGAGTCAGAAGTATAATTTAATTTGGGATAAAATACTGGGCTATCATATATTTCCTCAATCTGTTTATAATAAAGAAATAGCTTATTATTTAACCAAGCAAAATGAGTATGGTTTACCTCTTGATAGTAGAAAAACCTATACAAAATCGGATTGGATATTATGGACAGCAAGTTTGGCAAACAATGAGAAAGACTTTAAAGCTTTGATTCTTCCAGTTCATCAATTTGCTTTAAATACCAGTTCTAAAGTTCCATTAAGTGATTGGCATGAAACTTTAAATGCAAAACAAATTGGATTTCAGGCTAGAAGTGTTGTTGGAGGATATTTCATTAAAGTGCTTGCAGATAAATTAAAGAAAAATCAAAAATCCCACATTGTAGTTGCTAATTATGGGCGTATTAAAAATGATCCTGTAAGGCTTTTTACCATTACGAATAAAAAAGGACATTTTGTTAAAATTACCAATTATGGAGGCATTGTAACCAATTGGACTGTTCCAGATAAAAAAGGTTTATTGGCTTCTGTTGTAGTTGGTTTAGATAGTCTTTCAAATTATCTACAAAATCCTCCTTATTTTGGCGCTTTAATTGGCAGGTATGGCAACAGAATTTCAAAAGGAAAATTTTCATTGAATAATACAAATTATCAATTGGCTACTAACAACGGTCCAAATCATTTACATGGGGGCATCCAGGGATTTGATAAAGTAATATGGACGCCTACCGTATTAAATGATTCTAGTATACAATTGCACTATGTAAGTAAAGATGGTGAAGAAGGGTATCCAGGTAATTTATTTGTTGATGTGATTTATAGATATTCTAATTCTGATGAATTGATCATTGAATATAAAGCAACTACTGATAAACCAACTCCAGTCAATTTAACCAATCATACTTATTTTAATTTATCAGGAGATTTTAATCAATCTATACTCAATCATTATTTACAAATTAAGGCAGATGGCTATACGCCAGTAGATGATGGTTTAATTCCTACTGGCATCATAGAAAAAGTCAATAATACTCCATTTGATTTTACTACCTCCAAAGTCATCGGGGAAAGGATTCAGCAGGTGGCTGGAGGGTATGATCATAATTGGGTGCTTTCAAAAAAGAAAGATGAACTATCAGTTATTGCACAATTATATGACAAATCATCTGGAAGAAATATGCAAGTAAGTACTACAGAAGTTGGTTTGCAATTCTATGCAGGTAATTTTTTAGATGGTAAATTTAAAGATCAATCAGGTGCTACTTTACTTAAACATCATGCACTTTGCTTGGAGACACAACATTTCCCTAATTCACCCAATCAACCTAATTTTCCAACAACTATTTTAAAGCCAGGCCAACAATACAATAGCAAAACTGTATATATGATGAGTGTGCAGTAGGTTTATTTATCTATCTTCGCGGCTTATTAAATCTGATTTATGAAGCGAATCGAAAGACATAGAGCTATATTAGGAGTGGATGATAAAGCTACTTTAAGTGATTTAAAGAAAGTGTACAGAAAAATCATGATGGAGTGGCATCCTGATAAGTTTCAAGATAGTGAGGAATCGAAGAAAATGGCTGAAGAAAAATCAACTAAACTAATTGCATCCTATCATTTTTTGGTAAGTGTCCATCCAGAAACACATAAAGCTACATTAACTGAATATTCTGCTACCATTAATGAAGCAAGTATTGATGATTTCGAATTTAAGTCTGAAATTTTGAGAGTGGTTTTTTCAGATGGAAATGAATATGAGTATTATGGTGTTCCTAAATCTATCTATGTAAAGTTGGTAAATGCTGATACCCCTGATAGATTTGCAAGAAGGCATATTTATAGCAATTATATTTACCGCAGCACTTCTAAAATTGTTGGAGGAAACTAGGCTATTTAGCTATTAAATTCAAACAATTTATATTTTTCCTTGTTATATAAATAATGGTGGAAATAATATTTTATTTTTACACATAAACGTATCTAAAACAATTTAATGAATATGGAAAACATGTCTAAAGATGGTGCTAAATGCCCTTTCACAGGAGCTTCAGCAACCCCAACTCAAAGTGGTGCAGGAAATGGACCAAGAAACCAAGATTGGTGGCCTAATCAGTTAAAATTAAATATTCTACGTCAACACTCTACTTTGACCAATCCAATGGATAGCTCTTTTGATTATGTAAAAGAGTTTAATTCTATTGATTATAAAGCTTTAAAGCAAGATATCTATGATTTAATGACCACTTCTCAAGATTGGTGGCCTGCAGATTAT
>JACCDI010108489.1_pt1 | contig 11745 bp, 7 predicted proteins | sample 7442791 | NCBI WGS metagenome assembly JACCDI01 (sample SAMN15323434, study PRJNA562643) | freshwater metagenome | isolation source: river surface water | place: USA:Blue River Watershed | collected 2017-08-15
CATTGACATCCACGCCGGATGCAAGAGCTGCGGGTCGCCCGGAGCTCACGCCTGAGCTCCTTTCAGCTACCGGTGCCCGCTATTCCCGCTCGATTGATGGCCTTGAAGTCATCCTGTCGAAAATAGATCCATCCGACATGGATGCAGCCGTTGACCGCATCTTTAAATTTGTGGACTACGGCCATGCTTCCATTGCCGATATGGCACCGGTGGCGATGTTCATCGATGGCATCAGTATGTGGCTTGCGTATCATATTTGGAGCCTTGTTCCGACTGCGGGTGGGCAGGAGTCCTCTACGCGGTACATTCGTATCGCCAATGACACTCTTCTTGGAACAGCGGTAACCGGTGCAAATCAGGATCATTCTGCGACGAAAGCAATGGAGCTCTACAATCAGGCTCTTTCCTTTTGGGAGAAAATTGCGGAGGATGCACCAGATCTGGTGCGTATCCCGCAGGGAACTCCTGCGAAAGCCGCAGCACGGATTCGCCGTAACTATGCGTTTGACCGTGCACGCTACTTTCTCCCTGTAACTGCTCAGACCAATATGATGCTTGTGATGAGTGCCAGGGGCTGGGTCGGGCTGATCCAGCAGCTGCTGGCATCTGGACTACGAGAGGCTGAGAATGTTGCCAGCGCAATGCGTGATGAGCTGGCTCTCGTTACGCCGCGTCTCATTCGCCATGCAAGACTCGTGGAAGGCATCGCTGCAGGGCTGACCGCCAATCAGGTCATGCTGTCGCAGCGTGCATCGGATATCCCTGACTGCCTTCAAAGCGGATGCGGTGAGGCAAACGATACGGCCTTTGTCCACATTGATGTCCCAGCGGATGTCTCGGCTGCATCCATGGCGACTGCATTCAAGTTCCACGACAACCGATATGGATTTGTCGGGGATGCACTTCGGCGAACAGCAGTCCGCTTTGGTTGGGAAGCCGTCACAATGGCAGAGCTTCGAGACTTGAACAGGCATCGGACAGGAACAAAGTACTGCCCGATGCTGCCTCTGGGCTTTTATTGCGCGCTGGATCAAGTTCCCACTGGAGTTGACAGATCCCCTCTTGAAGCTTGGGCGAAACAAGGGCGTGCAATCACCCTCGAAGCCAGACAAGGTATCGCTGCTGGCAATGCAGCCGACATCTATATAAGCCTGCTTGGCTCACAGTATTACTTCGAGCACACAACAACAGCCGATAAATTTATCTATGAAGCTGAGCTTCGGACTGGTACTGGAGCGCACTTCAAGTATGCCAAGCATCTTCACGACTGCCTTGAGCATTGGTATAAACGCTACCCAGAGACTCGGGGGTTGGTCCTCGAAGGAACCGCTGAGCCAGAATAGCGGAACCGTTCCTATAAAATCAGCGTTTTGACATATGTGACACCTTATGGTTAGGTGTAGTTACGACATAACTTTGCCAGACAAAGTAAGGATTTCAAATGCAGAACGAATACCCATTGCTTGACAACCTGAGTGGACCCGAAAGCCTCCGTACGATGGATGTGCCTACCCTCAACCGTCTTGCAGACGAAGTCCGGGATGGTCTTGTTCGAACGATTGCCAAGGTTGGTGGACACTTTGCCCCAAATCTTGGCGTCATTGAGCTCACAATCGCGATGTACCACGCATACGGCATTCCTGAGGACAAGGTCATTTGGGATGTCGGGCATCAGTGCTACCCTCACAAAATGCTAACAGGGCGCTGGAACCAGCTGTCATCGATCAAGCAGTACGGGGGAATCAGCGGCTATCTTCGACGGGATGAAAGCAAGTACGACTTGTTTGGTGCGGGACACGCATCCACGTCACTTTCAGCGGCATTAGGATTTGCAAAAGCCCGTGACTTACGCGGTTCGAAAGAGCACGTTCTTGCGGTGATCGGGGATGGGTCGCTGACTGGTGGTATGGCACTGGAAGCGATGCTGAACATTGGCGACCAGAAGACGGACATGGTTGTGGTACTCAATGACAACAACATGAGTATTGCTGAGAATGTTGGTGCGCTTGCGACGATGCTTGCAAAGCTTCGTCTCAATCCGCAGTTTCAACGGGCACAATCGGCTTTCAAGTCATCGATCCCGAAGGAAGGCCTTCTCTACAAAGCCGCCAGTGGTGCACGTCATGCTGCAACGCATCTTGTCGCGCCTGCCAACACCGGCCTCTTCTTTGAAGAGCTTGGTTTTCAGTACATCGGTCCTTTGGATGGCCACGATATTGGATTCCTCACCGAGGTGTTTGAGGAAGTCAAGCGTCTCAAGGGTCCAGTCCTGCTCCATGTCAATACGACCAAAGGTAAGGGTTACGTCCCAGCGGAAGGCGACCAACGTACTTGGCATGCGGTCAGTGGCTTCAATGTAGAAGACGGAAATCTTGAGAAGAAGGCATCTGGAGTTTCGTATACTCAAGCGTTTGTTGAGAGCCTTAATGAAGTAGCCGTCAACCATCCGGAGGTTGTCGCGATCACTGCAGCGATGCCAGATGGTACCGGGCTTGCAAAGTTTGCAGAGAAGTTCCCTGAGCGCTTCTTCGATGTTGGAATTGCTGAGCAGCATGCGGTGACATTTGCTGCAGGACTTGCCGCGGAAGGATTCCGCCCAGTCTGTGCGATTTACTCAACGTTCCTCCAGAGGGCCTACGACCAGATTGTTCATGATGTCTGCCTCCAAGACCTCCCTGTTGTGTTCTGTATGGACCGTGCGGGCTTAGTTGGAGATGATGGTGCGACGCATCACGGCGCGATGGATATCGCCTATATGCGCAGTATCCCTGGGATGTCCTTCCTGGCTCCATGCGATACTACAGAGCTTCGAACGATGGTTCACTATGCCCTCACTGAGCATCAGGGACCAATCGCGATTCGATACCCACGCGGTAGCACAGAATTACTCGAGCCCAATCCACAACCAATTCGACATGGCTTGTCGCAGACATTGATGTCTGGTGGGAATGTTGCATTGCTGGCGGTTGGCCCGATGGTGAATCAGGCTCTTGAAGCGGCCCGTAAGCTCCGTGACATTCACAAGATTGATTGTACGGTCGTTAATGTCCGGTGGATCAAGCCTCTCGATATCGAAATGCTGAAGCGTGTTTCCGAAACCGTATCCATGATTGTTACTTTGGAAGATGGTGTCATCACCGGTGGCTTTGGATCGGCGGTTATGGAAGCTCTTCATGATTTGGGCAAACACAACATCGCCGTCAAGCGGATAGGTCTTCCCGACCACTACGTAGAACATGGCACAATCCCGAAACTGCAAGAGCTCTGTGGTATGGACACGGATTCTGTGGTGAAGGCTGTCACTGATGTTCTTGCGCAACCAATGGTTACATCCTAACAATATCTTCAAAAGAAAAAGGCCCGTCGTCAATATGTGACCACGGGCCTTGTCTTTTTCACGACCAACTAATCAGCGGCTTCGAGTGCCCCTGCGATACGTACAAATGCTTCCATGTCACCGTTCGTAAATCGCTGATAGAACGCGGCTTGCAAAACGCGTTCCTGTACTTGAAGTGCAGCCGTCAACTTGGTCTTCCCAAGGTCTGAGATCACAGCGTATGTGCCACGGCCATCGTGCTCACAAGCTTCGCGGGAAATGACTCCCCCGTCAACCATCCGGTCAATCAGACGTGTGATACCACTGCGGCTCAGTGACGAGCGTTCAGCTAGTTCTCCAAGACGAATACGGCCATTTCCGTATCGCTGTATATCGAAGAGAATGCCGACCCATTCAAGCGGGACACATCCGGACCTACGCAATGACTCATCAATGGACCGGGAGATTTTTGCCTGCCCAGCACACAGCTTTCGCCAAACATGATTTGTATCGAAATCGCTCACACGTTTTGTTTACCCACAGAAGATGACATTTACACATCATTCAACAGCATATTGGATGGTGATTACTATTACATCAATAACGTAATATGCATAACTACGCATGCCAAGCACCTCTGCTTAATCCATGAGACCCGAAAAATCCCAGCAGACTAACTTATACTCGCCATCATTAGTGCATATTCACACTGTTTGACGGCATGTAGATACCCACACTTGTACAAACTTTTCGTTGCCTAGGCCTCGACGTTGGCCAGCCGGTAGAGAGCATCACCATAGATCCGGATACATTGCAGATATCGCTCAATGGAAATGTTTTCATCCGGGCGATGTGCAACTTCAGGATCACCGGCCATCGCCGCACCAAACGCGACGCCGACAGGCTGCACACTAGTCGCATAGGTACGCCCACCCATAGTTTTGGGGGCTGACATGTCACCTGTGTGGTCACGATAGACACTTAGCAATGTCTTGACAGGTTCTTGGTCAATTGGCACGTGCAGAGGAGCGGTATGGTCAAACTGAATCAACTTCCAGCCGCGTTCACTTAAATTATCCCAGCTTCGCTGTAGAACAGAATCATCCCAGGTTGCAGGGTAGCGGACATTGATAACCACCTCAAGCAGACCATTGACAATGTTCACGACACCAACATTCAGGGTCAGAGGTCCTGTCAGGTCATCACGACCATCAATACCAGCCCCCTTGCCATCACAGTCGCAGAGCTCGACCAACGCCTTCCATGCTTCATCACTTGTGAGATCAGCCAAACCACATGCAAGCAGCATCGCGGCATTGACACCACCATGCGGAGCCCCACCGTGCGCGGACACTCCGGTTACCTGAAAGCCTCCATCGTTTGTTTTCACGCCATCGGGAAGAATCGCATGTAAACGGTTGATGAGTGATTCATTAACACTAGTAACGGTTGCCTTGTCAGGAACCATATTGGGTCGTAATCCGGATGTAAACCCAGAAATCTCCTCGGAAGAACTTCCAAGTGGGCGTGTAACGGTTGCGGTATAGCTCCCCTTCTCAGCATGATAAAGGGGAAATCCAGCATCCGGGGTGAACGCAAGCTTTGGCATCGGTTGTCCGGCGGCCCCAAAGTAATGCTCCATACATTGCCACGATGACTCTTCATCACAACCGAAGATCAGACGAACCCTGTGGCGCAGCTCGGCACCGCTTTGTAGCAAGGCGATGGCACCGTGTACTCCGGCAAACGTTGGTCCTTTGTCATCCTGGGTCCCACGACTCCAGATACGGCCATCGCGTACCACTGCATCCCATGGACCATCCGTCCAGCCATCCCCCGGAGGAACAACATCCAGATGGCCTAGCAACGCAACGTGCTCTGCGGCATCCTTGGGGCCAAACTCAGCGTAGCCGACATAGCCATCCAGATTCACAGTCGTCATACCCGCAGCGGCACACATGTCCAAGGTATAGGAAAGGGCATCCGCACAGGCTTGCCCAAACGGAGCACCAGGTGCGACGGTTGCTTCATCCTTGACGGACGGAATACGGAGACAGTCTTGAAGCGATGCGATGGCGACATCGCCATTGGTTGCAATATACGTATTGAGAAAATCGACAAAGGACATGTGTTTCAATCTTTCAGGAGGCTTTTGAAGCCGGGTACAAGTACCTCTAATATTTTGGCGCTGATTGTAGCAAGGGCTGCTTCTGCGGCATTTCCCTGGTGCATGTATCCAGGAGGAACATCGTCGATAGCAACGGCCATCACGACACGGTTTCCAGCGACATCGATAATGCCAACATCTGCACGCAAGGACTCAATCCAACCTGGTTTGTGTGCGACCTTGCATTCAGGCATTGGCGACGCGGAAAATCCGACCCAGCTTAGAGGAAGCCATCGGGTAAGCATTCGGCCATCAGTACACTTTTCCATGCGCTCCAATGTGTCGGATGTCAAATGTGATGCGATTGTTACCAAGTCAAATGCAGTGGACTGTGCGGTGTGCTCGTGGTCATCTGGAGCGGGCGTCATTGTAATCGGTCTGTTGATTGTCGTACTCTCAACGTCCCAGGTCCTTTGAAGCATCGCTGTTGCGACCGCAGCACCGCCCAGAGCATCCAGACAGAGGTTACTTGCAACATTGTCAGACACGACAAGTGCAAGTGTGGCAGCATCCGAGAGGGAGATTTCCCTTACGCTTGACATGTAGCGAAGTACACCCGCCCCTCCTACGATGTCATGATCAGTGAACTTACAGGAGTCATCCCATGAGAGTCCACCTGCTGCGACAAGACGGGACACCATGTCTATAATGGCCATCTTTATCGTTGATGCAGTCGGAATCACTCTCCACTCGTTATGGGAAAAGCTATCGCCAGTCGTAAGGTTGACGGCGTGGACGCAAATTTTGGCATCCCCACCCACAGTCTGCTCAAGATCGCGAATCAGTTCAGGCAGTGTCATCATCGGTGTAGTCCAGATCCAAGTCTTCCGCCTCAGCGCTGGCAACCGGGCGCGCACGGTCGCTCGCCCAGTAGCGGAGCTCAGCAATACCCTCCCGCATCGTACGGGAGAGAGGCACCGAGACTTTTATTACATCCAGCATGTCATTGTCGTTTAGCTCTCTCGCTCCATCGTGGAAGGATGTATAGAGCGCCGAGACGACGACCTGTTCGATTTCCGCACCCGAAAAGCCAATCGCCTTGCGGGCAAGCAGATCGACATCGTGATTGGTGACTTCCCGTCCCCGCTTGCGCAGGTGAATCGTAAAAATTTCCTTGCGCTCCGGATGTGCCGGCAAATCGACGAAGAAAATTTCATCGAAGCGGCCTTTGCGCATCAGCTCGGGTGGTAATGCTGAGACATCATTCGATGTGGCAATCACAAAAACGGGAGCCTTTTTATCCTGCATCCAGGAGAGAAACGTCCCAAATACACGGCTGGTAGTACCGCCATCGGATATTCCCGAGCTCTGCGTCCCACTGAAGCCTTTTTCGAGCTCATCGATCCAAAGGAGACACGGAGCGACGGACTCTGCGGTGGCGATCGCCTTACGCATGTTCTCTTCCGATGACCCGACAATTCCAGCGAAGATTCGGCCAACATCGAGGCGTAAAAGCGGCAGACGCCACAGGCTTGCAATCGCCTTCGCGGTAAGGGATTTACCGCAGCCTTGGACACCCAATAGGAGGATTCCCTTGGGTTCCGGGAGGCCATATTCCTTGGCTTTGCCACTGAAACTTGCCGTCCGCTGGTTCATCCAGTCTTTGAGAAGGTCCATTCCGCCGACATCGTTGAATGCTTCGGATGCCCGGTAGTATTCGAGAATGCCGGATTTACGGATGATTTGTTCTTTTTCACCAAGAATGACATCGATATCAAAGCAGCGCTTCTCAACGAGGGACTTGGCAAAGACATTTTCAGCTTCATTGCTCGTAAGACCGCTTGCAGCTTTGAGAACCTGCTCGCGCTGATCCGTTGAGAGGCGTACATCTACTTGCGAGTTGCCCCGTACGCTTTGGATGATGCCTTCGAGGAGGCGGTCAAGATCTGTCACCGTAGGGAGCTGATAATCGACTACCGTGATTTCCTTTTCAAGCTCCACAGGAAGCTTAAGCATCGGGGAGAGCAGGATTAGTGTTTTGTAGCTGGTTTTCAGGGCGTAAACAAGGTCACGCAGTTTCCGGATGACGACGTGGTCCGTCATAAACGGATGAAAGTCCTTGAGGAGGAAGACGCTTTGATCGGGGGCAGAGAGAACCTGATCGAGGGCAGCGATTGGGTCTCGTGCTCCGATATTTCCACCAAGCCCACTGGTGATGGTCCATTGGACGAGCTTTTTACCGCGTCGCTGGCAAATTTCGCGGAGTGCCTCCTCCACGCGTCTCTCTTCCCACGACACGACGTAAACAATCGGGTAACGGGCGCGAATGAGCGTTTCCAGCTCCTGGTCAACAGTCGTGGGTTGGTTGGACAAGCGAATCTCCCAAAGTCAAGTGATTTATTATAGCGGTAGAGCACCGTAGTCGTGACATCCATATCGACACGTGTGCAGGTCCCTTATCGACAATTACCGGCTTAGAAAGGTTTTACTCAGAAAGTATTTCGTTTGGCAGACTTCTTGCTTCACTGTTCTCCGTCAGGCCGCCGAACCTGACAGGAGAGAAGATAAACGGTGTCGATACTAACTACAACCAGACCTAAAAAGCGCACACCCATTGATCCCGTGGGAACCAAACATGGTGGAACAAAGCCAGTTCTTCCAGCTAATACCCCGGAAGCAATACAACAGTTCCAAGATCAACTTTATTCATTATCAGTGTTTGCCTGGCTTCGATGGCCGGATGGCATCAAGTGTATTCACTGCGGTGCCGAAGACCCTGGATTCCTGTCCACCCGTCAAATTTGGAAATGTCGGGATCCCCGTTGCCGTAAGCAGTTCTCAGCTCGCCGCGATACGTTGTTGGAGGATTCTCCAATCCTGATCGGCGATTGGCTTGCAGTCCTGTGGATGGTCGCAAATCAGCGTGGTGGAGTCAGCTCCTATGACCTCAAGGAACTTTTGGGAGTCACTCAGAAGACCGGATGGTTGATGCTTCGCCGCATCCGAATGGCTGTTCAGTACCTTCATGAGACGGGAACGCCGATGCCAAAGCGTGCACGGACTGAGGCTGAGCGTTTTGCACGCCTCACAGCGCATGTGCTGCTGGTCAGTAATGAGCAGCTGGCGGACGAAGAAGCAGCTGTTGATGCAGGAAAGCCATTGAGCAATCCGTTTGCCCGGCGTGGTGCGGACCGTACAGGTCTTCGCTCGATGACGGATGCTGCATAGTTCACCGTAACTCTCCTGGAATCACACCCTGTCCCGCCTCACGGCGGGACAGTTCCTCGTTTAACGGTACGATTCCACAATGACGCTGTGGGAAATCATGGTTGGCTACCCTGGTTCTCAGGACATCGACCAACACCCGTACTACCCATACCGCCTTGCAAAGCTTGCCTGGCACGTCTACCACCATAGCTTCACTAAGAACGGACGATGGTTTCTCGGTGGCACAGCCATCGCAAACCTGTCGTTCACGATGTTCTGGTCGTTTGATATCCAAACCTGGATCCTCGCCACAGCCATCAACTGCCTTTGGCTGCCGGATTTCATCGCTAAGTCTCTGCCCCTAAACGACACAGTCACTCTCACCGACCAGGTCATCATTCAGACGGGTCAAGAATTGACACTATCCGCTACCGCGACAGCATTGTCGCCAAACGGCCTTGTCCACTTCGAACGTCTCCCGCTTGCACTCGTGTCCACACATGATGAAGGATTTGCAGCCACAGAGAATTCTGTAATCCCAATGCGCCTGATTGGACGCTTTCGGGGGAAGTGGAACGTGTCGGCAATCAGAATCAGCCGTCCTGGCCCCTTCGGCCTCATCGCCCGCTCGCGCGTTGTTACATCTAGTGTCCAAATCACCGTCCTCCCCTCCGTTCCAGCTGCGAATACATTTGTGATCGCTAATGCGCTCTGTTCTCAGATGAAAGCTGCAAAGAGCACATCGAATAAAGCAGGCGATCCCGGAATGGATGTCATCCGTACACACTCACCCGGTGACCAAAGCAATCGTATTGACTGGAGAGCATCAAGCCGAAGCGCTGCGACATCCCGGCCAGCACTGCAAGTACGGGTAGCTCAACAGAGTGCAGTCGATGGCGTGCATATTGTCATCGATGAACGTGTCCTCACGGAAGCCATCTCAAAGTGGCAACACTGGTCAGGCCGTGGCGTACGCGAACCACTGCCAATCGATGACTTTGAGGCGCTTATCAGACTTGCCTATGCCTGTGCACTTACAGCCCTTAAAGACGGCTCAGTGGTGACATCCATCAGCAGCCAGCGACAACGTTTTACACAGCTACGCAATCCGGATGACATCGCGGAGGCCTTTGCAAATATCGCGCACTTTGAAACGCCTGCTGACTTTGTTAGTAAAGTGCCTGAACCAGCCATCCCGGATGCGGATGCTTACGTATTCTCGCTGGTCCCCGAAACGCTAACTGGCAACTTTGCATCAAAACAGCGACAGTCCGTCTGCATCATTTCAGACTTGCATGGTGCAGTAACAGAGGTGGTTTCAAATGCCTAATCGGGTATCGAATGCCACTATCGTCATCACAAACGTTACAGTGTTACTGACGGCAATTGCAGTCATAAGTGTTGCTGGATGGCTACCGCTCCCTATCGGTATCGCTGGTCTTTCGTTCATCGCATGTTTTGTTCGTCCACAATGGAAAGCCGGACTGTGGATGTGGATTGCAGCGGCAGCTCTTACAACGATTGGAGCGATGACCACACCGGATACATCCCCGATGGAGCTTCTTCAAATCGGTCCGGCACGCCCCCGTAACCTGCTAATGCAGGCATCCCTCGCAGGGACCTTCGTTAATGCCCTTGCCTACCGACAGCAAGACCCGAGGCGTAGTGCCCTTCTGGTGATGATTGGAGTCATCGTCACCGCAACCGGAATCACGAACACTTTTTCGTTCCCGGGAAGGGCCGCAGCAGCCATCCTTCCTCTCATCGCCGGGCTTCTGCTTAGCATCAATAACATTTCCATCAAGCCAACCCTAAAGACACTCCGCTGGCAGCTCGTTGGCACACTTTGCTTCTTGCTTGCGTTTGCCGGTTCCACGACGCTTATATCGTCCAAGAAGGACTTGTTATATGAGCTCGGCAATCGAATGCTGGATACAAGGTCATCATCCGCATCGGGGTCCCGAGGTATAGAGCAACCTCAGCTCGGACCGACGTATGGCGATGCTGGAAGCACAGCACGCATACTTCATCTCAACTCCAAAAAGCCCCTCTATCTGCGGCAGGCTGCCTATTCGTCATACCTCTCTGGTACCTGGGGACCACCGCTAACGTTCCGAAGAATGGCGCCGCTACCATCCAAATACGTCCTTGGTCCTGACCCAAATGCCATACGCATCCTTCGCTACGATGCAACAGACCGCATTGTCTACATCCCCGCAGAAACGACTGGAATCGTCACGGATGCCGACAGTAATCTGGCATGGGCTCAGGATGACAGCGGACCAGTGATCACCGGCCCGGATGCTTCAGCTGAGTATGCTTTCTCGCTTGGCAATGCAAACTCCGCAACCAGTGCTGAAACGCTCTTAGGTTTGGACTCCGTAGCTCAGCAGGAGGTATCCCTTGAGGTACCGGATGACCTTTCGGGGCCCCTCGAGCGCTTTGTCGCGCGAAATGGCATCGAAGATGGCTATACCCTCGACACTGCACAAGCGGTGGTCGCGGCGCTCCAGCGTGAACATGAATACTCACTCAGATTTTCACCAAACCCGGGGGATGCGTTGGCATCGTTTCTGGATTCACCCGGGGATGGTGCACACTGTGCCTATTTTGCAAGTGCAACGGTGATGTTGCTGCGACATCTCGGCTACCCTGCACGACTTGTGAGTGGCTTCTTTGCACATGAACCAGCAGGCAACGGGATTACCGTCCGCGGAAGAGATGCTCACGCTTGGGCTGAGGTTCACGTTCCAAGCAAAGGCTGGGTGTTGGTTGAAGCCACACCGGCAGCGGGTCTTCCATCGGGCGATGAGTCCAGCGTTGGCTGGCTTGCACGCCTTTGGGAGAAAATCACCGATACTGCACGCCGAATTCGGACTGAGTTGGAAAATGGCAATGTCACGTTCATCGCGGTGCCTTCCATCTTTGTCGCCCTTATCCTCGCATGGTCTTACTTCGCTAAGCGGCGGCGACTACCGACAACTGGCATGATTGACCCGTACTTCACGGATTTCGTTCGGATATACAATCGTATTTGTACCAAGAGTGGCATTCCAAATGTTGGTAACGAGACGCTGATGCACCATTTCAGAACGCATGCCAGTAGCTTCGATGA
>JACCDI011034254.1_pt1 | contig 11744 bp, 11 predicted proteins | sample 7442791 | NCBI WGS metagenome assembly JACCDI01 (sample SAMN15323434, study PRJNA562643) | freshwater metagenome | isolation source: river surface water | place: USA:Blue River Watershed | collected 2017-08-15
CGATAACGATGAAGGTCTGCAGCGCGATAACGAAACTTAAGCCGACCGCGAGGAGTTTGCTGAAGTCGTCGTCGTGGTTGAAGGCGATTCGAATGCCGCGGTAAATCAGCAGCAGGTAGAGCGAGAAGATTGCGAACAGGCCGGCCATGCCGAGTTCTTCACCGAGTGCCGCGATGATGAAGTCGCTCTCGGCAAGTGGAACCAGCTGCGGAACACCGCCGCCGAGCCCGGTGCCGAAGATGCCTCCGTGCGCCAGACCAAAAATGCCCTGAACCAATTGGTACGAACCGCCGACCGCATCGTAGTTTTCTGGGTCGAACGGGTTCAGCCATGAGTCAAAGCGGCCGCGAACGTAATCCATGAAGCGGGATGCGACCAGCGCGCCGGTAACGAACATGCCAAGGCCGACGGTCACGTACAGTGCCCTGCCGGTGGCCACGTAGATCATCACGATGAACAGGCCGAAGTACAGAAGCGAAGTGCCCAGGTCGCGCTGAACCACAAGCACCAGCAGGCTGGCCACCCAGATCGCGAGGATTGGTCCGAGTTCTCGGGCTCTAGGAACCTGAACTCCCAGGAACTTGCGACCAACGATGGCGAGCGACTCGCGACGGGCGACCAAGTAGCCGGCGAAGAAGATGGTGAGCGCAATCTTGGCTAGCTCACCCGGCTGGAAGGTGAGGCCGAAGAGGCTAATCCAGAGTCGCGCACCGTTAATCTCTTGACCGAGAATCGGCAGCATCGGCAAAAGCAGCAGGGCGATACCGACGAACATCGCGATATAGACGTAGCGCTTTAGGAACAGGTGCGAAGGTACATAGAGAATCACCGCGGCGGCAGCGGCCATCGCGAGGCAGGTCCAGATCACCTGTTTGGTGGCAAAAAGGTTTTCGCCACCGGCGGCAATCTCGGCCAGGTCGAGTCGATAGATTTCGCTGATGCCGAGTCCGTTTAGGGCAACCGCGATTGGCAAAATCATCGAGTCGGCGTTCTGCGCGTGGCGCCTGAGAATCATGTGGATGCCCACCGAGAAAGCGGCGATCGGCGTCCAATAGAGCCAGATGTCGGTGTTCACGATTTCGAGAACCGAAAGTTGAATCTGCACCAGAGCAAACAGGAACATCGCGAGCACGAACAGCAGCAGCAGGGCCTCGATGTTGCGCAGGCGTGGCACGACCCGCACGATCTTGGCGATGTTGATGCTCGAGGTGGTGTTCGACATTACGGAACCACCTCAGAGGCAGCCGAACGCTCGACGATGCTCTCGACCGTCTGCTTTGCAGATTCGAGGCTGTCGGTGCTGACCGACTTTTCGACGACGGCCTGCCAGTAGTCGCTCAACTCATCCAGTCGGTAATCGGTGACTTCGAGCACCCGGTTGAACTTGAACGGGCCAAGCTCTTCGTGGATGCCCTGATAGATCGCGATGTAGCCATTCGACTCAGAAACGTAGTAGCGCGTCTGGGTGTAGTTGTAGGCAGCGGTGGCCAGGGATGCTACGAGCGCGATGAGGGCAGCCAGCGTGAGCAACTGTCGAATACGACGCCAACGGATGCGACTGCGCGTCTCGAGCAGGATCTGCTCGAGATACTCTTCGGTGCCGGGCAGGAACTCGGCCTCCTGGTAGCCGCGACCGATGATGTCGTCGAGGATCTTGGTGTTGAAGATGCGCAGACCCTTGCGGCCCTTGCGGTCGTCGATGACGACCTCGTTTGCGCCAGAACCAACAAAACGCTTGGTCGGTTCGAAATCGGTCGGCACGGCAGAGCCAATCACATCGACGACCACCACGGTGACGTTGTCGGGTGCTCCGTGCTCGAGAGTCTCGCCGACCAACAGTTCGGCGGCCTCATCGGCTGGGATCTTCGAGGTGAGAATCTGATTGACGATGTCGTCTGGAACGTATCCGCTCAGACCGTCGGAACAGAGCAGCCAGCGGTCGCCGGGCAACGCATCCATCACGATTGAATCGATTGCCGGACGCGCCTCTTGCTCGCCGAGCACGCGCATCAGCACGCTGCGGCGCGGGTGAACCAGAGCTTCTTCGGGAGTGATGCGGCCAGTGTCGACCAGGCGCTGCACGAAGGTGTGGTCAACCGTCACCTACTTGACGTGTCCGTCGCGCACCACATAGACGCGGCTGTCACCGATGTGCGCAATCACCATTTGATCGCCGACTACGGTGAGGCCCGAGAACGTGGTTCCCATTCCGGCAAGGTCGGGATGCTCTTGAACGGCGGCGGCAAGCACATCGTTGGCGCCCCAGATGGTTTCGTTGAGTGCCTTGGCAGCATTCTCGACATCGGTGAACTGCTCATCTAGCTGGGCGACGTGCTGGGCCACCAGAGCCGAGGCGATGTCACCGCCGGCGTGTCCACCCATGCCGTCGGCAACGAAGAACAGGTTTAGACCCGCGTAGCCCGAATCCTGGTTGCTCGAGCGAACTCGACCAACGTCAGAGAGTGCGTAGCTGATGGTCTTGATTGGCATCGCTGGCCCTAGGCTCGCAGTTCGAAACTGGTCTTACCGATGCGCACCGGGGTGTTCAGCTTTATCACGGCTGGTGTGCCGACGCGCGAGCCGTCGAGGTAGGTGCCGTTGGTCGAGTTGAGGTCTTGCACCAACCAGTCGTTGTTGATCAGCACGAGCTTGGCGTGATGCGTGGATGCGTATTCGTCGTCCACCACTAGATCGCTGTCGGCGCTGCGGCCGATGGTGATCTCGCGACGGTCGAGGCGCAAGGTGTGGCCGGCGCGCGGACCCTCGGTAATCACGAGTTTGGTCGCCATGCTGCCGGTCGGTTCGCTCATCAGAGTCGGTGCGCTTGAGGATGCCCCTGCGGCACCCCCGCCACTCGCGGCTGCGCTGCCCGACGCCAGCCCACCGATGGTCGGGCCGGTGATTGGCGCACTGACCACCTTTGGTGCCCTGGCTTCGGCAACCTTGTTGACTACCTTCTGACCGAACAGGTCAGAGCGAATCACCGAGATGATCGAGAACACGAAGATCCACAGCACCACCAGAAAGCCGGTGCGAACGATCCAGAGCGCTAATTCACTCAAGCTTCACCGACCGACCTGGCGATTACCCTAAACACGAACTCGCTGCGACCGGCTTGAATCACGGAGTCGGGTGCGAGCGGACCTTCGAGAATCGCCTGACCATTTACCTTGGTGCCGTTGGTTGAACCGAGGTCGCGAATGCCGGCATTCTTGCCGTCCCAGAGCAACTCGAAGTGGGTGCGGCTCAGGCCACTGTCGGCAATCGGAATATCGGCCGAGGCGTCGCGACCAACCGTGGTGCGTGATTTCTGCAGCAGGTGGCGTTGTCCATCGATTTCGATTGCTGGAGTCCACTCGACCGCGAGCTTGTGACTGGCTGAGTGAACCGAGATCTGGCCGAGGGTCAGGGTCGAGTCCTCGACCATCTTGATTGACAGCGCGGCACCAAACTGAAAGCCCTGCTTGATTGCGTGCCTGGTGGCGAGGTCGGTGAGTTCTGCGATTAGTGGTTCGCCGAGCGCACTCATCCGCTCGAAATCTGCCTTGCCGAGGTGCACGGTAAAAGTGTTCGGTGCCAGAATGCGATCCCGGCTGAGGATGCTTGCCTTGGCATCCATTTCGCCCCTGATGGCGGATGCGATTTCGACCGGCTGCAGCTCTGACTTGAAGGTCTTGGTGAAAGCGCCGGTGACCACGCGCTCGAGCTTCTTTTCAAAGCTGTCTAGAAAGCCCAAAACCGATCCTTTGTTTTGCTGCGGGGAACTGCCTCAAGTTTAACCTCGAGCGCCTAAATCAGGGGGATGCGGGGCGTGCTGAACTCTGGTAATCTCAGAGGGTTGTCTTGAGAAATCGAGATGCGCGCGAGTGGCGAAATGGCAGACGCGCTGGCTTCAGGTGCCAGTGCCTTCACGGGCGTGCGGGTTCAAGTCCCGCCTCGCGCACAGACACAAAGACCGGGTTCCCGAGAACTCGGTCTTTTGCTTTAAGGGTTTAGCCAAACGGCTCTAAGACTTCTCACATGAAAAAGGGGGTTTGTCTGGCAATCCGCTGGCAGAACAGCCAGAGCATGCTGAGTTTGGCAACCCGGCTCTCGGATCCTTTCTAGGTTCATTGGTGTCCCCAAGAAAGGAACAAGGAAATGAAAAACATCAAGCGCAAAGCATTCGCAGCAGTCGGTGTTGCAGCGGCAGTCAGCCTGGCTATCGCTACCCCATCGCTTGCTCTAAACAATGCCAAGAACGGCAAGGCACCGAACGCCGCCAGCTCGAACTCGGCATCCAAGGTTTCGGGATCCGTGGCAACCGTTGCCGCAACCGTAACCGCAGTTCCATCGACCATCACCGACGCTCACCAGGCCGGTCACGGCGGCGAGTTCAAGGTTTACCTGCTCGACGCAGCGGCAACCAGCGCACCTGCGACCGCACCCACCACCGGTGCCAAGCTCATGCACGTGAAGGCAGACACCCTCACTGGCGGAACCGCGACCGGCAACCTCATGCTTCGCGGCGGTGCGGCTAGCACCACCACCAAGTACGCCGTCTACCCGGCTGCTGGCGGAGCCGGTGTTCTCGTGACCATAATCGTGGATGCCGCTGGCGTGGCAACCGCAACCAGTTCGGCACCGCTGACCGTGGCTTACGCTACCCCGACCGCACCAGTTGCGGGTGAAGGCAAGGGCAAGGGCCGTGGCCCACACGGAGACGGACGAGGCGAGCGCGGTGAGCGCGGCGGCCGCGGTGGAGAGAGTCGCGGAGGCTTCGATGGTCAGCGTCCTGGCCAGGCAGCACCGATTTCGGCCACCGTCAATGTTCCTAGCGATGGCAAGACCTACACGATTCGAATCACCGAGACAGTCGACGACGGCGTCGCCGTAACCAACCCGGTCGCTCGTCCAGGGTTGCCTGTTACCGGCACCGGTGCCCAGAAGGTTAATCTGCGACTCGGCGCAACCGACAGCTACAAGATTGAGCTTGTCGCCGCCGACGGCACCGTCGCGGGCACTGTCACCGTGACCGTTGCGGCTGATGGCACCGTGGCAACACCGATCGTGCTTGGCTAGCTAGTCAACGCACAATTTCTCCTTAAAGAAGAAGACCCTCGGCTGGCAGCCGGGGGTCTTCTTCGTGCTTTTGGTCTAGGTGCTAGCCAACTTGGCCGGCAAGCGACCGACCGCGAGTGTGCGAGTCGTCGCACTGCAGGTTTGCAGGCAGTTCGGCGCATCCATCGCAGAGAAGGATCAGGTCGCGGCATGCGAGGTTGGCGCAGTTGCGGAACTTGTTGGTTGGTGCCGAGCACTTCTCGCACTCGCCGATCACCTTCGCCTCGTCGCTGAAGTCGGTCTGCATGCGACCGTCGAACACGTACAGCGAGCCCTCCCAGAGGCCCTTGTCTTTGAAGCGCTCGCCGTATCGAACGATGCCGCCCTCGATTTGATAGACCTCTTTGAAGCCGCGGTTGATCATCACGGCCGAGAGAATCTCGCAGCGGATGCCGCCGGTGCAGTAAGTGACGATCGGCTTGTCTTTGAGGTGGTCGTACTTGCCACTCTCGAGCTCGGCCACAAAATCGTGCGTGGTCTGCACGTCAGGCACCACGGCGTTCTTGAACTTGCCAATCTTGGCCTCGAATGCGTTGCGACCGTCGAAGAAAACGACCTCTTCGCCGCGCTCTTCGACGAGCTTGTTGACCTGGTCTGGCTTGAGGTGAACACCACCGTTGGTGACACCGCTGCGGTCGACCTGAACCTCGTCAGGCAGGGTAAAGGCCACCAGCTCTTTGCGGTGCTTCACGCTCAGTCGTGGAAAATCGTTGCCGGTTCCCTCAGACCACTTGAAGTCGATCTTGCCGAAGCCTGGGTATTCGCGAGTTTGGCGAACGTACTTCTTGAGCGCGCTCATCGGCCCACCAAGGGTTCCGTTGATGCCGTGCTTTGAAATCAGGATGCGACCCTTGAGCCCCAGTGACTCGCACAGGGTGCGCTGCCACAGCTTGACAGCCTCGGGGTCGGCCACGGGCGCAAAGCCGTAATAGAGAATAATTTTCTGAAGTTCCACGACCCCAATTTTACGCTCGTAGGATAAATCCATGACCAATAGCGTTCAGCCGGTAAAGCCTGGCCTTCACCTAGACGAATACGACCACTCGGTGCGCCCACAGGACGACCTGTTCCGTTTCACCAACGGCAAGTGGCTGCGTGACTTTGAGATTCCAGCAGACCAGGCGACCTATGGCTCGTTCATGGTTTTGCGCGACCTCAGCGAAGAACGCGTGCGCGAAATCCTCGAGGATGCCGCTGCGAACCCGAAGCCAGGCGTCAGCCAGAAGATCGGCGACATGTACGGCTCGTTCCTCGACGAGGCACGCGCCAACGAACTGGGTGCTGCACCGATCGCGGCCGACCTAAAGAAGATTGCCGAACTGACCTCGATTGACGAGGCCACCAAACTGCTCGGTGAGCTGAGCGCCCAGGGCGCTGGCGGAATCTTCGGAATGTACGTCGACAACGATCCGGGCAACCCGGAGCGCTACCTCGTGAACATCTACCACGGCGGGCTCGGCCTGCCTGACGAGGCCTACTACCGCGAAGAGAAGCACGCCGAGATCCGCGAGGCATACACCCCATACATCGCCAACATGCTTCAGCTGGCCGGCTGGTCAGCAGATCAGGCGGATGCCGATGCCCGCACCATCGTCGAGTTCGAGACCGAACTGGCCAAGCACCACTGGAACGTAGTCGACTCGCGCGATGCGGAGAAGGTCTACAACCTGCGCAGTTTCACCGAGCTTCAAGGCTTGAGCAAGACCTTCGATTGGTCGTTGTGGCTCGAGGGTGCCAACCTTGGCAAGCACATCCTCGAAGAAGCGGTCGTGATGATGCCGAGCTTCATCGAGGGCATCGAGTCGGTTTACAACCAGGGCAACCTGGATGCCGTTAAGGTATGGCTCGCATTCCACCTGATCAATGACATGGCTCCGTACCTGAGCGAAGACTTCGTGAACACTCGCTTCGAGTTCTACGGTCGTAAGCTCACCGGTCAACCAGAGATGCGTGCCCGTTGGAAGCGCGCCGTTCAGGCCGTCGAAGGCTCGCTGGGCGAGGCCGTCGGTGAGATTTACGTTCAGAAGCACTTCCCACCATCGGCCAAGGCGCAGATGGAAGAGCTAGTCGAATACCTGGTCAAGGCATACCGAGACTCGATTCTGGATCTCGACTGGATGGGTGAAGAGACCAAGAAGAAGGCTCTGATCAAGCTAGAGAAGTTCACCCCGAAGATTGGCTACCCGGTCAAGTGGAAGAAGTACGACTCGCTCGAGATCGACCGCCACGACCTGGTTGGCAACATTCGTCGCGTCAATGAATTCGTGCACAAGCGCGAGGCAGGCAAGATTGGTTCGCCAATCGACCGCGACGAGTGGTTCATGACCCCACAGACCGTGAACGCCTACTACAACCCTGGTTTCAACGAGATCGTGTTCCCGGCTTCGATTCTGCAGCCGCCATTCTTCTCGCCTGAGAGCGATGACGCCGTTAACTTCGGTGCTATCGGTGCGGTCATCGGTCACGAAATCGGCCACGGTTTTGACGACCAGGGCAGCAAGTACGACGGCGACGGCGCGCTGGTGTCGTGGTGGACCGAAGAAGACCGGGCCGCATTCGAGGCTCGCACCAAGAACCTGATCGCGCAGTACGACGCTCTGATTCCGGCACAGCTGGTCGGCAGCGAAGACGGTGTTGAACACAAGGTCAACGGCGCATTCACGATTGGTGAAAACATCGGTGACCTCGGCGGACTCGCTATTGCGCTGAAGGCATACCTGCTGATGTGCGCCGACAAGGGCATTGACCCACAGGCCAAGATTGACGGCTACACCGGTCCGCAGCGCTTGTTCCTGTCTTGGGGTCAGGCCTGGCAGGGCAAGGGACGCGACGCAATCGTGATCCAGCGTCTCGCCACCGACCCGCACTCACCAAATGAGTTCCGCTGCAACCAGATTGTTCGCAACATCGACGCCTACTACGAGGCGTTCGGCGTAACCGAACAGGATGAGCTCTGGCTAGACCCAGCCGAGCGCGTAAAGATCTGGTAGGCCGCTCCGAATGAACCTGTGGTGGCGCCTGATTTGGCAGCTCATCTCTTGGCGCACCCGCAGCAAACTGCACTGGAGCGATGTCGGCATCCGCAGTTTTAGGGTATGGCCTAGCGACCTCGACATCTTCAGGCACATGAACAATGCCAAGTTCTTTGCGCTGCTCGACATAAGTCGATTTGATTTGGCGGTTCGCTCTGGCACCTGGCAACTCTGGAAGAAAAAGGGCTGGTACCCGGTCGTCGTGGCCGAGACCATTACCTTCAGAAAGTCGCTGCTGCCCTGGCAGAAGTTCCAGATCGAGTCCAAAGTCGTCGGCTGGGATGACCTTGCCTTTTATTTCGAGTGCCGATTCACCGCTGATGGCGAAATCTACGCCGTGGCGCACATCAGAGTCCGCTTCCTGAAGCGCACGCGTGGAATCGTGACGGTCGAAGAGGTCTTGAAGGCAGATCCCTCGTGGGAGGCCCACGAGCCAGAGATGCCGAAGTGGGTTCTCGAGTGGGCTAACGACTCAGCACTGCCTAAGCTCAAGGAACCAGCCCCGAGCATCTGGAAGAGCTAGTACTTCGACTCGGCCTCGGTCTTGCTGAAGGCACTGATCGGAGCACCAAGCTGAACACGTATGTCATCCAGCTGGCCCATGATTGCAACTGATTCTGCGTGGCTGCGCTCTGGGCACTCGGTCTCACCCGCGAGCACCTGCTCGCTAACGCGGCGAATCATGTGCGCGTAACCAGCACCGTCTTTTGGCACTTCGATGCGCTCGGGCACCAACTGGTCGTTCGTGTCGAAGCGATACAGTGTCGCGCTCACCGGGGTCCAGAACGCTGGGTCGATTTCGATGTAGGCATCCTCACCGACGAGTCGTGCGCCGGCACCGAGCGAGGTGCTCAGCGAGGATGAGCCGATTCCGATGACACCGTTCGCGAACCGGAACTGGGTGACCGCAAGGGCATCCGTCGTGTTGGGGTAAAGCTCGCCGCGGCTAACTAGTTCGACCACTTCTGAGTCGGCGAACCAGTTGATCACCGAGGTCGTGTAAACCCCCTGGTCGAGGGTCGAGCCGCCGCCGAGGTGGGCATCGAAAAGTCTGTGGCCGGTGTCATAGGTGCGGTGGAAACCGAAGTTGGCCTCGACCACCTTGAGCTTGCCGATTGCGCCCGCCTCGATGCGACGCTTGAGTTCGTTCATCAGCGGATTGAACTTGGTCCACATGGCTTCCATGAGGAACAGGCCCTTTTGCTGCGCGAGCTTGGTGAGCTCGACGGCCTCGGCCTGGTTCATCATGAAGGCCTTCTCACACAGTACGTGCTTGCCAGCTTCGAGTGCTGCCTTGGTCATCCAGTAGTGCTCGCTGTGCGGCGAGGCGACATAGATCAGATCGATGGATGGGTCGTGCAGCGCCTCTTCGAGCGAACCCACCAGTGGCACATCGACTCCCCAGCCGACCAGCTTCGGCTTTGCGGCTTCAACGTCGCGAGTGACGATTGCCGCCAGCTCGGTGTTGTCGCACAGGGCGAAGTCTCGAATGATCAGGTCTGCCATCAAGCCGGTGCCGACCATGGCCCAGCGAACTTTTTGCGTCATGGTCTGAGGCTAGAACTTAGCGTCGATTTCTGCAATGAGGGCTTCGACCTTGGCGCGAATCTGATCGCGAATTGGGCGCACCGAATCGACATCCTTGCCGGCCGGGTCTTCCAGCGGCCAGTCGAGGTACTGCTTGCCTGGGTAGAACGGGCACTTGTCGCCGCATCCCATGGTGATGACGTAGTCGGATTCCTGCACGGCCGCGTCGGTCAGCACCTTGGGGGTGTTGTTGGCGATGTCGATTCCCTCTTCAGCCATCGCTGCGATTGCCGATGGATTGATCTGATCTTTGGGCTCAGTGCCCGCGGAGAGAACCTGGATGCGGTCGCCGGCAAGGTGCTGCAGGTAGCCGGCTGCCATCTGTGAGCGGCCTGCGTTGTGAATGCAGACGAAGAGGACTGCCGCCTTCTTGCCTGAGCTGTTGCTAGATACTGTCATGCGATTTCCTTTGGTGTTGTCCATGGGCTCGAAGAATCTAGAAGTTTCGCTAGAGCGAATCCGACAGCCGCGCCCACTAGTTGGGCCGCCATGAAGGCGAGAATCGACCCTGCGCTGATGCCAGCGAACGTGTCGCTGAAAACTCTGCCGAAAGTTACCGCTGGGTTGGCGAATGCGGTGGAGGAGGTAAACACGATTGCGCTAAGAATCCAAACCGGAATGAGAACCGGAGCGAGCTTTGCTTGGTTGCGCTGATCGAGAATCATGATGATCGCGATCAGGCCTGCGGTAGCGACGACCTCGCCCACCCAGAGTCCAAACCCGGTTCGCTCACGGTGTGCAATCTGAATCGCATCGAGCCCGAACATGATGTTGGCAAGCGCGGTGCCTGAGATCGCGCCGAGGAACGCGGTGGTCGCGTAGGCGCATCCTTCCAGCCAAGAAAGTTGACCTCGAACAATCGCAACAAGAGTGACCGCTGGGTTGAAGTGCGCACCCGATACCGGCGCGGCAAGAAAGATCAGCACGCCCAGGGCGGCGGCGATGGTGACTGCGTTCACAAACAGCACGAGACCGGCATCCTGCGTGAGCGACTCGGCCATGATGCCCGAACCGACAATCACGGTCAGCAGCAGAGCGGTACCGACGAACTCGGCAAGTAGCGCGGCTGGCTTCAGGTTGAAACGCATGGGATTCCTCGTGGGTGAACTAACTCCGTTCTACCCGAGATTACATCGATGAGTGTCTATGTTTGCCAAAAGTTCACCAAGTTGTGTTCAACTAATTGAGTGAAGCAGATAGCGCTTGAATTTACGGACGTTTCGGCATGTGCGCCTTCGGGTCTCGTCGAGCCGCTCCCTCGCGAGAGTGCTGAGGCTCTGGCTGGAGTCTTGAAGGCCGTTGCTGATCCGACTCGGCTTCAACTCATCGCCATGATTAACGCGAGCCCGAACGGCGAGGCTTGCGGCTGCAATCTAACTGGCCCATTAGCTCTAACTCAGCCAACGGTGAGCCACCACCTCAAGGTTCTGAGCGAAGCAGGCATCATTCAGGGTGAAAAGCGCGGAACCTGGATTTGGTACTCAGTAAATGAGGACCGCTGGGCTGAACTCGCCAAGCTATTTAGCTAGCAGGTTGGTGATGCCGCTCGTGCCGATCAGGTTGCCGTCGTGCAGAACCATCAGGGCTTCGAGATTTCTGACCTGCTCGATTCGGTCGAGCGCGCTGGGACCTTCGGCAAATGCGGCGGTTGCCCACACATCGGCCACTACAAGATCATCAGAAAGCACACTAACTTGAACAATCGAATCCGCAGCCTCTTTACCCGCTGCCTTAGGATTCCAAATGTGGTTTCCGCGTTCAGATATTCCACTTGTGGCAAGTGCTCGAAACTCTGTATTCCAAAAATCGAATACAGTCAGGATGCCGGCATCGTCGTTTGAGATAGAGGTCGGTTTGTGCACCGCGATGCGCCAGTCAACGCCCTCACTGCATCCTGTGTTGATCAGGATGTCACCGCCGGCGTTCAGCGTGAAGTCGGTGATTCCACCGTCGAGCAAAATGTTCGCGGCGCGCTGAGCTGCCCAGGACTTCACTAAGCCCGATGGACCGCAGGCGTTTTGTGGA
>JACCDI011144800.1_pt1 | contig 11741 bp, 4 predicted proteins | sample 7442791 | NCBI WGS metagenome assembly JACCDI01 (sample SAMN15323434, study PRJNA562643) | freshwater metagenome | isolation source: river surface water | place: USA:Blue River Watershed | collected 2017-08-15
AACAACAACAACAACAACAACAACAACAACAACAACAACAACAACAACAACAACAACAACAACAACAACAACAACAACAACAACAACATAGTGTTTATAGTAAATCGTGCTTTAACTATCTAGACAAATTGTAGGCACGGACAAAAGTCTTTCTTTTCCGCTGTTTGGCAGAGCACCGGCAGAAGATCGCCAGCTAGAAGTACTAACTACACTTCTTCATACCCCTTCTTAGGGCGATATTGATCCTGTGGCGGATCAATGGCCAAGTTATTGGCTTATAGCCACCGACTTCGTTTGTAATTACCCCGATTATCTACTGAATCCCCACCTTTGTTATTTACTCGACGCCGTTTCCTCGAGGCCTGTAGTGCCGATTCCATGTTCTTGATCCAGTATTGCCTGTCGACAGTAGAGCCAGCCCCAAGGGCTAAAAAATCCCATTCTAGAAGATTTCTGTGCTGAGGAAGAAGTTCCATGGGGTCTGTTCCCATAAGAGTCAACACTTTTGACATAATTACCTCATGAGCTGGTTGTGTGAGGCCCTCTGCGACTCTTATATGGATTCTTGCATTCCTATAGAGCCACTGTCGGTGTGTAATGTCAAGGACCTTAGATACGAATGTGACCGACCAGCTTGAGATAGAACATCTTGAACCAGTCTTTGACAGCCAGTCCTGTTGAACCTGAAAGAGAGATTTACAGATTCTGCCTTCAGTAAAATTAACCCAACCTAGGTGATCAAAGTCTTGTGCCATAACGTGCAGGTGTGGAATAGTACTGCAAAGACGTCTCATGGATGTTCTGCCTCGAAGCTTCAAATATGCCTGTAGCACAAGGATAAGATCAATGTCACCTTTAGATCTTTTCATCCAGTTGATTAGGTCCTCAACTGTCCGAGTAAACATAGCCGACCGTCCGGGTTCAGTGCATCTAGTGATGTGGAGTTTGTCTTCCCCCCGTTTCCCACAGCACATGCATCTATTCTGTATGGATGTCTGCATTCGCGATAGTTGTTTGTTAGTACCACAAAAACCGGAGACATGTTTGGTAATCCAAACCCTGTACATCTGTGGTAATGTGATCATGGCACGTTGCACTGCGTCCCAGTTTACGAGATGGAAATATTTCGATGAGATGAGGTTCCGACTATGGAAAAGATCCTGAGCAACCCGAGCACCCCAATCCTGGTATAGAGCATTCCGAAAAGACGAGGTTGCCTTTTTACCACCAATGAATACTCGAGTAGATTCATGGGGGTATAGTGGTTGGCAATACTGATTTGTTTGCAGTGCATCTCTGATGGCTTCCTTTGCTAATGAGTCGGCGATGACATTGAGCTGTTGTGGTAAAGTAAGAGTATCAAAGGATGAATAGTCATCTAGATGCCCATAAACATGATTGTACTCCCACTTAATTTTAGTCTTCTGTAGGTTGTGGACGAAGACTGAGAGGACATCAGACTGTGCTTGTTTCTCCGGGAGTGATCGCCATGGGTGTTGAGCGTGATGGATTACACCCAGATTGTCGCAAAAAAGAGTAACTCCAGTGGCTTCATGTGGTATCAACCCGTCAAGTGTTCGTAAGATGTGACTTGCCATGAGTCCTCCAATGAGTTCTGCACGGTAGTTTGACGCGGATGCAGGGTCTGTCTTTTCACAGATTTTTATACTTCCTACTTTCCCAGTGTGCTTGCACAGTATGACTAAGGCAGCTGCACAGACCGACTGATTAAGATCCGGCATGTAAGAGCCGTCATGAACGATCACTAAGGAGCTATTCATTGCAGCTTCTGGGATCCAGTCACCATCATCCTCAATGACTACTGACTGCCATAGCCTTGCTTGAGAACCTTCCCGAAGTCTTGAGAGGAAGGTACGTGTTTGTGCAGGTGGGTTAGCAATGTACTCGGATGTCGACAAAAGAGAGACCATACCATCTGGGTGGAATTTCACAGAAGCAGGTAGGATAGCATCTGGATCTATTGTGGTGGAGTGGCTATAGGAAAATAAGGGGCCTTTACGCGTGATTATATTCGTGTTGCGGTGGTAAATGTTATACCCACCTGCTGGTAAGGCATTAGCCAAGAGTTGACAAGAAATATTTGCTCTCCAAGTGAGGGACTCAATACAGGGTTTGACGAACTTCCCTAGGGGAGGAGAGACCACCAATGTGTTTGACGTCAATATTTTGATGGTGGCTACCCACACACTCAGATCATGTAAGGTGGGTTCTTCTCTAGGGAACCGAAAGCTAGTGTTGCGAGGCTGTCCTAGGCTCAATACAGTTGGGTCCACAGTTCTTCCATCGCTAAGGACCAGTTGAGACAGGAAATAAACTCGGAAGTGTTTACGTGCCCTATTGAAAGCTGTCCACTGTGTTGATGGTAGGATACGTATTACTTCCTCCATCACCACCTTATCATGCTCCCGGAGAGGAGAAACGACCGTATCAGATAGGATCACCCGCACGCGATAAAAGGATACCAACTCCCAGAGGCATTTGAACCAACTGTGTGTTGCTAGAGAGCCCAAGGAGTGGAAGTCACGCAGCAGAAAGTTTCCGTGAAGTCCTGTCTCAATTTGTATGAGTTCAAATGAGCATCTCAAAGCCATGCCCAAATCACTGGTTGTTCCCCAATGGCGCTGAAGGAGTTTGAGTGAGTCTGCCAGTTTCTCCAGAGATAGATTTGGTAATCCAAGTCCTTGATACTGTACTGGTAGCATCTTCCAATCCTTTCTAATGTTGCGGTTGACCCCAAGTGCTGGAAGGCAGTGGTAGTACCATTTACTCATTGCATCATCCAGTTGGTTGCGAGTTGCCATAAGGGGGACAAGTCCGTATCGAACAGACGGGATCGCTTGCGTCTTGAGACTGAACCAAACATCATGTGGCGTTAAAGCGCTGGCAAGAACTTTTGTAGACCAGCGTACCCCTTTGCTTAGCATATGGTTGAGCATTGGAGTGCCATCGCCACTGGGACAACACAGCACCCCAAGGACTTTTGTAGCTTGAGTTGGATCCTTCAGCTCAATTGTCACAGCAGGACTGTCTGGTTGGGGTATTTTTATGGAGATGTTAGTGAAGTCCCGTGCTGGACGTAGGGATGCGACACCATTGGTAAATTTGTATGCCAACAGATACCAGTAACATTTTGTGGGTTTAAGGCTACCTCCAGTAGCTTGTAGGAGGTGGGCCCAGAAGGTGATAGCCTGTTGAACCCATGGGACAAAGTCGGATAGAGGAGTAGTACTACATTGTGGTTTGTGAAGTAGGTCTGTATCATCAACGTAGAGGAGTGCAGCAATGGGGATATTGACACCGGACCAGCCAGAGACCAGGGAGGCACCATAACCTTCCGTTTTGTACGCGCCCAGAATGACTGTGCTGGTGGCAGTCCATACTCCAGGAGCCGCACCACTCCCTTGTATGAGTCCCATGCAGATAGAGTCAGATGTTCCTCCATAGCTTGTTTCAGCTAACCCAAATCCGGTCTGTAGGAAATACTGCATCAACTGTACACATTTTAGGTAACATAGAATGAAGTGTAAGCACACACCCACCGCTTGCAAGGCAAGACTAACAGCAGTGTGGTTCCCCGCGTCGTAGCAGTTTGCGGCATCTGTGCTAGTAACCGAGCAATCTTCATGTAGGATATTAGCTTGATCAAAGAAGAGTTGTTTCATCAGTGATGTATCAGTAGCCATCTTGCCTTTTAGGGCCCCTTGTTCAAGCGGAAGCATCCTCTGAGAATGCATTGTAGCCATCATCCGTTTGGCGAAGATTACTTTTAGCCACCAGTTAAAGTCAGCTTCTAGCAGACAGATGGCACGAAGTCTATCGATACTTGTGTTCCCCGCTTCCTTCTCAAGTAGAACGGTGACACCTTGCCTCCATCGGACTAGAGGATCTCCTCTTCGTGCTGCAAGGTTGATACTCTGAACGTGTATATGAACCAGGTCAAGATTAGAGCAAATTGCCTTATAGTGTCCAAAGTGGCGTCCACTTTTTGACGATGAAGTGGCTTCTTTTGCAGTTGACCAGAAGGCAAGGTAGTCCGTTGACGTGATATCAGTGTCATTTGGTGGGAATTTGTCGCATTCAAGTCTTAGCCGAGCAACTTCTTGCAGAAGCCTGATAGTGGCGTCATCTGTACCAGGTGGAAATATGTATTTGCCATTGAGAAGACATGTTGCTGCCTCTGTGTCCCCTAGTGTCCCAAACTCCTGGAGAAGGGGATCCCGATATATTGGAGCTCTTTTACCGAGGGAAAACCGGGCTTGTAGGTTCTGTTGTACCTGTCGTTCAACTTCATGTTTGGTATCATGTATTGTAATACCATCTGGAGATTCTACCGTTACTCTAAACACAGCCCGTCCTCGAGGATCTTTGACATGGCTATTAATGTGACGTTGCCTACGACGACGTGCTTCACTTTGTATGATTCGGTTAATTTCGCGTGTTGCAGAATCATCACCTCGTTTCTTTGCCAAGCCAAGCCTCCATCGAAGGTGTTTTTCCCGGAGCGCCGGTGCTTGGTGACGTAGCGTGTAGATTTCACTCATACAGGCTGCCAAACGGGACTCAACCTCAGTTCTTGTGAGTTGTAGCGGGTTGTCTATGGCCTGTCTTCTTGCTGCTCGCAATAAGTTGCGAGTGTCAGGCACTTTCCCATCATGCCATCGTAGAATCCATTTCAGGATAGCCCTTTTCTTCAGCCATTGGCCAACGGTCGGACTGTAGTCTAGTGACCCTCCCCTGTGTTTTGTGCTAAGTTTCTCTGCACATCTCATGTATTCCCCTAGTTCAGTATCCCATTTATTATGGGCAATGCTGTATTCCTCGCCTTGAAGGAATTCTATGTTATTGAGACGTTCCTTCATTTTGTGCGCTACTGTCAGTTGCTCCAGTTTATCACAGTATTGGCGCTTGATGCGGTCAATTTTACAATTGAGTGTCCGAGCAGCTGGGGTAGCAATGGTTGGGTATGCGCCGTTGAATGCTGCTTTAGCCGAGATTTCTAGGAGCATCACTCTGTGATCACCAATGCCGAACCAGTGCGGGTAGCACATGCCATGACCGGTGACAATTCCAGGCGTTCCGAAAAACGTTGATATTTTCCTATCACCACTGAAATGTGAGTTTGGAACTTTCTCTCCCATGGCTTCTTCTAGCATACAGTGCATGTTGTAGGGCGACTCCTTTAGCATAGAAGCAAGACGACCCGTGTATACATCTTGGTTAGCATCAATGGCTAACAGCACGTGTTCACCCTGTTGTATCCAGTGCTTGAACATGTGTAAGAGGTCTTCCACAAAAATGGTGGAAGGATACCTCATGTCACCTCGCGCCTCAAAATACCGAGAGTGTTGCTCCCATACTGTGCGGCCACGTGAATTGCGTCCAGGTTTGCAGGGTAGATAAGCGCTGACAACCCTTGTGGTGTGTGGAGCCTGACCCAGCTTCACCCATGTCCATCGTCCCAGACCCGTGGTGTCATACCCCACTTCACTAATAACGTCACAAATTCTTCCTATACCAGCAATGGCAGTACCTCCTTTCTGATCGCGGTGAATTCGCTCGTGTGTATTGTTCGCTGTGACTACTTTCTTCGCGATACCTGGCACTAGCAGGTTAGTGAGTTGGTGATTTAGGTCTACCATTGTCCAATCGCATTGACACTCACAACCAGCGACAATATCAATGTGGAGTCGCTTAATGAGGTAATTGAGACGATCTATTTTCCAACTATGCGTGGAAACTCCCAGACTATTCCAATTCTCAAACATCACTCTTATCCAACCACCTTCCTTTTTGTCCGGCATGAATCCCGTACCACCATCCTCTAGGAATTCTAACATTCGTTTCATTTCACGACTTTCTTGTGATTTTGCCAGTTCAATCTGGTGGCAAGGAATTGTTCCTGAGTGTGGGTCGTAGTAGTGTGCGTTGTCAGTAATGTCGATATTAGGAACATAGGTTGCTTGCATGAGTGCTTGATGAGTCGGGAGGGTATGTTGTCGGAACTTAGAGTAGCCTTTGTGAAACGCACGGTATTTATCCTTGATGGATTTGAATAGGTTGGACTGCTGCCATCTCACTTCTCTGGTTTTGGATCGACACGATCGAATGGAGTGCATGCGGGCTGGACGATGTGACGGAGTGCCTGGATGTTGTCTGCCAGTGCTAAATGGACCGTGCCGTGGTGGTGTGAGAATGTCAAGAGTAGTCTTAGCTGTACGATTACCATTGTCATCATGTTGTTGTTTGGTTTTATTACGTGTAAGGAAGACCACCCTCTGGTCTTCATAGTGAAGTCGTGTGTTGAACTTGTTGTGACTCTTTGGGTACCCCTTTGTTGGTAGGTTAACAGTTTGCTCCAGATGATCCACACTACCAAAGACCATTGGAGGATCTTGGGCACTTGACGTTTTAAACCATCCTCCAGTGCCCAAAGAGGATGGATGACCGTTGAGGACTATGAACCCTGCAGAGTCTCACCACCCCCCGGATCCTGGGGGGGGGAGACTCCGCTTCCACTAAGGTGGGGGGCACCCTGCTGAGTCTGAATCTCAGCGAACTTATTTGATTGTTGTAAGGCTTCCATTTGTTCACGTAATGTGCGAATAATAGCTTCCTGCTCTTCCTGTGTGTTGCGTGCCTGTGCTAGTAGGATTTCCTGATCCGCCTGTTTGGCTTTCGATGCTGCGAGTTGGAGAGCAAAGTCCTTGGTCTTCAACACAACATTTGCTGTGTTAGTAGAGTTAACTGTGGAGTCGCACGACATATCACCCTCCCCAGTATGTGGTGAAACTCCGCTGATATGACTATCAATGTCCTGGAATGTTTCACCAGGACGAACACCCAGGGTTTTGAGCAAACGTGCACGTACTGAGGTGCTAATGTCAAGCACTTGTGGGGATGTCTTCTGTCGCTTTTGCTGTGAAGTAAGTGTACCAGGATCATATCTTGCATTGTTTTCAATGTATGTTGAGGATCGCGAGGCAAAGTGGGATGTCGCTGTGTGTGAGCTGGGGTCCCAAGTGGAGAATTCAGCTAGTTGGGCCTTTTCCACATAAAACGAACGCATCAGACGTGTTCTAGTGCTGGAGTTGTATCCACAGCCTATGAGCCAGTGATGCATAAAGCAGGCCAGATTGGCGACTGTCCTTCTGGCAAAATCATGTTTCTGTTTTCGAAGAGGATCGGACGGATCATCAACAATGACAATGCGTGACATTCCAGTTTCTGGGCCCGTACAAGTCATAACTGCAGTGTGGAAGACTTGATCGCCATTAACTCTTATTCGTTGAAGTTCTTTCCGGAGTGTTGTTTTGGCATAGGGTGGCTTCGGTTTGATTTTCCGTACTGACCCGGATGGTGAGATTTCTTCAATTTCCTCCATGGCCACTTTAACTTCGTAGTCGTAGAGTTGAACTTCACTGCACTCTAAAATCGTGGTCTTGAGATTATAGCCCATGCTGATTCGTCCTATTGTGTGATGGGACCGGATTTTGTCAATGTTTGGTTTGTTGTCTGGAACATCCATGATATAGGCAGATGGACCAAAGGTTTTCGTAATGTCATTAGTCTCGACAAACATTTGGAGGAGGGGATCCAGTCTAAACCAGTCACTATCACTGGCCTCTAAGAAATAGACCAGTTTACTCTCCCAAGGGAAGGGGTCAAAGGAGAGACGAGCTTTTTCTTCTTCATCGTGAGGGAGCCGGAGAGGACGGATGGGCCGCAGAGAAACCTTTAGCTCAGGAAGTGGAGCATCATACCACTCTATTGTGTTCAGACGACCATGACGACACATCTTCTTCTCTAGCTCTTTTAGTCGATGTGAGAGAAGTTGCTGAACACCGGCAACACATAGGCTGCCATTTACCCCACACATCATCTTCTTAGGATATGACTCCCAGCATTGTAGATCCTTGAGAGATAATTTGACTTTGGAACGACGCAGATCAATGTTGATGGCTTCAAGAAGTTTGTCGAGATTTGTGATGGATGTATAAAGGTTGACCGTTGCGTACATGGAGACTGGACCATTCTCGGATAACGAGGTAACTTTTTTAGTCTGGGATCGTGAGGTACTGGGTGCTTTATTGCGTCTGTTGTCAAGTCGTGTAGCAAGCTGCGCTTCCGTAATAGGATCTTGTTGAAATAAGTACCCCATGGACGTTTGGTACCAATTCTGAGCTGCCAAGAAGGTGGTGGGCCACATTTTATCCGTTGGGGATGTGAGAGGGGGGTAGGGGGTACCGTCTGGACGAGTGGTTTTGGAGACAAATTTGGCTGTCGGGTCTACTTGTTGTATGTAGGCTAGAACTGATTTTGTCTCCTGGAGGAGTACGTCCAGGTGTTCTTTACCAGGCTGGAGTTGTATTTCCACAGTCAGGAGATGTTCCCCATTCTTCACATCAATTTGGGAGGGTGCGGCGGAGTATTGAGGGCCGGCTGCATGGGGAGAGAGTTGAGTGATAGGGAGTTGTTCTACTCTCCTAGTGTAAATATCCTTCAAATTGATGGGTTGGGGAGCTTTCTCATCATCAGAGCATGCCGCGTCACCATTAGAATCCTCCTCATTCCACTGGTATGCCTGTGCTGTGATGTCAACTTGAACAGGACCTTTCTCAAGCGCAGAATCCATAACCTTGTCGTCCTCCGAACTATGCTCATGTCGTGCCTGATCCTGGGCTTTGTGTGGGCTGTTGTGAGTACTGTCCAGACTCATTGCCTCTGGAGTCTTGTCACCATCGGATTGATCAAGTAACATAGAAAAACGGTTTGAATTGGACTTATCAAAGGATTTACTTTGAGATTGTAGGTTTGTACCTGGAACGGTTTGTCGTGTTTTGGGGGGTGATTGCCATGTGTCGGACTTCAAGGAGGCAGGATCCAGTGTGGAGCACCATATCTGTCCATCTTTATTGCGGAAGAGGAGTGTTCTGTTATTGACATTATCAATGCGGACCTGAAAGGGACCCTTTTCCTCCATGAGTACTAGGTTGTTAAGTTTTCTCTCTTCTATCACTGCGTTCCACAAAAGATCTGATCTCAATGTGCAAATGAGATCGTAGGTTGTTGTGTCATCTAAATCAAAATGAGTCCCATCTAAATCCAATTTGTAGTCGTCCAATTTAAAGGTAAAGGCCCTATCGTTCTTCTTGTTGAATACACCGAATTTGGTATTGTTGCGATCAAGAGCTCGGAGGGTAAAAGGACCGAATCTAGGATGCATCCGAGAGGCTTCTGGCTTTTTAACCCTAAGGACATGTTCCCTCATGTGTTCACCAACCAGTGCACCATTAATGTCTCGTAGCAGATTGTGCGTCGTGGGGTCATCCAGGTCAAACTCATAGGGAAGGACTTCTGCAGCTGTGGGAGGGACCGGGTCTGTAAGTAATTCCTGAAGGATTTGAGGGTGTTCCCAGTCTTTTACCCATTCATCGCTATTGAGCTTTCGTTTGACCTCCTCTGTAGACATTTTTGTGAACTTTACCTGCCTTGGAGGGTAGTTTAGGGCAGAAGCGTCCGTCGTGGTTGTACCTGGTGTTGTTTCATTACTGGAACTATCTTTTTGAGGTGAGATAGATGGAGATTGATTCGCTACCCGTTTGGCGGGGTTCTTAACCGAAGTCCTGGTAGTCGAAGGAGGGGTGACGTTGAATCGTGTGGCGGTAACTTTCGGAGTGACCATGTGATGTGGTGGTTTGGGAGAGGCTCGTACAGGAGGATCGCGCTGTACCGTGGGCATGTTTGAGATGTCTGGTGACTGAGAGAGGGTGGTGAGGAAAGAGGAGGGTGAGGACAAGGACTCAGAGGCGGAACCTGTTTTATCTTTAGTGTTTAAAACCCTGCAATTAGACTGTTGGAAAAAGTCTCGGATCGGGGGATACACAAGATCCGGTTTGGGCAAGGAGAAACTGGTTTGGGTTGGTAGTACGCCGTTTATTGGTAACCAGGCCCCGGAATGTGCTGACGGTGGTGTCGGATGTGCTTTGGGCGAGTCTGCGAATGTTTTGGCTGTCAGAGGTCCTCTCCAGAACGTTCCTGCCAGAATCAGAGGACCACTTGAAAGTGTGGTCGGCCGCCTGTGTGTGCCGCAATAGTGTATGGAGTGGACAGTGGCCCTCTGAGGCAAAACTCGTACTCCGTAGCGCCGGGCCCTATGAGGCAAAACTCGCACTCCGTAGCGCCGAAGGACCGAGGAACTATGGACGGGGCAAGGAAAGTGTGGGAGGGGCGCAGGGTTAGAGGCCTGTGTAGGTGAGGTGTGTTGGTCAGGTACAGCTTCAGCTGGTGATCTTTGGGCTACAGTGGAAGGAAAGGATACTGTAGATTGTGCTGACAAATTGCGTAAAGATGCTGGATGGGGGGAATATGAAGGAGGTGAGGAGTGATCGTTAGCGAGATCCCGAGCAGTTTGATGACACCAAGCAGTCACCGTGTCCTCAACCACTTGTAGCCAGGCAGCTGTAGATCGGAGGGCAATGTGCAGGTTCACCAAGGGAGAGGGGTAATCTTGCGACCGTGAGAAGTGTGACGGAAGTAAAGGAGGAGTGGGAGAACTGTGATTCTTGGTCTCGACTCGTTGTGAGCCCGAATATGGATCTGGTGTCGTGGGCGAGGAGAGAGGGATTGGTGCCTCGGCTGTGTGTTTGTTGAAGAAGGGGTTGCTTGTTGTTGGTAATGTTGGATGATGCAATGGGTAGAGAAGGGATGTAGCTGGGATTGTGGAATGATTCCGTGACCCTCCAACTATGAGTGAGCTAGGTTGCTGTGTTGGGGTAGAGTTGGACGACAAAGCCGCTGTACTTGTGCAGGATGCAGTCGGAAACTCCTGGAAACTGTGTGGCACCGATGAAGTCAAGAGAGTAAAAGGGAGAGAAGGCTCGGCGGGCAGCAGCTTCGATGGGGCTGGTGATGGTGAGGCTGAGTCAGAGGTACTGGTTAATGGTGGAGGAAACGATGATTTGGACAGAAGCGAGCCGGCGTGACTGGAGGTATCGTGGGATGTGTCAGTGGGCCGCTGTACCGTGAGAGACGGCTGCTCAAGGGGTGCGTGTATTAGGAGTGGAGAGAGGTGCGGCGAGTAAATGTGATGGGGTGTGCAGTTGACAGCGTCGGGTGGCTGCTGTATTGTGGGGGCAGAGTGCTCGGCGAGCGGAAGTAGAGAAGGGAGCGACGTCTCACCGTAAAGGAGCGTTGGTGAGGCAGAGATTGTCTCCGGCAGTGGCGGGCGAGCGTGACAGGGAGCGTCTTGGGAAGTGTCGGGCAATCGCTCCACGGAGGAGACAAATTGTCCGGCAAGCGTAGAGGAGGAGGCCAGCGAGGCGGAGGACAAGTCGTTGGGACTGGACGATGGTGGAGTGTCGCGGAAACTGAGGGAGGACTGGGCGTTGGTGGTAAAGCGAAAAAAGCGTCCAAATTTGGCGTCAGCCAAATTAAGGCACCGAGCCGTGGATTCAATCGCCGCTTTCAATACCAGGGGTAAGGTCGTGGAGGTGGGAAAGAAGAGATGGGGAGGGTGACCAGAGGAAGTTTGGATATCAGGGAAAGTGTTGGAAGAGTTCGAGTTGTGGCAGTGTTCATGGAGGTTTCGATGGAAGATTTTATCTCCAGTAGGAGTTCCTTTGTAGACTGTACGTAACATTTTGGTGTTTTAGTAAGTTGAAGTGATTTTTCGACTAACCGTAGTTCCGGAAAGTAACAACAACAACAACAACAACAACAAC
>JACCDI010054856.1_pt1 | contig 11735 bp, 14 predicted proteins | sample 7442791 | NCBI WGS metagenome assembly JACCDI01 (sample SAMN15323434, study PRJNA562643) | freshwater metagenome | isolation source: river surface water | place: USA:Blue River Watershed | collected 2017-08-15
CTTAACGCGAAGTATGCCCAGATGGCGGAATTGGTAGACGCGCTAGACTCAAAATCTGGTTATCGCAAGGTAGTGCAGGTTCGATTCCTGTTCTGGGCACAAACCCTCGTTTAACAACGGGGGTTTTTTATTTGTTTACATCTGTTTTTCCACACAACATACTCATTGGCGCTTTTTGAATGCCACTTATTAATCTTTTATTTGTCCCTCAGTTGTCCCTTGATAGTTTTGAAAAAATGAGTTTTACACGAACTTATTAACGAAAATCAGAGTTACTGACAAAACAATCCACAGAATGACCATTTTGAGGCTTTTCAACTTTTGATCTATTTTTTATTTCATTACTTCGATTTTATTAAAAAATTAAAACAATAAAAACAATGCATCTAAGAAAACGAGAAAACAAAACTTATTACAGCTTTTATTTAGACTATTTTGACAAATCAGGAAAAAGAGTCAAAGAAACCCTTCATAAGAGTATAATTATTCCAAAGCAAAAAGACCCTGAGTCTAAAAAACTAGCTAGAAAGAGTCAGATTGAAGCAGATAAAATTTTAGCAAAAAGAAAACTAGATATGCTAAATGGAGTAACTGAAAGGAAGTACAACAATGTGATTACTGTTATTCAGTATGTAAATGACTTTGTAAGTCGTTATCAGAAATCTGATTTGAGAAACATTATAGGAGTTTTTAGAATATTTGAGGCAATCCTTGATCAACATGGTTTAACTCATTTGAAAATGTCTGAATTAGAAGAATATCATGTAGTCCTCCTAAAGGAACATTTAATAAAAAATCATAAAGGAGAGGGCGCAGCTAGCTATTTTGCAAGGTTTAAAAAAGTAATTAAGGCCGCTGTAAGAGAAAAAGTTATCTCAGACGATCCATCACAAAATATAACCTTAAAAAGAAAAGCAAGTACGCCAAAAGCAGTTTTGACTGAAACAGAAATCAATATCCTATTCAATACTGATATAAAGAACAAAACTGTAAAAAATGCGTTTATATTCAGTTCTAACACTGGTTTAAGGTGGGTAGATATTAAAGAGCTTAAGTTCAAGCATTTAGACTATTTAAACTTAAGGCTTAATAAAGTTCAATCAAAAACAGACATCGTGTTAGATGTACCAGTAAAAGATGATCAATTCAAATACATATTGCCACCAAAAGGGGAAGATGAAGAATTTGTATTTAAGCTTCCTTCCCATAATACAGCACTTAAAACACTTAGAAATTGGTGTAAGAAAGCTGGAATCAATAAACATATAACTTGGCACTGTGCCAGACATTCATTTGCAACAATAGGGAATGAACTAAATACAGACCAATTTACAATGATGAAAATGATGGGTTTGGCATCAACAAAATATCTTATCAGATATACTAAAATATCAGATGAACAAAAATTAAGGATGATTGAAAGAAGAACTTCGCTATATATAAATGAGGAAATATCTAAAAGCGCATAACACTAAATTAATTTAAAACTAAAAACACTAAAACTATGTAATTATTAATCAATAAAAACATTCAAATGATCTCAAAAGAGAACGAATTAGAATTAGAAAATGCCATTAAACTATTTGCCATAAATAGTAAAGCAACATTAAGCTTAAATGAAGCGTCTATTTACTCAGGATTTTCAGAAAGCCATCTTAGGTTACTAAATAAGAATGGAACTCTTTTTTTTAGCCAACCAACAGGCAAAAAACTATTTATAAGTAAGGTCGAATTAGATAGTTTCTTACAACAAAACACTCCAAGCTCACTAGATACTAGTTATCTGTAAAATCAACTTATTAAAACTATTTATTGGGGTAAATAAATTATGAAAAGCATATTTCATGTTTATTACCCCGCCCACTTAGGGCAATAAAGTTCCCGTTTAAAAAATCGACGACGAATATATAGGTATTACCCATATTAGATAACTAGCTAGACTAAATTATGGCTATTATAATCAATTAAAACATTCCACCAGTTTTCGAATGTATAGATCATATTATCTATCTAGGTATAGGTACCCCATATATCACCCCCCATTATTCCCTTAATTACGCAAAGCTGTTCTCATCTTGCGTTAATGAAAACCAAATTAAAAAGAATATGGAAATCAAGACCAGTGGTCTTCATTCCAAACAACTTAGACTTAGATGAGCATATAACCTTAATTCAGCCATTTAAAGAGTTTAAACTTGAAAAGGCAGAATATATTCTTGGCTTGATATTCGAAATACCAGCCTGTAACAAAGACATAGTTGACAAGGATGGATTTGTTCCTATAAATGCCAAGACATTAGAATCTGTTGTATGGGATTATGCTAAGTATTTAAACTACTTTATCGAGTCCAATGTGATTGAAACTGATGGTTATTATGTTAATAATGAGAAGTCAAGAGCTTACAGGTTTACTGAAAAGTACAATACACAAATAAAGGCGATAATAAGGATCAAAGAATATTCAGGTTGTAACCATATAAAATTTGTGGGCGGAAAAAAGAAGTATGCTCATTTATTCAAGTGGTTCAATGATGACTTAGACATTGATTTTGAAGCCGCCGTTAATTTCTTACAAATTGAATTAGAAAATGAGTTGAATATGGGGAAAATGGAACGAAGAGATATTATTGATAGGTTTAATCGCTCCTTAGTAAATGTATTCAAGATACATTATAGAAGATACAACGTCAAAGTAGATGAAAATATTTCAAGACTTCACTCCCCTTTAACAAATCTTAGGAGCAATTTAAGACCATTCTTAAGATACAAGGGCAAAAAGCTCGCTAGTATTGATATAAGAAACTCTCAACCATACTTTAGTTCAAGATTATTCGATTTAGACTTCTGGGACAACGCCAGACAAAAAAATGAAGGTTTGGGGGTTGATTATAAAGTAGATATTAAGGATATAGTAAGTAATAGGTGTATTATTAGTATAAAGGAAGTAATAGTATATATTATGATCTGGAAAAGTAATGAAAATCAATACAGGAAAGAGTTTGACAAGTATATTACACTGTTATTACAAGGGCAACTATATGAATACTTCCAACCCATACTTATAGAAGAATTAGGTCCAGAATACATAGACAGAACCCTAGTTAAAAGACAAATACTTATGTGTCTATATTCTGACAACAAGTATTTCAAACATGAAAAGGCTGCTACCAAGAGAATCTTCAAACAACACTTCCCAAATGTATACGATCTATTTGCAACTATCAAACAACGTGATAAAAGGCATTTATCTTGGATCCTGCAGCGGATAGAAAGCATGGCAATGCTTGAAGTCATAACTAAAAAGATAGCTACAGAGAGGCCAGAATTGCCATTATTTACCATTCACGACAGCATAATGACAACCGAAGGAAATGAGGGATATGTTGCCGAGATATTAGAGTCAGAACTCACTACATTGATCGGTTATGCGCCAACAGTTGAGATAGTGAATGATACAAAAAATAGGCAGACCAAAGAGGAAACTAATATTCAACAAAGCCATACCCTACCTACAGATTTCACCCCCTGTTTTTACCCTATATACGAACCTAGTTTAGAACCTTTGCCTCCTAAATAAAAATATAATGAAACAGAAAATCACAGTAAAAATTGGAGGTACTTGTCCCGTAAATCCTAATGGAGAAATGCATTTTGCATACATGATTGAGTACCAAAATGGCGATGTTGAGTCATATGTTAATGTTGTTGAAGAAAAATTTGGAAATTCATTGAACACTGCAGAATACAAAGCTCTTAATTCAGCGTTAGAAAAACTTATTGAACTTAACTTAACTAAAAATGAAATCGAAGTTCAAACTACATCAAGCAATATATTAATGCACCATATGAACATTTTCAAGCCCAACCAAGGTTTTTACTTAAAAGAAGCAATAAGAGCCCAAAAAAACTTCAAAAGGTTCTTAGATATCTCCATAATAAAAATTTACAAGCCTGATAATGCAGAGTTAATGTTACTAATCAAAAAGTAAAATAGAAAATACATAGATTCATAAATGGAGCTAACCAAAGCATATTACGTATAATATATTTATTTAATTCAAATAAGCAATCATATTAAGTTAATTGCTAATTTAGTATAAAAGCTAAACCAATGAATAAGTATATAATTATAACTGAAAATGATGAATCACAATGGGATGATCAAACTGGGATTAAATACCATTACCCTGCAAAATACAAAAGTAAAATACAGCCCGGGGTAAATGTAATCTATTACAAAGGACGACTAAAAAATCCCATATTCAGTTCTAAACGTTTGTCAAATGAACCACATTATTTTGGAACGGGCATCATAGGCAATATTAAACAACAAGAAGGATCAAGTAACTTTTTTGCAGACATTCTCAACTTTAAGCTATTCAATGAAGCAGTTTCATTTAAAAATCAAGAGGGATATATAGAAAAAAAAGCGAATGATTTCAACGGTAATTACTTTAGGGGTAATGGAGTTAGAGAGATTTCTAAGAATGAATTTGATAACATAATTTCAAATGCTGAACTTTTGGATCAAACATTAAATGACCCCGCTGCTGAATATAACTTAACTCATACAAGCAATATTAGTGAGGGTAAAAAGATTGCCTTCTATACTACTAAATATGAGCGTAGTAAACTGAATAGAGACTTGGCGTTAAAAATACATGGATATAGCTGCTGCATTTGCTCCATAAACTTCAAGGAGAAGTATGGTGAGCTTGGCGAAGGATTTATACATATCCATCATGTAAAACCACTGTATTCACTAGAGCAGGAAGTAGTAATCGATCCTAGACAAGATCTAGTTCCAGTTTGTCCGAATTGTCATGCAATGATACACAGAAGAAAAGGAGTAATATTGAGTATTGAAGAGATGAAATTGATATACAAAAATATCAGATAGTTTAAAAATTCTCTATCAGAATTATCCTCTTCCTGTGTTTGCAACAATCCAGAACATAAAGAAGAAACCTATAACAATAGATAATACAACAATCTTATTTGCGGTTCTAGACCACCACATAGTTTCTTCATGAATATCTTGAAGTATGTATTCTCTTTGTTGCATTGCAGACATGTTGTTGAATTCAGTCTCAGTTAACTTGTATTTTTTGTAATCTAGTTTCATTTTATGTATTTATTTGCAATAAGTAACTCTTCCAATTTTATAATAACCTCCCCCAAATGTCTTGTTTGAGCTTTGTTACCATATTCATCAAGAGCACATCTGGAACAGTATTTTGCTGATCCAGTGGTATTCTTTGTTCCACAAGAACATCTCCAATAAACTTCACCTTTACTCAACAAACCAGTACCAATCTCTTCGGTTGACTTATTAGGGAACACCTCTTTTACCTTGACTAAAATTTTAGATACCAAATCAAAGTCATTTTTAGAATAACCCCTATTATAGTGATATAAGATATTCAGGCATAATCTCTTCTTTTCAATATCACCATCTCCTGAAAGAATATCTAATACTTTATTATAGTCAATAACCAAGTGTTGAAATATTATTCTCAATGAAGTTTGCTCATTATCTGTTCTGGTTTCTTTTGAGAAGTATTTGATGGTCTTATCAAATAATTCAGTTGAGTTTATATTACTGATATAAGCTGAATAAGATAGCTCCCAATCATCTGGCTTGCTACTTGAAATAGATATCCAGTGTAAATATGCCTCAAATGCTTCTGACAGTTCAAAACTCTGTAAGAATATTCCAACCCAATTTGTATGAGGATTGAAAGTTCCATCCTCAATACTTTTTAGTATCTTATGCTTAGTGATACCTTGATTTAATATATCAATATTAATATCTTCATTTTCTGATACCGACTTACTCAATCTCACAGCAGTGGCAATTGCAGTTACCATAAACATTGATTTTGAACCACCTGAAATCTCATCAACATCAATTTTCAAGTCAATTATAGCATCAGCTTTAACTTTTTTAGCTTTTACTTTCAATCCCTCAATAGCTTGATTTGTAATTTCAGCTAATCTCTTCTCATAGGCAGTGTTCTTCCCGCCAAAAATGTCATTGAAACCAGCACTGATATCACTAAATAGGTTAGTTCCAAGCACTATTCTATTATGAACTACTGATATAATTTCAGCAATTTCAGCATTTGGAATAAAAGATGTTGTAGTAGTAAGCATAGGATTATATTTTAAATTATTTAGAAATCATCTTTCTTCCCAACAATACTTGCATCTAACATTCCCTTCTCAAAAGAACTTGCCATGTTCATCACTTTACCTTGCCATTGATAATGGATATCATACCAAGACCCACCTGTTCCTGCTTTATGTAAGTCCTTTATATTTTCAGGTTTTTTTGTAGATTTATGAATAAATATTGTTCTTGCTTCAGTTGCAGGAACATTACCATATCTACTATATTCTCCGGGTTTGAATGTATTTCCATCATCATAAAACTGAGCTCTGGCTTTACCATCTTTGAATTGAGCTACCAACCTAACATACCAACTGTAACTCATTGGGATTTTCATTCCTAAGGTTTTGACATATGAGCTAGCATCAATAATGTAATTCAAAACAATTTGGTTTTCAGTTTCACTAACCATAACTTCTCTCAAATTGACAAATCTTGTTGACGCCCAGTTCTTGAATTGAGTTGCCAATTCCTTCTGAGTCTTATCCTTTAGCTCTACAATTTTAGAAACAAATAGACCAGATATATCATCTTCATAAGGTAATAAATCTGGGATAGTATCATTTTCCTGACTGAAAGCCAGAAATGAGATTAAACAAAACACTAACATTCCTAAAAACTTCTTCATTTTTACTTTATTTAAGATTATTTATCGATTTTTATATCCTCTAATTTCCAAGCACTATCAGCTAATTCTGCACCCCCAGTGTAAGTTAATAGACATCTGAAGGGAACTTTAGACTTTACTCCAAAGCCATTTTTTGAAGTAACACTTCCAATAACCCTGTAGGTCTGCTTAACGCTATCAATCAAAGTTGACTCAATATCCATGACAGAAAAGTCAGCCTCCTCTGGATATGTTAACACGAATTTGACATAATGAGTTGCAATTACTGCTGAAGAACTGGATAAATCTTTGGCAGTATCTTGATTTGTACACCCACTACACATTTTAAACATCAGGAAGATTATTCCAACAACAAATAATATCACAAACCAAGTAGGAGCTTTTTGTTTAGGTATATTAAAATCAGCCATTAAAATTTAATTTGTAGTATGTAAAGCAATCTGATTGATTAATGAAGTTAATATTTAAATTAATATGTCCGTTCAGTATATATACCTAATCAAATTGATTTTAAAGAACTGTAAATTTGCAAAAAACAACAAGTACCCTTTAATGGGTACCAACCGGAAATACAACTCCGAGGTGGTAAAATGATGAGGACTTGCAATCAAAATCTAAACTAGCACACTCATCATATTTTGGATGTGTATTTAAATCTAAAAATTCACAACATTAGTATTGAAACAAAATCCAAAACAAGTAATGAACAACTCTAAATAATCAATCAATAATTCAAAATCATGAAACTCGAGAAACCAACATTATTTCAATCCATTTTACTTTTATTTATAACTATGTTTTGTATTATATACTATCAACAAAGCAAAATTGGCAGATATATATTTCATGGGGATGGCAATAATTTAATACTAGATACAAGAAATGGCACAGTATATTTTATTGACGATGAAATATACGGTAGAGAAGAAGTAAAAATTTATGCTAAAATAAAACAGTAATAATGAAAAATTTAATTTTATATATGGCAATTAGTGTTTTAACTTTTGCTTGTGGGAACAAAACTAAAAACGAAGAATCTGATGAATCTTTTAGAAATCGTGTAGCAAAAGCAGAAAATGCTCTTATTTCAAAGACGTCTATAGAATATAATGTTAAAAATATACTTGATACAATTGATGATAGATTTACAATAGACTTAAAAAAAATAGTTGGTCAAGATGTTCAAATAATTAAAGATTTCAGAGTGGTAGATATTTATGAAAATGGAGATTCAACATTTGCATATATACAACTTGGCGACCCATTTAATGAGTTTTATATTGATTTAAATATTTCAAAATTAGACATCAAAGAAATTACCAATAATACAGGCTATCGAGGTAAATATAATTATGGCTTTCTCTTGGTTAGAATTTCAAGCTTTAAAAAGGCACGATTCTCTCTTGAAACCCAAAACTATACAGACGAAACACCAAGTACTATTCTCTCTGATTTAAATGTATTTACTGGGAAAGGGGATTTAATTAAGATTGTACCATATCCAAAAATGGTAAAAATTACAAATAAATGATTAATATAATTTAAAATCTTTATCAAACTCTTGTTTTAGAAAATTAGATTTAACAAAATATACAAAAAGGCTGTAATAAATTACAGCCTTAATAGTGATTATGAATCTATTTAATTGTTACGCTAACATCTCTTGAAACATATGCTTCCATAAGCTTTCCTTCAGTAACTTTAGCTTCTTTACCCTTTTTTAATAAAAATAAAGGAGAAACAACAACAGCTAATGCAATAGCGCCCCCTGCTTTTCCCTCTCCAGATAAAGTACCTTTTGTTGACCTTAATGGCACTTTGGCACCATCGATTGCTTTTGTATAATTAAATTGAACTTTTAAACTACCTTGTTTCCCTAAACCCTTTGCTTTTTCAGAGGTCTCAATAAATGCATTAACAATCGCACCCTCTTTAACAATTAGTTTCCCATCGATTTCTAAGTCTTCGTAAACCGCAAAATCAACTATGTCTCCTTCGTTAACATTTTTTGAGTCAAAAGCACTCAATGATTTAACTTTTAATACTGTTCCCTCTGGAATAATAATTTTCTTAACTAAAGTGTCTTGTGCTTGTGATGTCAAGAACGAAAAAGCTAGTACAAAAATGAAGATTTTTTTCATGTTTTTTTTTTAATGAAATGAATATCTGCGAGGGAAACAGATTCATAAGGTTAATAATAAGATAATTTTTATAATATAATAAAAGTAGCAACTTTCATTATAAGTCCGTTCAGTATAAATACCTAATCAGATTAATTAAAAAGAACTGTAAATTTGCAAAAACATCAAGAACCCTTTAATGGGTACCAACCGAGAGACCTACTCCACGGTGGTAAAATGATGAGGACTTACAGTCAAAATCTAAAGTAAACTCCCCATTCATTTTGTTGATGTGAATTAGAAATTAATCTTAATGTCATGAAACAAAACAGAAATAGAGAAGAGTCATTATCCATACTAAAGGATTATTGTTCTAGAGTAGAATTATTTGGTATTTACAACCACACCTTATTTGAATCGCTCAAAAATGCATATCCATTGGAGTTCTACTATTACACTCAATATACTAGAAGATATATTCAGTCACGTAAATGTGCTTTAGATAAAGTTAAGCTAGATATTTCCAATAATATAGAGCTAATCTTAAAGCTACATCTAGAGCAAAATGATATAGACCAGCTAAACGAGGTTGTTAAAAAAATTGAACAGATCTATGTAAACAAACTAAAACAATCAAAAAACTAATTGTATGTTACTTGAACAACAAATTAACTTCACGGGACTAAGTGAATTTCTTAAGACTTTTGATAAGTCATCTTCATATATAGTGTTGGATATGTTTTCACATCCTAATCCATCACTTAAAACTGTTCATTATAGGATCAATTTATTTAAAGATAAAATTGAACATGTATTCAATTTTAGATTAAGTTTTACATACATGGCATTATGCTCAAGCAATCCTATTTCTGGCATACTTGTTAATGGCCTAGATTTGCCTTCAGACACAATTAAATCATATGAAGGATGTTATATTGGTACTGATAAGCAAATTACTCTCAAGGGCGAGATGGAATTATTTAGAATGCTTAAAATATACTTTAGTGTATATAAATTTATATTAGACTACCCAGAATTGGCAAAAGAGTTCTACTTCGATTGTTTAAATGTTGCCATAGAAATAGACCCTAATCTTAATTGTGACAGATTAGATTCAAGTAGACACACTAGATATTACAATCAGTTAAAGCCAAAAGTAGATAAATTCTTATCTGGATTCAACCAATACACCTTTTCAAACTATTATGACACACTTTACTCTTTTCAATCATTTGTTGTAAATAATCGAATAGATTATGGAAAGGTTGAAGAATCAATGGAACATATTATTGTAAAAGAGATGACAGAAGCAGAAAAGAGAGAAGCAGCACATGAGAGGATTCGTCAGTCGCAGGGGACGTCACCAGAGTACAGGAAGAAAATTCATGACTTGTTCAGCAAGCCACGGATCTTTACACAGACAGCTCCTACTCCGCCTTCAAAACAAGGTTTAGATGCTTTTGATACCGAAAGTAAAAACGAAGAACAATCAATCTCAGATGCAATAGAGAATACAGAATTAACCAGTTTTGAACCAAAAGGAAGTAAGGCATTAGAACACATGTTAAATATGATTAATATGAAAATAAGACCAATGTGATCTGTGTCAATTGACCCAATAAGGACATCAAATAACATGTAAAGAAAACTCACGACTTTCTGCATAGTTTTAGCTCTAAATACTTGATTATCGTAGTAAAAGGTATTTATTTGACACCAGTTACTGAATTTACACAGACACACGGAAATTTGTAGGATTTTTAAAAAACTTATCAACAGAACTAAAATAAATTTTAGGTTTTAAAGATACACTGTCCCTTATACGTACTTTTAGGGTTAAAAAAAGTAATAAATTATTATATATCAATCGCTTACAGAAGAAATACTCTTCCTGTTCTGGGCACAAACCCTGTCACGTAAGTGACGGGGTTTTTTAATGCGAAAACGTTGCGAGCTCGCTCGAAAAAGTTTGAGCGTTAAAAAACCCAAGCTACTGCGAAGCTGTTGCGAAAGGGTTTGGGTAAACCCGCCATTTTAGGAACTACAAAACGAAGTTTTGTGAATCCTGCGAAGTCGGCAGTCCTGCGAGCCCAATATCCATTCAACCAAACTTGCTTAACTTTAAATATGACAGTTAAGCAAGTACTATTTCTCCTATTAATAATTTGGGGTATTCCCAGTACCTATTTTAGAAGCAGATTTAGAAAAATAGTTTATCAAACCAATGATTGGAAAATAAACATACAACCACTTTTCAAAAAAGAGATCATCGGCTTATTCAGTAATATGTATCCAAACAATATAGAATACCTAAAAACAAGAAATAATTACAGAATCTATTTAGCAATCTATTTGTTGCTTTTCATTGTATACAAACTAGTTCAATAATTTTAGCAATTAAGCAAATCTAATTTTTATGAAACAATCCCTCCTCAATATACACTTCTCGCTTATCTCCTTTTTGATTGGTTATAGCATTGCGCTATCAACCGGGCTCGAGGTAATACAAAAAGCAATTTTAATCGCTTACCTGATTCAATGGATAGCATTTATACCTGCTTATTTTTTTCAAACTGAAAAATTTTATGACCTCACAGGAAGTATCACCTACTTAACTGTGGTAAGTTATGTAAGCTATCACAGTTATGCATCAATGAATGTAAATATTGGAAGTATTGTATTAGCCGGATGCATCCTAATATGGACAATTCGCTTAGGTAGTTTCTTATTCATGAGAATACATAAAGCTGGAGAAGATAAAAGATTTAAACTCATCAAACCATCACCTACTAGGTTCTTTATGACTTGGACTTTA
>JACCDI010186054.1_pt1 | contig 11734 bp, 11 predicted proteins | sample 7442791 | NCBI WGS metagenome assembly JACCDI01 (sample SAMN15323434, study PRJNA562643) | freshwater metagenome | isolation source: river surface water | place: USA:Blue River Watershed | collected 2017-08-15
CGTGTGATGCGCGGGGGCGAAGAAGTCAAAATTTCTAAGCGTGCAGGCAGCTACGTCACGCTGCGCGACCTGATCGAGTGGACCAGCAAAGACGCGGTGCGTTTCTTCTTGCTGTCGCGCAAACCCGATACCGAATACATCTTCGACATCGACTTGGCGCTGGCGCAAAACAACGACAACCCGGTGTACTACGTGCAGTACGCACACGCCCGCATTTGCTCGGTGCTGAGCGCTTGGGGTGGCGACATCCAAGCGTTGGCCCAGGCCAAGCTGTCGGCCCTGCAAAGCCCGCAGGCCCAAGCGCTGATGTTGGCCTTGGCCAAGTACCCCGAGATGCTGACCTCGGCCGCCAACGATTTTGCGCCGCACGATGTGACGTTTTATTTGCGCGACCTGGCCTCGCTGTACCACAGCTACTACGATGCCGAGCGCATCTTGGTGGACGATGAAGCCGTCAAAACCGCCCGATTGGCCTTGGTCGCCGCCACCGCGCAGGTGCTGCGCAATGGCCTCAAGGTCTTGGGCGTTTCGGCACCTCAAAAAATGTAACTGGGACCCTCCACATGTCACTCCACTCCCAACGCGGCGGAACACTTCTGGGCTTTATCTTGGGCTTGGTGCTCGGACTGGGCGTGGCCTTGGCGGTCGCGGTTTATGTGACCAAAGTGCCCACGCCTTTCTCCAATAAAAACCAGACGCGCAGCAACGACCAAGACGCCAAAGAAAACGAGAAAAACAAAGACTGGAACCCCAACAGCGTGCTGCAAGCCAAGCCCCCGGCCGAAGTGCCGGGCAATGCCGCCAAACCTGCGGCCACTCCCGCAGCCACCCCTTCTGCCGGCACTGGGGCTGAAAAAACCGCCACGCCCAATGCCCCCGCCGCCAACTCGGCTGGCGCTCCGGGCACACCTGCAGCAGCCCCGGCCAAACCCGCCACCGACGTCAAAACCGAGTCGCGCCCCGCCGTCACTGCCGACCCGCTGATGGACTTGGCAAAATCAAAATCCGCCTTGTCCACACCGGCAGAGCCCGCCACGGGGGCCGACCCTTTTGATTACGTGATTCAGGTGGGAGCGTTCCGTACCAACGCCGACGCCGATGCCCAAAAAGCCAAACTGGCTGCAATGGGCTTAGAGGCCAAGGTCTCTGAGCGCGACCAAGCCGGACGCAGCGTGTTCCGTGTACGCTTGGGCCCGTTCAGTGACAAAGCCGCCGCCGAAAAAGTGCGCTTGCGCCTGGAAAGCAGCGGCATCGAAAACACCTTGGTGCGTGTACAACGTTGACCCCTCCCCTTTGGAGCCCTTGCATGAAACGCCGTTATTTCTCTTCCGCCCTGATCGCCACCGCCGCTTGGCTCAGCAGCTCAGCCAGTTGGGCGCAAGCCGCTTTGTTCAGGTCGGGCAAAGACTTTTTCACTTTGGACCGCCCGGTTGCCACCGAAGCAGGCACTGGAAAAATTGAGGTCATCGAGTTTTTTTGGTACAGCTGCCCACACTGCTTTGCCTTCGAGCCTGCGTTTGCACAATGGGTGAAAAATGCCCCCAAAGACGTGGTGGTTCGCCGCATTCCGGTCTCGTTCCGCGATGACTTTGCGCCCCAGCAGCGCTTGTTTTTCACCTTGGAAGCCATGAACTTGCTGGACTCTCTGCATGTCAAAGTGTTCAACGCCGTGCATGTCGAAAAACAGCCGCTGAACACCGATGCCAGCATCTTGGCGTGGGCGCAAAAACAAGGCGTGGACAAAGCCAAGTTTGAAGAAACCTACAAATCGTTTGGCGTGGCCAGCAAACTCAAGCGGGCCGTGCAGTTGCAAAACGATTTCAAGGTGGAAGGCGTGCCATCTTTGGGCGTTGCCGGTCGCTTCTACACCGACGGCAGCTTGGCCGGCAATATGGACCGCGCCCTGAAGGTGGCCGAATCTTTGATTGCCCAAGCCAGACAAGGTCGCTGATCGCCGTTCAGGCCGTTCTTGACCGCCAGCCCGCCCTGTCAACAGGCGGGCTTTTTTTATGCGCGAATGGCCCACGCCCACTGGATTTCAGCTAGCAAGCCCCTACAATCAGCCCGTCTTCAGCAAGATTCATGCCCTCAATGAAATACCTCCGCGCCATTGGCTTCATCTTCTCGGGGATCGGCTTGCTTGGCATGCCCGCGTGGGCCGAAAAAGCCGACCGCGACAAGCCCATGCACATCGAAGCGGACGCCATGCGGCATGACGAAAACAAATTGCTCACCCATTTCACCGGCCAAGTGGTGGCGGTGAAAGGCACCATGGTCTTGCGCGGCGCGCGCATGGAAGTGCAGCAAGACAAAGAAGGGCAACAAATTGCCCACATCTGGGCAGCCCCCAATGAGCGGGTGTTCTTCCGCCAAAAACGCGAAGGCCTTGATGAATTCACCGAGGGCGAAGGTGAGATGGCCATCTATGACAGCAAAGCCGATGTGGTCACTTTGATCCAGCGCGCCGAAGTGCGCATCTTGCGTGGCACGGTGTTGGCCGACCAACTGAATGGCCAGAAAATTGTTTTCAACAACACCACCGAAGTGATGACTGTGGACGGCATGCCCAAGGGCGCCAAAGGCGGTGACCTGCGCGACCAGCGCGTGCGCGCCGTGCTCACCCCGCGCAAAACCAGCGCCAGCACGGCCGCTACTGCGCCCGCTACTGTGCCCGCTACTGCGTCCGCTACTGCGCCCGCCACGGGGTCCAACATCGCGCCTCCGGCACTGCGGACCAGTCCCAGCACGGGCGAAAGCAAAAAACCATGAGTGAACTCCCCGTGCCCAGCCGACTCGAGGCGCACCATCTGCAAAAAGCCTATGGCAGCCGGCAAGTGGTGCATGACGTGTCGGTGCAAGTGGGCAAGGGCGAAGTGGTCGGCCTGCTGGGCCCCAATGGCGCAGGCAAAACCACCTCGTTCTACATGATCGTGGGCTTGGTCAGGGGCGATGGCGGTCAGATATTGATTGACGGTGAAGATGTCACGCGCATGCCCATTCACAAGCGTTCGCGCATGGGCTTGTCTTATCTGCCGCAAGAGGCCTCTATTTTTCGCAAACTGAGCGTGGCCGACAATGTGCGCGCTATCTTGGAGTTGCAAACCGACGAGCAAGGCCACGCCCTGTCATCGGCAGCGATTGAAAAACGCCTCGATGAACTGTTGGCCGATTTGCGGGTTGACCATCTGCGCAACTCCCCTGCCGTGGCCTTGTCGGGAGGCGAGCGCCGCCGGGTTGAAATTGCACGCGCGCTGGCCACCGACCCGCGCTTTATTTTGTTGGACGAGCCTTTTGCGGGCATTGACCCGATTGCGGTGATTGAGATTCAGCGCATCATCGCCTTCCTGAAACAACGCGGCATTGGGGTGCTGATCACCGACCACAACGTGCGCGAAACGCTGGGCATTTGCGACCACGCCTACATCATCAGTGAAGGGCGCGTGCTGGCGGCCGGCACGCCCGATGAGATCGTCAGCAATGCCGATGTGCGCCGGGTGTATTTGGGCGAACACTTCCGCATGTGATGAACCAGCGCCCCCTCCACGACACGAGAACACAGCCATGAAACCCGGTCTGTCGCTTCGCATGTCCCAGCACCTGGCGCTCACGCCCCAGTTGCAACAATCGATTCGTCTGCTGCAACTTTCCACCCTGGAGTTGTCGCAAGAAGTCGACCAGATGCTGGACGAAAACCCGTTCTTGGAACGCAGCGAAGACGAAGCCCCCATGGAAGCGTTTGGGCTGGAGCAAAGCGACACCTATGTGAGCCTGGGCGACCGCGTGAGCGAAAGCGCCAGCACCACCAGCAGCAGCGACGACAACGCCACCGAAACCCGCGACGAAGCCGTGACCGATGTGGCCGAAAGCTGGGAAGGCGATGGCAGCGTGGACATGCGCCCAGACGACAGCGAATGGGGTGGCGATGCAGGGCCACGCCAAAAGAACGGCGAAGAGACGGCCGACGCCATCGACCTGGCCCGCAGCAGCGGCTCGCTCACCGACTTTTTGCACCGCCAAGCCTTGTCACTGCGCTTGTCAGAGATTGACCGAGCAGCGCTGCGCTTTTTGATCGAGTCGCTGAACGACGATGGCTACCTCACCGACAGCCTGCCCGAGTTGGCCGCCAGTTTGGCGGGCACGGACGACGAAGAACAACTCGACGAATTGGTGCACCGCTTCACCGTGGCGCTGAGTTTGTTGCAATCGCTCGAGCCCGTGGGCGTGGGCGCGCGTGACTTGGCGGAATGCATGCGCATTCAAATCAAGGCCATGCTGAAAGAAGCCCCTGAAGACGACATTGCACAAGCGGCATTGGCCATCTGCGCTCAGCCGCTCGAGATGCTGGCCAAACGCGATTTCAAACGCTTGGCTGTGGCCTGTGGGCTGGACGAGTCGGTGGTTAAAGCGGCCATCCCCTTCATTGCGCGGCTTGAGCCCAAACCCGGCCGGCCGTTTGTGCAAGCCGAGCAAAACGTCATCATCCCCGATGTGTTGGTGACCAACACCAGCAAATCGGCCACGCCCAAATTTCGCGTGCAACTCAACCCTGATGTCATGCCCAAACTGCGGGTGCACGACATTTATGCCAACGCTTTGCGCGGCGGCAAAGGCGACCACCACGCGGGCTTGCAACAGCGCCTGCAAGAAGCGCGGTGGTTCATCAAGAACATCCAGCAACGCTTTGACACCATCTTGCGCGTGTCCACCGCCATCGTGGAACGGCAAAAGAATTTTCTGACGCACGGTGAATTGGCCATGCGCCCCTTGGTCTTGCGCGAGATTGCCGACGAGTTGGGCATGCACGAGTCGACCATCAGCCGCGTCACCACCGCCAAATACATGGCCACGCCGCAAGGCACCTTTGAGCTGAAATATTTCTTTGGCTCGGGGCTTGGCACCGACAGCGGCAGCGCCGCATCGAGCACTGCGGTGCGCGCCTTGATCAAACAATTTGTGGCTGCCGAAAAACCCGCCAAACCGCTGTCGGACAACCAGATTTCTGAAATGCTGAAAGAGCAAGGCATCGATTGCGCGCGCCGCACTGTGGCCAAATACCGCGAAGCCCTGAAGATCGCCCCTGCGAATTTGCGCAAAACCCTGTGAGATCAACTGAGTGAATTCATTGAACCTGTTCATGCCTTGCGCCGCGGGCGTCGAGGGCTTTTTGGCCGACGAAGTGCACGCCATCACCGGCCTCACAGGGCACGACTTGCTGACCGGGCGCGGGGGCGTTATGGCCCGTGCTTCTTGGCGCGATGCTTTGCGCATCAACCTGCACAGCCGCCTCACCCAACGCGTCTTGGTGCAGCTGTCGGTCACCGACTACCGCAGCGAAAACGACCTGTACCACGCCGCCAGCGAGGTGGCTTGGGAAATTTGGTTCACGCCCAAACAGACTTTCAAAATCGACATCACGGCGCAGCACAGCCCGCTGAACAGCCTGAACTTTGCGGCGCTGAAAATCAAAGACGCCGTGGCCGACCGCTTTCGCGCCAAGCGCGGCGAGCGCCCCAGCGTAGACACCGCCCGTCCCGATGTGCGCATTTATGCGCACCTCACACCCGAGACGCTCACGCTGTACATCGACACCTCGGGAGAGCCTTTGTTCAAACGCGGTTGGCGCACCGACAAAGGCGACGCCCCGCTGAAAGAAACCTTAGCCGCAGCCATGTTGGCGGCCAGCGGCTGGGATGCCACCGTGCCGCTGTACGACCCCTGCTGCGGCAGTGGCACCATTTCGATTGAGGCGGCACAAATCGCTTGCGGCATCGCGCCCGGCTTGCAACGTCGCTTTGGCTTTGAAAAGTTGTTGCCGTTCCAAAACCATGTGTGGCAAGGCCTGATTGAAGAAGCGCGCGATTTAGAGCACCCACCCACCGCCCCCGTTTTTGGCAGCGATGTGGCATTTCGCATGGTTGACTTTGCCGAGCGCAACGCCGAGCGGGCCGGCGTCTCGGGTGTGATCGAGTTCCGCGGGGGCGACGCCTTGCAGCGCATGCCACCCAGTGAAACCCCTGGCCTGATGCTGCTCAACCCGCCTTACGGCGAGCGGATTGCCGCCGCCGGTGTGGCGGGCCGTGGACGCGACAGCTTTCAGCCGGGCGCATTGGCCGATGCCCGCGCCCATCGGGGTGCCGCCAACCCCACACACCACCGCGAGACCGCACAGACCGACGACGGCGGTGACTTTTTCGCGCAACTGGCCAGCCACTGGAAGAAAAACTACAGCGGTTGGAGCGCCTGGATGCTCACGCCCGACTTGAAGCTGCCCAGCAAAATGCGCTTAAAGGAATCGCGCCGCGTGCCCCTGTGGAACGGCCCCATCGAATGCCGCCTGTTCCGTTTTGACATGATCAAAGGCAGTCTCAAGCGCCCATCCACAGACTCGTCGAACGACGCTCTTTCTGGCCCTTCAGGCCCTGCCAACGCCACCCCATGAACCCCGCTTCGGCCGACAGCACGCCCGCACGCCGCGTGTTGGACACCAACATCGTGCTGGACCTGTGGGTGTTTGACGAACCCCAGGCCGAAGCCCTGCGCGAGAGCGTCGAGCGCGGCCACACGCATTGGCTGGCCACCGCCGCCATGCGCGAAGAGCTGGCGCGCGTGCTGGCTTACCCCCAAATTGTGAAACGCCTCACGCACCGCGCGCTGCCGGCCAGCGCGGTGCTGAGCCACTTTGACCGTTGGGCGCAACTGCAGCCCGATGCCCCCAAAGCCCCGTGTGTCTGCAAAGACCCGGACGACCAAAAATTCATCGATCTGGCCGTGTGCCACAGCGCAGCGTTGCACAGCAAAGACCACCATGTCTTGTGCATGCGCAAGCGACTGGAGCGCTGCGGGGTGACACTCAACCCCACACCCATCGCCTGAAAACCCCTTCGCCCCCTGAGAAACCTTTTGCTCTGAAGAGAACCCCCATGAACACCACCGCAGGCTTGGAAGCCGAAGACTTTGACACCCTCGACAACATTTTGGACGACTTGCGCGAGCGCTTTGAAGAAACGCCGCAGTGGGAATTTTGTGAGGGCTTTATGGCGGCGCTGGTCTGCAGTCGGCGCGCGATTCCCGTGGACGAATGGCTGCCCATGTTGCTGGGCATCGACGGGGATGAACCCGAAGGCGGCAGCTTTGCCGATGCTGCGCAACGCGCGCAATTTTTGGCACTGTGGCAGCGGCGGTTTGACGAGGTTCGTCTTGCGCTGGACACCCCAGTCGAAGCCCTGGACGACGACAAAGCTTATGCCCCAGAAGTGATGGATGTGCGCGGCGCCATCGCTTCGTTGCCGCCCGAAGAGCGGGAAGAAATTGACGACAGCGAGATCCCTGCATTTGCCCAAGTGTGGGCCCTGGGCTTTATGTTTGCGGTTGAAAACTGGCCCGATGAATGGGCCGCGCCCAAAGACAAAGACGCCGCCAAGTGGCACGATTTGTCGTTAGAAGCCATCGTGGCATTGACCGAAGACGACGCGGACGTGCCGACCCTGTCGGCCTTGTCAGAAGACGGCCCGCCCAGCGTGAGTGAGAACCGGCTGAACGCTTATGGTGAAGCGCTGTGGGCGGTGTATGACTTGCGCGAAATTTGGCGCAACATTGGGCCGCGTGTGGCGCAAGTCATCAAAGACGCAACGCCCGGCCGCAACGACCCCTGCTCTTGCGGCAGCGGCAAAAAATACAAAAAGTGCTGCGGCGCTTGAATACACCGCAAGCTGCACCACGCTCTAGAAGCGCCCCTTCAGCCTCACACCATCCACGCAGCCAGTGCGTCGCTGGTGGCTTGGGGCAACTCTTCGGGAATGAAATGGCCCGCCGCCATCAACTGCCCTTGCACTTGGCCCGCGCATTGCGCTTGCCATAAATCAAGCGGCGCAAACATGCGGTTGACCACGCCGCGCTCGCCCCACAAGACCAGCGTGTCGCAGGCGATTTTGTCGCCGCGTTGGCGGCTCTGTTGGTCGTGTTGCAAATCAATGCCGGCGCTGGCCCGGTAGTCTTCGGCCGCGCTGTGGATGGCGGCCGACCAGCCTTGGCGGTTCAGCGTCGGGTTGCAAAAAGCGCGCTCGTATTCGGCCAAGGCCTCGGGCTCGATGTAGCCCAGGCCCTGGCTGCCCCAACCGCCCAACTTGGCATGCAGATAGGCTTTGGGGTTGCCGCCAATCATGGTCTCGGGCAGCGGCGCGGGTTGGGTCAGGTGAAACCAGTGGTAGTAGGCCTGCGCAAAAGCAAAGTACGGATCGGCCACTGGGCCCGTGACGGCTGGCGCCTTGCCCCAATGCGCACCGTACATGTCGAGCGTGGGGGCGATGTCGATCACGCAAAGTTTGCGCACACGGCTGGCGTGGTCTAACGCCAGTCGGTGCGCGACTCGCCCACCCCGGTCATGGCCGCACAAAAAGAAATCGCCAATACCCAACGCATCGAGCAAGCCGATGATCTCTTGCGCCATGGCGCGTTTGCTGTAGTGCGCGTGCTGGGCGTCGCCCACTTCGTGTGACGAGTCGCCATAGCCACGCAAGTCGGGCATGACCAAACGATAACAGCCGCGCAGTTGTTGGGCCACGCGGTGCCACATGACATGGGTTTGCGGAAAACCATGCAACAACACCAACACCGGCAGATGGGTTTGCTCGGCCCAATCGGCGCTGCGCCGATAACACACCGGCAAACCGGCGACCTCGGGGGTCAGCCGCTCGAAGCCGTCAAACCAAGCCATCAGTCAACCTTGGCACCCGAGGCCTTCACGACCTCGGCCCACTTTTTGTGTTCGGCTTCAATCAAGGCGGCAAATTGAGCGGGCGTGTTGCCGCTGGGAATGGCACCCAATGTGGCCAAGCGCTCTTTCATGGCCGGCGAAGCGAGTGACTTGGCCACCTCTTGCTGGATGCGGTTGACCACATCGGCCGGCGTGCCCGCGGGGGCCAACAGACCAAACCAACTGCTGGCCTCAAAGCCTTTCAGGCCGGCCGCTTCTTCGACGGTGGGCAATTCGGGTATGGCGGCAGAGCGCTGGCTGCTGGTCACCGCCAACGCCTTGATCTTGCCGGCCTTGATGAGCTGCATGGCCGAGGGCAAGTTGTCAAACATGACATCCATGCTGCCACCCGCCAAATCCATCAGCGCAGGGCCCGAGCCGCGATAAGGAATGTGCGTCATGAAAATGCGGGTTTGGGACTTGAACAACTCGCCCGCCAAGTGGATGGAGGTGCCATTGCCACTGGAAGCCATGTTGAGCTTGCCGGGGTTGGCGCGCGCGTATTGGATGAAATCGTTGACGGTGTTGATCTTGTTGGCCGCCGCTTTGTCGGCATTGATCACCATGACGTTGGGCACGCCGGCCACCAAGGTGATGGGGGCAAAGTCTTTGAAGGGATCGTAGGGCAACTTGGCATACAAAGCGCGGTTGATGCCGTGGGTGCCCACCGTGCCCATGAGCAGGGTGTAGCCGTCACCCGGCGACTTGGCCACTTGCTCGGTGCCCAAGTTGCCACCGGCGCCGCCTTTGTTTTCAATGACAAATTGTTGGCCAAAGGCTTTGGCCAAATCGGGCGCGATGGCGCGCGCCAAAATATCGGTGGTGCCGCCGGGCGCAAAGGGCACCACAATTTTGACCGGCTTGTTGGGCCACGCCGATTGCGCCCACGCCAACGAAGTGCCCGACAAGACGATCGCGGCCACTACACGCAACAGCGGTCGGCGCGAAACATCTGCAAAAGTTGGAAGGGCTGAAACAACAGAACGATCGGGCATGAGGATCTCCTTGCGAATGGTCAATCCATGATGCCACTGCCGCGCGCCAAGGCTGTCGCGCAGGCGAAGTGGGGGGCGAGATTTAAGGGTTTGTCCCGGTCAACAGGGCCAGCAATGCGGGCTTTTGGACTTTGCCCAGGGCGCTTTTGGGCAGCGTGTCGCGGAACTCCACACGCCGTGGCAACTTGAACCGCGCGATGCGCGATTGCAAGTGCGCCAACACCGCCTCGGCGCTCAAACTCTGGCCCGCTGCATCGGTGGTTTTGACCAACACGGCCACGGGCACCTCGCCCCAACGGGCATCGGGCAAGCCCAGCACCGCGCACTCGGCCACGCCGGGCAAAGTGATCAACTGGTTTTCAATTTCCGCCGGGTAAATGTTTTCGCCGCCCGAGATCACCATGTCTTTGCTGCGGCCCACGATGGTGATGCAACCGTCCTCGGCACGTTGTCCCAAATCGCCCGAATGGAACCAGCCGTCTTGCAAACCCAAACCCGCGTGGGCGGCGTCATGCGCAACGCCGTGAGGCTGTAAGGGCTCTGCGCCCACGGCCTCTGCGGGACGGCACCAATAACCTTGCATCACATTGGGCGCGCGCAGGCAGAGTTCGCCCGTGGTGCCATGCGGCACTTCATGCCCTGCGGCGTCGACGAACTTCACCTCGGCTTCGGGTTGCGGCCAGCCAGAAGCGCCCACATGGACAAAAGCCTCTGACAAACGCAACACCACCGAGACCGGGCCGGTTTCGGTCGTGCCATACACCTGCCCCACCGGTACGCCACGCGCATGCAAGGTCTCCAGATAAGCCACGGGCACAGTAGAAGAGCCGGTCATGATGCCGCGCAAACACGCCAATGACGTACTGGCCCAACGTGGGTGCTCAAACAAAGCGCGCATCGTGGCGGGCACCAGCAAAGACAAAGTGGGCTGGCTGACCGCCAACTCGTCTAGCCAAGCTGTGGGCTCAAAGCGCGGGTGCAGAACCACCTCCACCCCGTTCAGCAAAGCGGGCAAGGTTTGAATGCACAGCCCCCCCACATGAAACAGCGGCAGGGTGGACAGTACTTTGTCGGGCTGTTGCGGGTGGCTGTTGGGCGAGCGAAATTCGTGCGCCCAAGCACTGGCGCGCGCGTTGGCCATCAAGGCCGCTTGCGTGTGCACGGCCCCCTTGGGCAAGCCGGTGGTGCCTGAGGTGTAGACCAACAGCACGGGCCATTCGGCCTGCACCTCGGGCAAGGGCAGGCCGCGCGGCGATGACGTGGCAATCAAGGGGTCGTGGTGGGTGTGTCGCAACCCGGTTCGCTGCAAGGCTTGCGCCATCGCGCTGTGCGGGGTGTCATGAACCAAAAGCACGGGCGCTGCATCGTCGATGACTTGCTGCAACTCGGGTACGGCCAAGCGAAAGTTGAGCGGCAAAAAAATCGCCCCCAAACGGGCGCAAGCCACCAAGGTGACCAATTGCAACTCGTGGTTCAAACCCAAATAAGCCACCCGCTGTCCGGGCTGAATGCCCCAGTCGGCCTGCAAGCGGGCGGTGACGCGCTCAACCCGCCGCCACAGCTTGGCAAAGTCATACGCCAGGGTGCCGCCGGCTTGGTGCTCATCGCCACGAAAAGTGATGGCGGGATGCGCGCCACTGGCTTGCGCAATTTGTACCAAACGAGCCGCTAACGGGCTGGTTTCAAGGCCTGGCGTCATTCGTCTTTTTCACCGGGTTCGTACAGCGCTTCGCGGCCGATGCGGTCCATGCACAACTCGGCAGTCCACGGCAACATGAGCGAGCCACAACGCGCATCGCGGTAGAGCCGCTCCAAGGGCAGGCTTTTCAACATCGACTGCCCGCCGCAGGTGCGGATGGCCAAGCGCGCAATGTCTTGCGCGTTTTCCATGATGGTGTACTGCGCGGCATAGGCCCGCAGGCGGGTGGATTTGCTGGGGTCGACCTTGGCGTCTTCAATCGCCCGCAAAAACAGGTTGCGGGTTTGC
>JACCDI010528816.1_pt1 | contig 11729 bp, 10 predicted proteins | sample 7442791 | NCBI WGS metagenome assembly JACCDI01 (sample SAMN15323434, study PRJNA562643) | freshwater metagenome | isolation source: river surface water | place: USA:Blue River Watershed | collected 2017-08-15
AGTTTTAAATTAGCCTCAGAATCTCCAACATTATCTGTATGACCAAAAACGGTCGCATTTAAACTATCATTCTTAACCAAGTATTCCGCTAATTGTTGTAATTCTTTTGCAGATGACGGTAATAATACATCACTATTAGTATAGAATTGTACATTAGGAAGATTTACTGTTTCATATGTTTTCTTGGTTGTTGAATCAACAAAAGAAAGAGTATCTGTTTTTAAGATCATTAAAGTGTCTAGCTTTTCTTTTATCACTTCAATTTCTAATGTATCATGTATAATTTGTGGTGCTGGTGCATTTTTAGCTAGCCAAGCATTCATTAATAGATAAGTTAGTAATGCCCCTAATAGTAAACCTAATAAGGTTTTTAAACAACCGCCACTCCCTGCACCGCCTGCACCAGGCATGCATCCTGGGTTATTTGCTCCTCCAGCTACAGAAGGATTCATAACTGATCTTAACGGATTCATAGTACTACCTAAACAACCTTTATTACTAGCGCCTGTAACATCGGCTACATTTATAATGTTTCCATCTGGACCAAGTTGCGAATTAACAACGGGTTGATTTTTTGAAAACATTCCTAAACACCCTTTATTATTTGCAAGCGCAGCTGGAACAGGCAAACCTGTTTTATCTATAATCCTAGTTATATTATTTGAATTGGCAACTAGAATACGTTTCTCTATAGCTATAACTTGAACAGTAGGTATTGGCTTGTTGTTTTCATCTAAATATTCAATGGCTTTTAGATAAGCTTGCCCATGAATTTTACCATGCGTATTTTTGCCATAGTTTGCATAAAAATTAGCGTAAAAAGAATTTTTTCCCTCTTCATGATAAACATAGTTATCTATATATTGTTCCTTAGTCGTTGAAGATGATACCGAATTGCTATTTAAGAGTAGAATAATTTCATCCACCTTTTCAATTGTAGAATTGTCTAGTTCCTCTCCTTCTGCTCTTGTCTTGGAATTCGATAAATCTTTGTTTTCGGCATTGTCTTGTATGATCTTATAGCTATTTGTATAAGATTTATTAAAATAAAACTCAACGTCGTATTTGCCTTTATTAACCAAATATGCTTTGGTCTCTAATTCTTTTTCTGAAATGAATTCTGACTCTTCGATTTCAATAGGGTCATATAATCTAAACCTAGGCTCTAAATGGATTGTAGATTTTTGAGTATAAGTGTTCCCAATTTTCTCTGGAGTAGAAGTAGAAAACTGACAATCTAAATATCCTTTATAATATTTTATTTTAGTTTTCAATTGTCAATGGGATTTTTGGAGCATTAAAATGGTCTAAGAAAGCTTGTTTAGAAATTGCTGATCGTTTCTTGAAAAATTTTCTCTTTTCTGTGCAATATGGCGGATTTAACCAAAATGAATTTTCCATAAATTTTGTTGCATCATATTGATATTTATCAAGTAGGTATTTTTTTAAATATGCTTGTGTTTCATTATACTCTTTCTCAATTATTTGCTTGTACAGCTTAGTTGATTCTGAAGGATATATATATAATTTTGAATTCTTAATATTTATTAGGCTTTTATGAGAAATAAATAAAAGATAAAAAACACCGGCAAAAACAATTAGAAAAAACGGATATCTCACTGCATCGTAGAATGTAGAGATTAAAAAATATTTTCCATCAATTTGATCTTTAAATATTTTTAGTTGTTTTTGATAATCTTCCTCATTCTCTATATTAAATCCATTTAAGTCCTTATTAAGCTTTGCTAATTCTTCTTGTTTTTGTTTCATCAAACCATTTACTTGATAAACGCCAACGTTTTGATTAAGTTGCGATTTGATCTCTTCTATATTTTTTTGAAAGTGACTGGTCTTTTTTTCTAAATTCTTTCTTGCGTCTAAAACAAATCTTTGAATTATAACTTCTCTTTTAGCAGCATTTAAATCCTCAACTCTTGAAAAATGTAATAAGCAAGTAAGTGGAAAAACAATCAATAATCCTAATGTTGATAGAATAACAATTCTTATAAGCATTGCAAAACCTGGTATTGTACTATCACTAGTAACTTTAAAATTTTCCCAATTAGGAATTTTTATAAAGTTTATTTTTTTCAATATTTGTTTAAAGACATTTGGCTTATTTACGGTAGCTTGTTTCTGAGGTGCGACAACTAATGGGTTTGGAGTAGTGGGTAAAATAATTGGTTTGACTGCAACAAACTTGTTTCCTTGCATTCCATTATTCAATAATGGACTAAAGTATTTTTTTTTATAACTTTTCGAAACATCGAATATTGACTTTCTTAAAATAATTAAGGAGAATCTGACAATACTTGACAAAATAAGGCCCAATACTGTCCCCGCAATGAGGGAAAGGATATAGGAAGAAGAGATAAGAAATAATAAAGTATAAGAGCCTATAAAAGCAGCTATAACAAAGCCTCCATAATGCAATATTGCATTAATGTAGGCTTTTTGTTCTGGCTCTTCAAGCTTTTCCCAAAGGGTGCGCTCAAGTCCCAGTACATCTACTGTAATATTTTCTTTCCAATTACTCATTAAGCATTGTTATTTACAGCACTTTCGTCCCCTTCTGTAAAATACTTTTGTGGATTTTGAGCTACATCCTGTTTTTTAGATTCACCCCATTTATTAATGATCACCGTGTTAATTTCATCCTGCTTTTTAGTTTTATCTTCTTTTTCTTTCTTAGCACTTTCAACTTCTAAATAGCGCCATTTTTCCATATGAATAACCCCATTCTTTCCTTCATAGATATAATCTTCTCTGTAAATTCCATTTTCTACGTTTCTTCTATGATTATAATTTTCTACCATAAAATCATAGACACCCTTTGTCATCATCATTTTAAAGAAAATTGGCCCCATCTCAATACACAAGAACACCATTAAAATTAACCATGGCACCATGCCACCAATTTCATGGCTTATTTGAATTCTCTTTAATAAACCATCATATCCATGTGCTTTTTGTTCGTTCTTTTTATATTCTACCCTTAGATCATCGGCTAGTGCATTAATTTTAGTATTAACTTGATCTAACTGTTTTCGCCAACTTTCAACCGAGCTCTTTTTTTCATTGACATATTTATCTTTTTCACTACGTTTTGTTTCAATGTCATTTTGCATTTTTTGAGCAACTGGACCAAATCCATAAGCTCTTTTATCCTGCATCTCCGCTTGTTGCTTTGCCACTAAATCATCTATACCTGCATCAAAAGAGGTTAAACCTTTTTCATACTCAGCTAATTTTCCTTCGTATTCTGCCTTGTCTTTTTCAAGGCCAGTTCTTTTTTGTTTAAATAATAAATCGGTTTGCTTATTTAAATCTTCTGCATATTCAGCTTGGAACTTACTTAATTCTGAGTTTACTTCTGACTCTAGAATTTTAATCTCTAACGGAGATGAAATGGCAAATCCCAATATTAATGCGATAATAATACGAGGCAATGCTTGTAAAAATTCTTTTATTGTAATTGAATCTGTACCATCTCCCTTACCTGTACTTGAAATAATAAATCGGTCTAAATTAAAAATTACAAGACCCCAAACTACTGCAAAAACCATCGTAGCAATTTTTATTCCAATTGTAGATGTTAGAGAGTAATCATTGGCATCTCCCTTTGGACCAAAAATTGTATAAAAGGCAAAAGCGCCAGATACACCAGCCAGCAAGCCTGTACATAAAACGATTCCGCCAATTCCTGCATACTTAACCCTGTCCTGCATTGGAGAGAGTTTCATAAAATAAGGATCGGCACCTGCGCACCACCATAAAAATTCAGTAATTCGATTAGGTGTTTTTAAGCTGTAGTTTGATGATTCCATTCTTTAATATTTAATTTTGTTTCATATACTCTGATAAATCGTCGTATGGTTTAATTTGTATTTTATTATTAAGTAGATTAATTCGACCATAATTTTCATCTGCAAAGACAGGAGATTCAATTTTAAAATGTCTTGTTTTGATTTTTGGAATTTCCACAGATATTGGTTGTGCTATTTGAATGGAAATATCCATTGGTACCACATTCATAAAATTCACATGCAATACGAAATCAACATATTTAAAGCCAAAATCTAATGCAATAAATCTAATTGTAGGAGCATACACATTAGTGACGCTTGTAAATGTTCCCGTATTTTTTTGAATTTTATACCTCTTAAAAACAGACTCCCCATTGTCATATATAATTAATACACGACTGCAGCCATCAATCTCATATTCAAGGTTAAAAGGTTGACCTTGTATCAAATAAGATACTTGGCTATTATTAAGTAAAAATCTGGCTTGCAACAAGTTGGGATCTATTTATTAAAACAAGTTAATATATATTTATTAATCTATACAAATCTAATTATTTGAACTTAAACATGTAAAATTTAATGAATATTTAATTGGTTGGGGCCTTTTCCAAGTCCGCCGAGATAGCTACAATTATAAATATCGTTCATTGAGCTAAACTCAACTTCTTCTTTTTCATAAGAAAATGCTTGTTCAAGAGTTATGGTCTTATTATTGTCTCCGCAACTCATATCAATATCTTTCATTTTAATTTGACATGGATGTTCATATCCACAAGCATGCGTCATTTCTAAGGTTTCTTTTCTTAAAGTATTTATATATTTAGCAAATCGCACCGATTTTAAAGTAGGATCTAGGCCACCACTTAGCCATTTATTCTGTGTTGCAATTCCAGTTGGACACTTATCTGTATGGCACTCCTGAGCTTGAATACAACCTATTGATAACATTGCCTCTCTTGCTATGTTAACCATGTCTGCACCTAGCGCAAAAGCTTTCATTATCTCACTAGGGAACCCTAATTTTCCAGATCCTATAAATACAATGTCATTTGTTAAGCCCTTATTTTTAAATAATTGATATACTTCGGTGAAACCAAAAACCCAAGGAAGCGAAACGTGATCGGCAAATGAGGGAGGTGCAGCACCAGTGCCACCTTCACCACCATCAATAGTAATAAAATCAGGCCCTCTATTTTCAGATTTCATAATTTCTGCCAGTTGATGCCATTCTCCAAGGTCACCAATTGCTGATTTAATGCCAACAGGTAAACCGGTTTTTTCCGCTATTTTTTCAATAAAATCTACCAATTCCCTCACATTCGAAAACGCAGTATGATAAGTTGGAGACAACACATCTGTGTGTGGCTTAACGCCCCTTATTGCAGCTATCTCGGGTGTATTTTTTGCAGCAGGCAAAACCCCGCCTTTGCCTGGCTTAGCGCCTTGAGATAGTTTTATTTCTATCGCCTTTACCTTGTTATATTTATTTGTAACCAGCTCCTCTAGTTTTTCAAAACTAAAATAACGATGACCGTCTTCACCCGTGATACCACATCCAAAATAGCCTGTACCAAACTGAAAAACAACATCAGCACCTAATTGATGGAAAGGAGAAAGTCCACCTTCTCCGGTATTGTGAAAACTACCTACCATTGCCGCACCTTTATTAAATGCGGTTTGCGCCTGTGAGGATAAAGAACCATAACTCATTGCCGAAATATTTACAATCGAATAAGGTCTGAAAGGTTTACGTCTATTCTTTTTTTGACCAATCACTTTTGCACATGGTATAAAATATGGATCATGATTCTTATGATTAATATGGTCATCATTTACCCTAAATGGAAACATTTTTGGATTTACAAAAATGAAATTAGGTTCATAAATATTTTTATCTGTGCCAAATCCTTCATAATTATTCACACCTTTAGAAGATGCATATATCCATGATCTTTGACTTCTATTAAAGGGTAATTCTTCTCTGTTATTTGAAATAAAATATTGACGAATTGGTGGGCCTAGTTTTTCTGCAAAATATCTTAGACGTCCAAAAAGAGGAAAGTTGCTAATTATTGTATGCGACTTTTGAGTTCGATCCAAAATACCAACAATGACTATCAACAATAAAATAACTAAGAAAATATATAACATCGCTTTAAATTTTTAAATTATAATTTGACACTTATCACTAGAACATTGAAGCGTTAATTGTTCAATAGAATGTTCTTTAAGATCGGACTTAAGCATTTCTCGTTTTTGCTTAGATAAATCCTTTAAGCGTTTTGCTTCGCAAAATCTTCTCAATTGTTTTTCATTTTCAAGAACTAATCCAGGCACAGATAAATGATTACCCGCTTCGTCTTTTGCCAACATGGTAAAATAGCAAGAATTAGTGTGTGTAATATTGCCCGAACGTGGGTTTTCACATTCTATTCGCATTCCTATAATCATTGTTGAGTTCCCAACATAATTTATTGATGCTTTAATTATTAGCAAATCACCTACTTCAACCGGGCTTAAAAATTCAACACCCTCTACAGCAACTGTTACACAATATGCCTTGCTATGTTTTGTTGCACACACATAAGCAACCTTATCCATTAATGACAATAAATAGCCACCATGAACCTTTCCTCCAAAATTTGTATAATTAGGAACCATTAGCTCTGTAATTGTAACTTCAGATTCACTTATTTTTCTGTATTCCATGGAAAGTTTATTTGATATATTCTTCTTGTGTTGGATAACTATTTAATTTGATGCCCATCTCCTCAACAACATTCCATATAATAATAGATTCATTGGCAAATTTATCATTCGCTTCTTTCCATGCATATAAATAAATATGATGTAAAATTTTTAACGAGTTGGTTCCTTCTTCTCTAATTGTTAATTCGCCTTGTTCTGCAACTAAATCTATTTTTGTATTATTCCCATCTTCTGTATATCTAATATCTTTCACACCACTCCAAGAGAAAATAGGTTGCATGATCGATTTGTCAATGCAATTGCTATGAAACCCATCCATGTTTACATATAAAAAGCCTTCCATATTTTGATCACTAATGATCACTTTAGATAAAAAGAAATTTGCAACATGGTTGTCAACTGAATAATTCTCTTTTTCTAATGCTGCATTTATATAAGGCAAGTGAGGTAAAATTCTTTCTTGCTTAATACGATTACACAGTTTATCTATTGTTGAAGCACTTGTTATATCAAGCTGGGACAAGGTTGTTTTTTTAACCTCGGGTTGAGGTTTTTCAACTTTTGACTCTTTCGCAACTGGTGTTGATTCAACCTCCTCATTTTGTTCTTGTTCTGTTACGGTTGAGTCTTCCGTATCCACTTTATTTAATCTAGACAACAAACTTGAAAAATCTGAAACATCCTCATCTTCAGAAGTAGTTTCTGTATTTTGATTTTCTTCAGGTGCTGTTTCCACTTTTTCAACCTCAATTTCCTCTTCTATTTCTCTAGATTCGGTTGATACAGTATTTTTAATCTTTGATAACAAAGAAGATAGCTCTGCTTTTTCTTCTACATTAGAATCTTCATTTGTTGAAGTTTCTTGGATACTTTCGGCCTCGTCAATTGTTGGTTCTTCTTCAATTTCTGGTTCTTCTTCAACTTGCTCTTCTGGCGCTTGCTCTTCTTCGGGAACCGCTATTGGTTTTATTGTATGAACAGGAGGAATCGTTTTAGGTTCCTTGTTGAAATTTGCTAGTAAGTCCACCTCTTCTTGTTCAGAAGCAGAAATCGGAGTATTTGGCTTAACCGTTTTGGCTGGTTCATTAATAGCATTTAGAATATTTGAGATGAAATCTACTGCTGCCGCAACTGCTTCATTTACTTCTGAAAATTCTGGATTATTAAGAATTCTTATTCCGTTTCCATAAGATTCAATATTAGTAGAATTGGAAAGAACCTTTAATACAAACTCCTCATCTCTGCAGTAAAATCCAACTTTAATCACGTCTTTCGCAGTATTAAAAAATATATGAGCACCTCGTTTAGGATAAATAATTGGCATAAAAATATCTAAGTGGTTGTCTTCACCTATTTTTTTTGCTTCGGCTTCTGCATATATTTTTTTAATAGCACTAAAAAGTTCTTGTTGTAAAGCCGCGTCGTCACTTACATTAGATGCCGATTTATTTGAAACCGATTTAGTAGCGAATTTTTCACATCCATTTTGAGCACACCAATCATTAAGTTCATTTAGTGTTAGGTTATTTTGTTCTATCGTATGGACTATTTGACCATTTTTCTTAAACGAAACTTCTACCTTAACGCCAATCTCGTCTTCGAATTTTTTCTCCAATGAGCTGATTTTCAATGAAGCTATGATTGAAATGTCATCACCTTTTGTTTTTCTAATTTCAGATAAGGTTTTATCGGCCTCCAATTCCGTCCCTGTTGTATCAAAGAATGTCAAATTCAGGAATTCAAACTTTTCATTAAACTCTTTCTGTATGGTTTCAATTTTCTTTCTACCATTCATCGATAATTCTGATGCCATAAATTATTCTGTTAATTAATATATTATTAAAGTTATATTATTTTTTTTAGATACGTTTTTTATTATATTTGTTTTTCAACAAAAAACAACCAACTATGTCAAACGAAATTTCAGTGCCAACAGACATTAAATATGCACACGTAATCACTTTAGTTTATTTATTTATTGCAGGTTATTCTGATGGTGAATTTAGCGATTCAGAAATGGCAGTAATCAAAACCAAACTAAGTAATTGGATGGGTGATGATGCAACAAATGCAGATATCAATAAAATGTTACTAGAAGCATGTGCTTGGTATGATTCATTAAATGAAGACGAATTAAAGAATACTGTTGTTAATTCATTGCCTCTTTTAAAAGAGAAATTCAATGATGATGCATTAAAAGTAATCATTACTGATCTTATTGCTATTGCAGAAGCTGATGGAAAAGTTACTAAATCTGAATTTGGTAATGTAAAAGTTATCACTGAATCATTAGGATTTTCTTTCTAATTCTATAATGATTATAAAAAAAGGCCAACTTTTCAGTTGGCCTTTTTTTTGGAATAGATATTTTTTTATGTTTAATTTATTTCATCACTTTTTTATTAAAAGGCCTTGAATAATAAATAAAATAAATACATAAGTCCTCTAGCGAAAAGATACACGCAAATTTTAATGATCAAATAGCCAGCTATATTTTTTATTATTTCAAAAACAGAATGAACATCACTTTCGGTTTTATCCGCCACTCCTGCCTCAGATTTTAAATCTATAAAACTTTTTGCATTTGAATGTAACGTGTTAATATAGTTATAGATTTTAATTGTACCCGATTTGGTAATATTCATTTTATAGGTGTCAATTGTGAGCTCATGATCACTATTAAGCTTTATAAGTATATAATGTTGGGGGATTATCCATAATATTTTTTTTGTTTTTAATTCTAAGGATTTAATTTCTACATAGGTTAAAGCGAATTCATTTTTGTTATCACTCCAGTATATGTTTTCTTCATATATTATAACCCTATCACTTTTATTTTTTAAAATAAATACAAATAAAAGAATAGAGGGAAATAGAATAGAAAATAATAAAAATAATAATGCATAATTATTATTATTAAATTGTTGTAATTCTGGAGAAAGATTATAGTAATAGAAAACCGAGAATATATCTATTATTATGATAGGAAAATAAAAATAAAATTCATTTTGATTGAAATATATTCCTTTATCATACACGCCATTTTTGGTTGGAAGTTTTTTTGCAAAATAGAAACCTAAAAAACTAAAAATTATTAATAAGGAGGGCATTATAAATCCGCTAGATTTTCCTGCCATAATATATAATGCCGTATATAATAACAATAAGATTAGGGTGCTTGTATTTAAGAGAACTTTTTTCATATAAGTGATTTAATATATTTAAATTTAATTAATATTTGGGACTTATATATTAATTGTTATTACTTTTAGTATCTATGAATAATAAAATTGCAACAGTACTTCGTATTCTATATTCGACAGGTTTTCCTTTATTAGCTATGTATGTTGGCTCGCTCATTGAAACAAAATATAGCATTATAGCGTTTATAGCATTGATTATGGTTTATTTGCTAACCGTATTATATGAAAATAAAACAGCCAAAAATTTACTTCATATCCGTGGGTTTGAAATGAGGTTATTGATTTGGACACTAAATTTATGTATAGCACCCTTTATTGGTTTTCATTTTATTGGAATAGTTATTTATGTGTTTTTGTTTCTTATCACAATAATTACCGTTTCTCAGGACGAAGATTTTGTTGAAATTGGAGAAGGGATTTTTCTTGGTCTTCTTTCAAATAAGCGATTAATAATTGGCGCTATCTTGTTTTTTGCTTTTTTAATCTTTCTACTATTTACAAAAGGGCCCGAGGGTTTAATTCAATTCCACCTGTAAGATTAAGGAATAAACCCACTAGCCTTAGAAAATATAATATTTTAATTATATTTGATATTCATGCTTTTACAAGCTTTTACATTACTAATCATTTGAAACGAATCTGTATGAAACTAGGTATGAAATTTTCATTCGTATTATTATTTGTGTCTTTTCTAACTGGATGTGGTTATCTAGATAATAGAAAACAAAAATCTTGGGAAAAGATTTCAGTAACAGAAAAAAAGAGCCTATCAGGAGATTTAAAATCTTACAGCACACCATCTAAATTAAAGCTTCAGGATTTTATTAATAAGTTTGGTCAGCCCGTAGATACATTTGATTATACATATAGATTTACGAACGACGTCATTGAGTATGAGGGGTTGCTTGCTCCAAATGTGGTGAGCATGAAAGAATATAATGATTATGTAAAACTCATTGATCCAATTAGAGAAAGGCTTGTAAAAAAATATACTTACCGCGAAGAACAATATGTATATAGATTGAGAAAAGCCTATTATAAAAAAATGGCTCAATATGAGTTTAAATATAAAGAATCACGTCAAGATAGATTAAATAGAATTAAGGAGATGATGCCCAACTGGGATACAATTTATATTGACAACTCTAAACTTAAAGATCTATATCCATATGACAGCGAATACGATTTAAGTTTTGATTTAAAAGCACAAAACTGTATTCGCTATGACTTTGCTTTATCAGAAAAGGTAACCAAGGAAAGCGTTTATGGAACTTACTCTAATGATACAGATGCGCAAAAATCAATCAATACTTTTGGATATATTTTAGTTGACGGAAAGGGTGATGTAAGGGTAATTGATGGATATTATAGATTTGACGAAAATGAAAATAGTGCTAAAGATAAAAATGGAAAAAGAAATTTAATTTTGGTTGGTATTGGAATTATAGGATTAATTATTTTGAGTAAAATAAGGGCTAGGATTAGATTCAAAAAAATGCAGGCTAAAGAGTTGCTTTTGTTAGAAGAAATATTAAATGATGCAAGGAACTTAGATGTTAAAAGTGCTAGAACAAAGTATTATAGGTTAAATAGGTCTTTACTTATTAATACTGGATCAGAATCAAAGTTCACGGAAATTGAAATTAGATTTAAATATACAATTGACTGTACAAAATGTGGCAACCCTAATTTCGTACAATCAACTATTGAATTAGTTGATACAGAAACAGATGTATACATGACCAATGGCAGGTACAATAAAGACGGTACACTAGATAAGCGATTCAATACAGAATACGATTATGAAACCACCTATGAATACAAGGCGCATTGCGATTATTGTAAAAAAGATTTTAAATTTGAAAGGAGCAGTAAAATTTAATACTGTTAAAACAAAAAGCCCTCAACTAAAGTTGAGGGCTTTTTTGTGGCACCACCCGGGCTCGAACCGGGGACACAAGGATTTTCAGTCCTTTGCTCTACCAACTGAGCTACAGCGCCATCGGATTTA
>JACCDI010807950.1_pt1 | contig 11729 bp, 10 predicted proteins | sample 7442791 | NCBI WGS metagenome assembly JACCDI01 (sample SAMN15323434, study PRJNA562643) | freshwater metagenome | isolation source: river surface water | place: USA:Blue River Watershed | collected 2017-08-15
CAGCTTATCGGCCTCGAAGCTTTCCTTGCGGGCCGCATCCAGCGGCACGCAGTCGCCGCTGCGCTGGCCGGCGGACAGCGTCTCGATCGCCTGCCAGAGCAGCGCGATCTGGTGCTCCTGCGAGGAGGCGTTGTCGATCAGGCCCTTCATGGCCTGCGACAGCGGGTCGTCGTTCTGCGTGATGCCGTAGGCCGAGAAGCCCATGCGGCTGGCCACTTCCTCGCGCCGGGCGGTGTCCTCGGCCTGGATGATGCGCGCCGGGATGCCCACCGCGGTGGCGCCCGGCGGCACCGGCTTGGTGACGACCGCGTTGGAGCCGATGGCCGCGCCGTCGCCCACCTCGAAGCCGCCCAGCACCTTGGCGCCCGCGCCCACGACCACGTTGCGGCCCAGCGTGGGATGGCGCTTGGAGCCCTTGGTGAGCGAGGTGCCGCCCAGCGTCACGCCCTGGTAGATGGTGCAGCCATCGCCGATCTCGGCCGTCTCGCCGATGACGACGCCCATGCCGTGGTCGATGAACACGCAGCGGCCGATGGTCGCGCCCGGGTGGATCTCGATGCCGGTGAGCCAGCGCGAGCACTGCGAGACGAAACGGGCCAGCCAGCGCAGGCCGCGCCGCCACAGGCCATGGGCCAGGCGGTGCAGCACCAGCGCATGCAGGCCCGGGTAGCAGGTGAGGACCTCCCAGGTGCTGCGGGCGGCGGGGTCCCGCTCAAGGATGCAGCGGATGTCGGAACGCAGGCGGCTGAACATTGTTGCCAAGTCTAAGGCTTGCGGGTGGCGGCCGCCTGCCGCATGGCCTTCGCGACACCGCGCAGGATGTGGATTTCCTCGGGGGTGAGGCGGGCCCGGTTGAACAGGCCATTGAGGCGGGGCATCAGCTTCTTGGGCGCCTGCGGGTCGAGGAAGCCGACCTCCACCAGCGCCTGCTCCCAATGGGCCAGCAGGCCGGCCACGGCGGCGGCATCGGCCTCGGCCGGGGCGGGCGCGCCGCCCTCCTCCGGCGACGCGAAACCGCCCAGCGCCTGCCGCCATTCGTAGGCGATGACCTGCACCGCCGCGGCGAGGTTGAGGGAGCCGTAGTCCGGCGCGACGGGAATGCGCAGGGCCACGTGGCAGCGGTACACGTCGGCATTGGCCATGCCGAATCGCTCGGGGCCGAAGAGGAAGGCCACCCCGGCAGGGGCCGCCGCACCTTCCCGGCGTCCACGCAGCAGGGCCGCGAAGTGCTCGCGCGGCGCCTCGGTACGCGGGCCGAAGTCCCGCGGCGTCATGGCGGTGGCGCACAGGTGCGAGACGCCGTCCAGCGCCTCGTCCAGCGTGGCCACCACCCGGGCGCGTTCGAGCACGTCGGTGGCGCCGCTGGCGCGCTGCAGCGTCTCCTCCCGGGTGAGGACGTCGGGCCAGCGCGGGGCCACCAGCACCAGGTCGTCGAAGCCCATCACCTTCATCGCCCGGGCGACGGCGCCCACGTTGCCGGCGTGGCTGGTCTCGATCAGGATGAAACGGGTGTTCACAAGGGGGACTGCCCGGGCCAGCGGGACGCAAAAAGCACTAAAAGTACAATGGAGGGTATTGTCGCCGCCCGCATCGCCGGGCCGGTCCTGACCCCCGCCCTGTCCACGGGGCGTGCCGGGTCGCTCCTTCCTTCACAAGCGATGTCGTCCAACCTGCACCCCATGCTCAACGTGGCCGTCAAGGCCGCCCGCGCCGCCGGCGCCATCATCAACCGCGCCGCGCTCGACGTGGAATCCGTGCGCGTGTCGCAGAAGCAGGCCAACGACTTCGTCACCGAGGTGGACCACGCCAGCGAGCAGGCCATCATCGAGACCCTGCTGACCGCCTACCCCGACCACGCCATCTGGGCCGAGGAGTCCGGCCAGACCCAGGGCCGCCAGGGCTCCGACCATGTCTGGATCATCGACCCGCTGGACGGCACCACCAACTTCATCCACGGCTTCCCGGTCTATTGCGTGAGCATCGCCCTGGCGGTGCGCGGCAAGGTCGAACAGGCGGTGGTGTACGACCCCACCCGCAACGACCTGTTCACCGCCACCCGCGGCCGCGGCGCAATGCTGAACGACCGCCGCATCCGCGTGAGCAAGCGCACCGAGCTGCGCCAGTCCCTCATCTCCACCGGCTTTCCGTACCGCCCGGGCGACAACATCAACCGCTACCTGCGCCTCATGGCCGAAGTGATGCAGCGCACCGCCGGCCTGCGCCGCCCCGGCGCCGCGGCGCTGGACCTGGCCTACGTGGCCGCCGGCTACACCGACGGTTTCTTCGAGATCGGCCTGTCCCCCTGGGACGTGGCCGCCGGCTCGCTGCTGGTGCAGGAGGCCGGGGGCCTGGTGGGCAACTTCACCGGCGAGGCCGACTTCCTCGAGCAGAAGGAATGCCTGGCGGGCAACCCCCGCATCTACGGCCAGCTGGTGCCGATCCTGCACAAGTACAGCAAGTTCGCCTCGGCCGGCGAGAAGGCGGAAGTGCGCCAGCAGGAGCAGCCGCCCCAGCAGACCGCAGCCCCCGACGCGCCCCTGTAAGGCGCCACCGCCCCCCGCAGGCACGTCGATTGCCCAGGGAACGCATCCCGTTCCCGGCCAACGGCCTGCCGTGCTCGAACCCACCGCCTCCATCTCCCCCGCCCGGCTCAAGGCCGGCCAGACCGCGCTGGTGCATGACCTGGCCTGGGCCAGCATGTGCGGCGCGTTCTCGGGCGGGGTGATCCTCACCGCCTTCGCGCTCGGCCTGGGCGCCGCGCCGCTGCACATGGGCCTGCTGGCCGCCATTCCCTTCGTGGCCCAGGTGGCGCAGTGGCCGGCCACACTGCTGATCGAGCGGGTGCGCCGGCGCCGGCTGATCGGGGTCGTGACGATCACCGCCGGGCGCGTGCTGATCCTGCTGACCGCGCTGCTGCCCCTGCTGCCGGACCTGCGGACCGCGCTGGTGCTGCTGCTGGTGGCCGAAATGTTCATCGCGGTGCTGCACGCGGTGGGCGCCTGCGCCGTCAACTCCTGGCTGCACCAGCTCACGCCGCCTTCCCAGCTGGGGGCCTTCTTCTCGCGGCGGCTGTTCTGGGGCACCACCCTGTCCTGCGCCGCCACGCTGGCGGCCGGGGCGCTGGTGGAACGGGGCCCCACCGGCGGCAGCACCAACGACCTGCAGCCCTACGCCTGGGCCTTCGTGCTGGCGGCGCTGACCGGCTTCGTCAGCTCCTTCTTCCTCGCCCGCGCGCCCGAGCCGCTGATGCGCGACGCCGGCCCCATGACCGGCCTGACCGACCGCCTGCGCGCCCCCCTGCATGCGCCCAACTTCCGCCGGCTGCTCGTGTTCCTGGCCGCGTGGACGGTGGCCTCCAACGTGGCGGTGCCCTTCATCGCGGTGTACCTGATGGATCAGCTGGGCTACACCCTCGGGGTGGTGACGCAGCTGTGGGTGGCCAGCCAGGTGGCCAACGCGCTCACCCTGTACCTGTGGGGCCGGCTGTCCGACCGCCTGACCAACAAGGGGGTGCTGGCGGTGGTGCTGCCCCTGCACTTCGCCGGGGTGCTGTCGCTGGTGTTCCTGGACGCGGTGCCCGACCCGGCCTGGCAGCTGGGCCTGCTGTACGTGATCCACGTGGTCCTGGGCATCGCGGCCGGCGGTATTGGCCTGGCCATGGGCAACCTGGGCCTGAAGCTGGCGCCGCCGGCACAGGCCACCGCCTACCTGGCAGCGATCGGGCTGGTCAGCGCGGTCGGCGGAGGCCTGGCGCCGATCATCGCCGGCGCGCTGGCCCAGGGGGTGGAGGCGCGGGAGCTGTCGGCGGTGATCCGCTGGTCCGTGCCGGGCGAGCGCGGCGAGTTCACCGTGGTGAGCTTCGCCCACTGGGACGCGCTGTTCGTGCTGTCGGCGCTGATGGGCCTGTACGTGCTGCATGCGCTGTCCCGAGTGAGCGAGGGGCGCGAGGTGGGCGAGCGCGAGGTGGTGCAGGAGTTCCTGCTGGAGGCCTGGCGCTCCCTCAACGGGCTGTCTTCGGTGGCGGGCAACCTGGGCAGCGTGTTCGCGTTCGAGCGGCTGACCGAACGGCGCAAATGGTGGCGCCCGCGCGGAAAACCTTCCACGTGACGGGTCTGTGGCCCTGCGGCACACTGGCCTGATGCCGCATGCTGTCCCGCTGATCACCACCCTGGCTGCCGCCTTCGCGCTGGCGCTGGCGCTGGGGTTCGTGGCCGTCCGGCTGAAGCTGCCGGCACTCCTGGGCTACCTGCTGGCGGGCATCCTGATCGGCCCGGGCACGCCGGGCTTCGTGGCGGACATCAAGATCGCCGCCGAGCTGGCCGAGATCGGCGTGATGCTGCTGATGTTCGGCGTGGGCCTGCATTTCTCGCTGGATGACCTGATGTCGGTGCGGCGCATCGCGGTGCCCGGCGCGGTGCTGCAGATCGGCGTGGCCACGGCCATGGGCGCGGCCGCCGGCCTGGCCTGGGGCTGGTCGTTGGGCGCGGCGCTGGTGTTCGGGCTGGCGCTGTCGGTGGCCAGCACGGTGGTGCTGCTCAAGGCCCTGGAAGCGCGCGGCGTGCTGGACACCGGCAACGGCCGCATCGCGGTGGGCTGGCTGGTGGTGGAAGACCTGGCCATGGTGCTGGTGCTGGTGATGCTGCCGGCGCTGGCCGGGTTCATGGGCCGTGACGGCGCCGGCGCGGCGGCCGACACCGCTGCGCTGTGGTGGGCGCTGGGCAAGACGCTGCTGGCGGTGGCGGCGTTCGTGGTGCTGATGCTGGTGGTGGGCCGCCGGCTGTTCCCGTGGCTGCTGTGGCAGGTGGCGCGCACCGGCTCGCGCGAGCTGTTCACGCTGTGCGTGGTGGCTGCGGCGGTGAGTATCGCCTTCGCGGCGGCCAGCCTGTTCGGCGTGTCCTTCGCGCTGGGCGCGTTCTTCGCCGGCATGGTGCTGCGCGAATCGCAGTTCAGCCACCGCGCCGCGGAGGAAAGCCTGCCGCTGCGCGATGCCTTCGCGGTGCTGTTCTTCGTGTCGGTGGGCATGCTGTTCGACCCGAAGGTGCTGCTGGAGGAGCCGCTGCGCGTGCTGCTGGTGGTGGCGATCATCGTGGTGGGCAAGTCGCTGGCGGCGGCGGGCCTGGTGCTGGCCCTGCGCTATCCCCTGGGCACCGCGCTGACCGTGTCCGCCAGCCTGGCCCAGATCGGCGAGTTCTCGTTCATCCTGGCCGGCCTGGGGCTGTCGCTGGGCCTGCTGCCGCAGGAGGCGCACAGCCTGGTGCTGGCGGGGGCGCTGATCTCCATCGCGCTCAACCCGCTGGTGTTCACCGCCATGGGGCCGCTGCAGGCGTGGCTGCAGCGCCGCTCGCGCGTGGCCCGCGCCCTGGCGCAGCGCGACGACCCGCTGGCCCAGCTGCCCATGTCCACCGACGCGCGCTTCCTGGCCAACCAGGTGGTGCTGGTGGGGTACGGCCGGGTGGGCCGCGAGATCGCGCAGGCGCTGCGCGCCGCGGGCCTGCCCTTCGTGGTGGCGGATGCCAACCGCGAGCGGGTGGATGACCTGCGCCAGGTGGGCCAGGCCGCCGTGTTCGGCGATGCGGCCGAGCCCGAGACGCTGGTGCAGGCCCACATCGCCCATGCCCGCCTGCTGGTGATCGCCACGCCCGACACGCTGGCCGCGCGCCGCATGATCGAGACGGCCCGGGCGCTGAACCCGGCAATCGCGGTGGTGGTGCGCTCGCACAACCCCGACGAGGCCCGGCGCCTGGCCGAAGGCGTGGGCCAAGGCGTGACGGCGCTGTCGCCGGCGAGCGAGCTGGCCCGCTCGATGGCCGGCGTGGTGCTGCAGGCCCTGCGCGATCCGACGGGCCCAGGCAATTCCGCCTGACCGCGCGCGACCTACCCGGAGGCTCTATGCCAATCGGGTTACGGTAGTCAGTTCTGCTAACGTCCGGTGGTCTTCGAGCCGCAGACCATGTCCACCCCCCACCCCAACTTGCCCGGCACCGCGGCACCGCCATTCGCAGGCCAGGTGCACGTGGTGGACGACGACCCGTCGATGCGGCGTGCAGTGGGCAGCGCACTCAGCGGCGAGGGCTGGGACATCGTCACCCACGAATCGGTCGAGGCGTTCCTGCAGGCGTGGCCGCTGCGCGGCTCCGCGCCGGCGGTGGTGCTGCTGGACATGCGCCTGCCCGGCATGAGCGGGCTGGACCTGTCGCGGCGACTGTCCATGGCGGGCGATGCGACGCCGATCATCTTCATCAGCGGGGAAAGCGCGCCACAGGAAATCATCGACGCGCTCAAGTCGGGCGCGCACGAGTTCCTGCTCAAGCCGTTCCGCCTGGAGGCGCTGCTGGCGGCGGTGGAAGGCGCGTTCAGCCGCCAGCGGGCGGCCGGCGTCCGCGCCACCCGCCTGGCCTTGCTGAAGGACGGGTGGGAGCGCCTCACCCCCCGGGAGCGCGAGGTGTGCGTGCTGATGCTGCGGGGCATGGCGAACCGCGAAATCGCGCGGCTGCATGGCTCGGTGCCCGGCACGGTGAAGGTGCACCGGGCACGGGTGCTGGAGAAGATGGGCGTGCCCACGCTGTCGGCCCTGTTCGAACTGGCTGGCGAAGAGGACCTGCAGGCCTGGCTCGACGACGGACGCGGGACGGCCTGAGGCCTGGGACCGGTTCCCCAATCGGGGAATTGATGCGCGGGCGCGCGCTGGCTATAAACACCGGTTCGCAGCCTGACCCCATGGACCTCACCGGACAGCCCACCCACCCCAGCTCGCCCCGGCGCGACGGCGATGCCGCGCTGGTGGACAAGGTGTGTGGGTGGATCGAGCTGCACCTGGACGAGGACATCGACTGGGCGCGGCTGGTCCGGGTCAGTGGCGTGCCGGCCAACCGGCTGCAGCAGCTGTTCACGCGCTACCGCCGCACCACGCCGATGATGTACATCCGCCAACGGCGTACCGAGCGGGACACCCCCCGCGCCGCGCAGGAAGAAGTGCCGCCCCCGCCCGCCTTCCTGGCTACGCCCCCGCCGCTGGACGTGCCGCCCGGCTCAGCCGGCCGCTGACGCGCCGGCAGCGCCCGTCGCGCCTGTCACGCTGGCTGTAGAGGCCGCCGGCAGGCGCAGTTCCACCACCGCGCCAGGTCCGTCAGGCGCATTGCCGATCTTCAGGGTGCCTCCATGCTGCTGCGCGATGGCCCGCGAAATCGCCAGGCCCACGCCCATGCCGTCAGGCTTGGTGGTGAAGAAGAATTCACCGGCGCTGCGCAGCGCGGCCTCGGCCAGCCCCTCGCCGGTATCGCGGATGGTCAACCGCACCTGCGCACCATCATGGCGGACATCGACCTCCAGCCGGCGCTGGCGCGCCGGGCGCATGGCCTGCAGCGCGTTGCGGTAGGCATTGAGCAGCACCTGCGACAGCACCACCGGGTCGCCCATGACCACCGGCGCGGCCTGCCCCGTGGACGACGGGTCCCGCAGCCGGAACTCCACGCCCAGCTCGCGGCCCTCGCGGTGCACCAGCCGCCAGACTTCGCCCGCGAGCTGCGTCAGGTCCACCGGCTCGCTGCGCGGTGGGGTGGCACGCACCCACTCGCGTACGCGCGAGACGATGTCGGCCGCCCGCAACCCGTCGTCGCGGATGTGCGAGAGCAGCGTGCGCAGCTCCTCTTCCTGGGGCAGGCGCCGCCGCAGCGCCTGCAGGGCCACCTCCGCGTTGAGCACCATGGCGCCCAGGGGCTGGTTGACCTCATGGGCGATGGAGGAGGACAGCTCCCCGACCAGCCGGCGCCGGTCCAGGTGGGCCACCTGCCGACCCAGGCGGGCGCTTTCGTATTCGCGGGCCCGCTCGGCGGCATTGGCCGCCACCACCCGGCTTGAACGCTCCAGGTAGAGCCCCACGTAGCCGATCGCGCCGAACACGGCCGACAGCAGCGCCGACAGCGCGGTGAGCACGCTGTCGATGTCCTCGGCGCCGGCATCGGGCAGCGTCAGCCCCAGCATCGCGCGGACCACCCGTCCCGCCAGCACCAGCGCCAGGAAGCCGTAGATGACCGCCACCCACCGGGCCGACCGCGAGCGCTCCAGCCGGGCGATCTCCCAGGCGGCGACGGAAATCGCCCCCATGAGCGCGCTCAGGCTCAGCAGGCTCATCGCGAACCGGAGCTGGTCGTCCTGCAGGATGACGCGGAAGAACTCGTAGATCAGCACAGCCGCCACGCCGAGGCCGACCAACAGCGGGACCGGCAGCGGTCGGCGCAGTTCGAGATGCAGGCTGTGCACCCGCAGCAGGTTGCCCGCCACGCCCAGGGTGAACGCCCCGGTGTAGGAAATCCAGTCCGGCACCATGTCCCGCATGGCCAGCAGCAGCAGGGCCGCGCCGAACATCAGGCTGCCGACCGTCCACAGGTTCGCCGCGACGGATTGCTGGCTGGACAGCACGATCCAGCCCACCACCGGCAGCAGCAGGTACAGCAGACCGACGAAGGCGTAGGCGGTGGCGACGTCGAACACGGCAACTCCTTCCCCATTCTAGGAGGCCAGCCCAGCCGTTTTCCCCGCCCGGATCGTTTCTAATATTGCCCTTCCCCACCGACCGGCCTCCGGCCCCTTGACCGCACCCCTGGGTGCCCAGGAATTCCTTTGCACAGCGATTTCGGCAGCTCCAGACTTGTCCGCCAGCTCGGCGAAGCCGCGCCGGTGGACACGCCCGCGCCCGGCATGGACTTCGCCGAGCGGCTGAGCCTGTGGCTGAACGCCTTCGACGCGATCGCGCTGCAGTCGGCCCAGCAGGCCATCCGTGCGATCCGCACGGCGGCCCCGCCCCGGCCGGGCGAGCCGCGCCCGCCGACTGCAGCCACGCTCGCGGAGGACCTGGCCCGGGTGCGGTCGGTGGTGTCGCGGGCGATCGGGCGCGAGCTCGACCCGCTGGCCACCGCCCTGCCCGCCAGCGTGGCCCCGGGCGCCGACCCGGGCTACGCCCCCTACCTGCACCGCCACCAGGCGCTGCAGCGCCAGATGGACCAGCTGATCGCGCCGCTGCGCGACCACGCCCGCCAGGCCCTGGCCGCCGCCTCGCCCCGGCTGCGTCAGCTGGCCGCGCTGGACGCCACCCTCGAGCACCTGCTGGCTCCGCGCGAGCAGGCGCTGCTGCCGACCGTCGCCCAGCTGCTGGAGCGGCGCTACGCACAGACCTCCCCCGAGGCGTTCGACCGTGAATGGCGCCTGGCCCTGCTGGCCGAGCTGGACCTGCGCCTGGAACCCGTCACCGGGCTGGTCGAAGCCCTGCAACACGAATCCGAGCCCCAACCATGAGCCAACGTTCCTTCTCCCTTGCCTTCGCCGCCGGCGTAGTGGCCATCGCCTGGGTCGGCCTGGGCTTCATCGGCAGCAGCTGGGTCGCCCTGGCGATGACGGCCGTCATCGGCGTGGCCTTCCTGCTGGGCGCCGCCGAGCTGCGCCGCTTCCGCACGGACACCGCGGACCTGTCCGCGGCCCTGGCCGAGCTGAAGCCGCCGGTGGACGACCTGGACGCCTGGCTGCAGCAGGTGCCGCCCGCGCTGCGCCAGCCGGTGCGCCAGCGCATCGAAGGCGGCCGCGTCGCGCTGCCCGGCCCGGCCCTCACGCCCTACCTGGTGGGTCTGCTGGTCATGCTCGGCATGCTCGGCACCTTCCTGGGCCTGGTGGTCACCTTCAAGGGCGCGGTGTTCGCGCTGGAAGGCTCGGCCGACCTGGAGGCCATCCGCGCCGCGCTGGCCGCGCCGATCAAGGGCCTGGGCCTGTCCTTCGGCACCTCCATCGCCGGCGTGGCCGCCTCGGCCCTGCTGGGCCTGATGTCGGCCATCAGCCGCCGCGAGCGGCTGGAGGCCGCCCACATGCTGGACGGCCAGATCGCCACGCACCTGCGCCCCTTCTCCGCGGTGCACCAGCGGCAGGAAACCTTCCGCGCCCTGCAGGCCCAGGCCGCCGCCCTGCCGGCGGTGATGGAGCGCATGGAAGCACTCATGGAACGGCTGGAGGCGCGCAGCCGCCAGCTCGACGCGCAGATGGCGCAGCGGCAGGAGGCCTTCCACCGCGACGTCACGGTGGCCTACTCCGACCTCGCGCATGCGGTCGGCGTGTCGCTCAAGGACAGCCTGGCCACCGGCGCGAAGGCCGCCGGCGAGACCATCGAACCGGTGGTGTCCGCCGCGATGGCCCGCATCGTGGACGAATCGCACCGCATGCAGCAGCGGCTGGGGGCGGCGGCGCAGGCGCAGTCCGAAGGGCTGCTGGCCCGGCTGTCCGAACAGCTGGCCCGCACGCAGGCCGAACAGGCCCAGTCCGAGCAGCAGCGCCTGCAGGCCTGGAGCGCTTCGCTGCAGGCCATGGCCACCGATCTGCAGGCGCAGTCGCGCACACAGTCCGACCGGGTCCTGGCCAGCGTGGAGCAGCTGCTGGAGACCGCGTCGCAGCTGCCGCAGTCGGTGGCCGGCGTCATCACCCAGCTGCGCGAGGAAATGGCCCGCGTGGCCGAGCGCGAGAACCTCACCCTGCAGGAGCGCACCGTGCTGCTGGAACAACTGGGCACGCTGATGCAGGCCATCCAGCAGGCCTCCGGCCAGTCCGCGGACCTGGTGTCGCAGGTCGGCGCCAGCGCGGTCGAGCTCGGCAGCCTGGGCGAGGCCTTCACCCAGGCGGTGCAGCTGTTCCAGTCCAGCAACGAGAAGCTGGTGGACAGCCTGCAGCGCATCGACGCCTCGCTGGGCCGCGTGACCGCGCGCAGCGACGAGCAGCTGGCCTACTACGTGGCGCAGGCACGCGAGGTGATCGACCTCTCCATCGCCTCGCAGCAGGGCCTGGTGGACAGCCTGCGGCAGCTGCAGGCCAGCCCGGCGCGCGGCGGCAAGCCGAAGGCGGGCGCCGCCGCGGCCACCGAGCCCGTCATCCTCTCTGACGAGGACACCGCATGAGCACGCTGGACGACAGCGACGACGCCACCCAGCAGGCCGCGCCGGTCTGGGCGGTCTTCGGCGACCTGATGTCGGGGCTGCTGGGCGCGTTCGTCCTGATCCTCATCGGCGTGCTGGTGGTCCAACTCGACCTCGCGGCCTCGCTGAAGTCCGAGGTGGAGAAGCGCCGCGTCGAGGAACAGCGCCGGGTGTCGCTGGAGAAGGCGCTGGCGGTGCCGCTGGCCTCCGGCCGGGTGACGCTGCGCGACGGCCGCATCGGCATCAGCGGCAACGTGCTGTTCCCGCTCAACTCCGATGCGCTGCGGCCTGAGGGCCGGCAGCTGCTCAAGGGCCTGGTGGGCCCGCTGCGCGCCTACCTGGGCGAGCGCAACGAGGTGCTGATGGTCAGTGGCTTCACCGACGACCGGCCGATCCAGCAGGGCAACCGCCGCTTCGACGACAACCTGGAGCTGTCGGCGCAGCGGGCGCTGACCGTCACCCGAACGCTGATCGACGAGGGTCTGCCCGCCTCGCTGGTGTTCGCCGCCGCCTTCGGTGCGGAGCAGCCGGTGGCCTCCAACGCCGACGAGGCCGGCCGCGCGCGCAACCGCCGGGTGGAGATCGCGCCGGTGCCGCGGGCGGCCCCGGCCGGAAAGAAGCCGTGAGCGACGCGCCAGCCACCGACACCCTGCTCGCGTCGCTGCGCCAGTCCGGCGCGTGGCGCCTCGACCCGGTGCGCTGGCGTTTCCTGGAGGCGCTCGCGCGGCGCCTGCCGGCCCAGCCCGCGCCGGTGCGTGAGCGGCTGCAGCGGCGGCTCGATGC
>JACCDI010138975.1_pt1 | contig 11726 bp, 7 predicted proteins | sample 7442791 | NCBI WGS metagenome assembly JACCDI01 (sample SAMN15323434, study PRJNA562643) | freshwater metagenome | isolation source: river surface water | place: USA:Blue River Watershed | collected 2017-08-15
CCGGATTTGTCGAATACCAGCGCGAACTCCCGCCTGACCGCGATGCCCTCACCCGCATCGGCGACTGGAAGGAGATCCACCACCATCACTCCGACGAGAAGCTCCAGAAACCGGGCGCCCGCTGCATGGACTGCGGCGTGCCGTTCTGCCACACGGGCAAGCTCATCAGCGGGATGGCCAGCGGCTGCCCGATCAACAACCTGATCCCCGAGTGGAACGACCTCGTCTACAAGGGCCTCTGGCGCGAGGCGCTGGAACGCCTCCACAAGACCAACAACTTCCCGGAATTCACCGGCCGCGTCTGCCCCGCCCCGTGCGAAGGCTCCTGCGTGCTCGGCATGAACAAGCCCGCGGTCACGATCAAGAACATCGAGGTCTCGATCATCGACAAGGGCTGGGAGAACGGCTGGGTCATCCCCCGCGCCCCCACGAAGCGCACCGGCAAGAAAGTCGCCGTCATCGGCTCCGGCCCCGCCGGCCTTTCCGCCGCCGCGCAGCTCAACTACGCCGGCCATAACGTCACCGTCTTCGAACGTTCCGACCGTCCGGGCGGCCTGCTGATGTACGGCATCCCGAACATGAAGCTCGACAAGAAGGACGTCGTGCTCCGCCGCATCGCCCTCCTCGAAGCCGAAGGCGTGACCTTCAAGTGCGGCGTCAACGTCGGCGTCGACGTCTCGGCCGAACAGCTGCGCAAGGACTTCGACGCGGTCATCCTCACCGTCGGCGCCACCAAGGGCCGCGACCTCCCCCTCCCCGGCCGCGACGCCAAGGGCATCCACCTGGCGATGGAGTTCCTCCACGCCAACACGAAGAACCTCCTGGACGGCAAGGCGCCCGACGCGACCATCTCCGCAAAGGGCAAAGACGTCGTGATCATCGGCGGCGGCGACACCGGCACCGACTGCGTGGGCACCTCGCTCCGCCACGGCTGCAAGTCCGTCGTCCAGCTCGAGATCATGCCGAAGGCCCCCGCCACCCGTGCCAAGGACAACCCCTGGCCGGAATGGCCGAAGACCTACAAGGTCCTCTACGGGCAGGAAGAAGCCGCCGCCAAGTACGGCTCCGACCCCCGCGTCTACCTCACCACGGCCACGAAGTTCGTCCCCGACGAACAGGGCGTCCTCAAGGAAGTCCACACCGTCGAAGTCGAGTGGAAGAAGGACGACAAGGGCGTCTTCGGCCCCCAGAAGATCGCCGGCACCGAAAAGGTCCGCCCCGCCCAGCTCGTCCTCCTCGCCATGGGCTTCCTGGGCCCGGAACAGCCGCTCCTCGACGCCTTCGGCATCGAACGCGACGCCCGCTCCAACGCGAAGGCCGACCATGAGAAATACGTGACCAACGTCCCGGGCGTCTTCGCCGCCGGCGACTGCCGTCGCGGCCAGTCCCTCGTCGTCTGGGCCTTCAACGAAGGCCGCGGAGCCGCCCGCGAGTGCGACAAGTTCCTGATGGGCAAGTCGGAGCTCCCGTAAGCCCCGCCTCCATCGACCGCCGAAGCCCGACTCCTTGAGTCGGGCTTCTTGTTGGCGGGTCCGCCGGCGAGCCCGATCGCCCGGAACCCAGCCAAGGTTGCCATGATAATCCAAGGACGAAGGATTGAAGGCCGGCGGGTCCGTGGTAAGGTCAAGCGTGCGATACGCCCTGCTTGCTCTCCTCACGCTATGGCTGTCACCCCAATGTCGTGCGCTCTACATGCACATCGACACTGAGAAAGTGCCGGTCGAACGCATCATGGAGAACCTGCAGTCCAGACTAAAAGAGCAGCCAGACAGCATCGACCTTCACCATCAGCTCGCCCGCGTGCACGCAATGGCCGCTTTCTCGGAGTCAACGGAACTTCCGGTTTATAAATCGGGTAAATATTTCAAGGGTCGGGTCCAGCACTCGGAATTCGGCGGCGACAACGGCACCCCCGTGGAGGGGGGATTCAGGAACGACAGAACCGAAGGACTCAAGGGAAGGGACATCGGGAGAAACCTCTCCCGTGCGCTGAGGTACTACGGAGAATCGCTGAGGCTGCTGCGTGAATCAGATGACGCGGATGTGATCAAATCGAACGTGAGATCGGTCCAATTAGGCTACGCCTGGTGCCTGGAAAAGGCCGGCCTCCGTGTGCTGGCCCTCGAAGTCTATCGCCAGACCCTCTGCATCTCATGGCAGACCGAGGTCAACGACGCCTTCGACGTCGAACATTGGAAAAAAGGCGGCCGCCTCGAATTCAAAGACGTCATCAAGGACGATGCGCCCGACATCGTCGATCGGTCGTCCCTCGGACCCGGCATCGTCTTCAGCGAAGAATGCATAGGGTACATGCTTCGGCTCCTCGATAAACAGAAGGATGCGGCAGAAATAGAGATGCTGAATCATCACATGGGTCGGCTGAAGAAGATGGGCCGCATGGTGACCCCCATCCTGATTCCCCTGAGCGAAGCTTCCTTTGAAACACTCGTCGACCGTGACGCCGGAGTGGCCTTCGACCTTGATGGCTCCGGACTCTCTCGCCGCTGGGGATGGATCACGCCCAAGGCGGCCTGGCTGGTCTTCGACGCCAAAGAGAGCGGCCAGATCACCTCGGGGCTGCAGATGTTCGGGAACGTGACATTCTGGATCTTCTGGCGCGATGGCTATCAGGCGCTGGGATCGCTAGACGCGAACGGCGACCAACTGCTCGAAGGAGAAGAACTAAGCGGGCTTGCCCTCTGGCACGACGCCAACAGCAACGGCATCAGCGAACCAGGCGAAGTTAAGCTGGTCTCCGCCTATGGGATCGACCAGCTTTCCTGTCGCAGTGAGACCATCGGTCCCGATCTGCGCCACAGTCTTCGGGGCGTTCGCTTTAAAGATGGGACCACCCGCCCCAGCTACGACTGGTTTGCTCCGATGATCGCCCCGGCGGCATCGAAATAAGGGGAAGGGTCCGTTATTGCCGAGCCTCGCGGCCGCCCCCACCCTGCCCTCGTGAGCACGCCCTCCCTCGAAGACCTGAAAGCCGTCGCCCTGGCCACGGCCCTCGCCGCCGGCGACCTGCTCGCCAAGGGAGCCCAGATGAAGGTCAACGCCTCGTCGGATGACGACGTGAAGATGCAGGCCGACGTCGACTCGGAGCACCTCGTGCGCGACCGGCTCAAGGCCACGGGCATCCCGGTGATCGGCGAGGAACTCGGCGGCGACGCTTCCCTCTTCGACGGCGACGGGCTCTACTGGGTCGTCGACCCGCTCGACGGCACCTACAACTACCTCCGCCGCCAACCCTCGACCTGCGTCTCGCTCGGCCTCATGCGCGGCAAGGAGCCGGTGCTCGGCGTGATCCACGACTTCACCGCGAAGAAGACCTACCTCGGCGTCGTGGGCGACGGCAGCTATCTCAACGGCGTGCGCATCACGCCCGGCTGGGTCACGGACATCAAGGATGCGTGCATCATGACGGGCTTCCCCGCCGCCGCCGACAAGTCGGGCCCGGCGATGCAGCTCTTCGTGCAGCAGGTCGGCCGCTACAAGAAGATCCGGATGATCGGCTCCGCCGCGCTTGCCCTGGCCTATGTCGGCGAAGGCGTCGCCGACACGTATTACGAATCCGGCACGAACCTCTGGGACGTCGCCGCGGGCCTCGCCATCATCAAGGCCGCCGGCGGGCACTACCGCCTCGTCCCGACCGGCAAGCGTCCGCTCAACTACGACCTCTGGGCTTCGGCCCGCGAGGAGTGGACCCGCTGAGCGCCGCCTTAGGCGTGGACAAAAGTCGTCGGACGGCTAGGTTCGCCGCGTGCTCCTCGCCCTGACCAATCCGATCAAAGAAGCCGTGATCAAGCACGCGGCCGAGAACTACGCCGAGAAGATCCTCGGTCAGGATTACGCCTCGATGGGCTTCTGGGTCGCCCTCGCGATGGTGCTCATCTACCTTCCCTTCCTCGGTCGGCTGGCCGCCCAGCACTTCTTCGGCAAGGACGGCACCCTCTTCGGCATCGGCCTGACGGGCGTCCTCTCGGTCGCCCTGACCTTCGCGGCCATCTGCATGGCCGACACGAGCCTCTCGGGCTTCGTCCCGAAGTCCGTCGAGGTCCTGGTCATCTCCCTCTGCACCGCCACGGTGGTCCTCCTGGTCACCAGCGCGGCCGCCCAGGTCCTGAGCATGGGCTTCGGCCCCTCCCTCGGCCTCCAGCTGATCTTCTGGAACATCGTCTTCCTGGCCCAGCTGGCCACCCGGTTCCTGATGGATTTCTGGAAACACGTCTGAGGCGGACGATGAAAGCGTTGCGCTACGCCCTCTGCCTGGCCCTGGCGGCCTTCGCAAGGGCTGAGCCCTCCCTGCACCCCACCCTCGCGGGCAAGGTCGTCACGGGCTACCAAGGCTGGTTCCGCGCCGAAGGCGATGCCAGCGGCCTCGGCTGGGTGCACTTCGGACGGGGCAAACTCTTCACGGACAAGGATTATTCCTTCGACGTCTGGCCTGACCTGTCCGAATTCCCGCCGGAGGAAAGATACCCTTCGCCGTTCAGATTCGCCGACGGACGGACGGCCGACCTTTTCAGCAGCGTCCATCCCGGGACGGTCCGTCGTCACTTCCGCTGGATGAAGGACTACGGGATCGATGGCGCCATGCTCCAACGCTTCGCGGTCGGCCTGGGCAAAAGCCGGGGCGCGGACTCCATGGAGATGGTCCTGCGCCATTGCACCGCCGCCGCCAACGCCGAGGGACGTTCGCTGACGGTGATGTATGACCTCTCCGGCCTGACGCCCGAGAAGTTCCGGACGGTCTCCGAGGACTGGCGAAAGCTCGTCGCCGCCGGCCAGACCAAGCAGCCCTGCGCCCAATTCCACCAAGGCAAGCCGCTCGTCGCCCTCTGGGGCCTGGGGTTCAAGGACCGCCCTCCCGCCGTCGCGGAATGGAAAGCCCTGCTCGCGGACATCAAAGCCACGGGAGCCTCGGTTATGATCGGCGTGCCGACCTACTGGCGCGAGCTCAAGAACGACAGCATCCCCGACCCGGCCTTGCATGACGTCATCCGTCACGCCGACGTCATCAGCCCTTGGGCCCTGGGGCGTTCCGAGAATCCGAAGGGCGCCGCCGAGCTCGCGAAGGAAGTCTGGGCGGCCGATATCGCCTGGTGCCGTACCAAGCAGAAGACCTACCTGCCGGTGATCTTCCCGGGCTTCAGCTGGAGCAATCTGTCCGCCCTGCGGGGCCAGCGGGCTCCGAAAAACGCGATCCCCCGGCTGGGCGGGCGCTTCCTATGGTCCCAGGCCGTCGCCGCCCGCGAAGCCGGCGCGAAGAGCGTCTACGTGGCGATGTTCGACGAACTCGACGAAGGCACGGCGATCATGAAATGCGGGGGGCCGCGGCCGGTCGGTAATTTCGTGGACCTCAGCGACGTGCCGACGGACCACTACCTTTGGCTGTCCGGGCAGATCGGGCGGATGATGCGGGGCAACATCTCGCCCACCCCTGCCCTGCCGAAACGCTGAACGGTCTCAGCCGGTGGCCTGGAGGCCGGCGGCGATGGCGTTCAAGGAGAGGAGCATCTGCGGCAGCAGCGCATCGGCTTCCTTGCGGTCGCCGTCGGCCACCTTCTTGCGCCAATCCTTGAGCAAGGCGACCTGCTGCTCGTGCAGGAGGTCGATCGCCGACTCGCGGAGGGCGATGACCTTGCGCAGACGCGGACGGCCTTCGCTCAGCTTCGAGCCGGAGAGTTCGTCGAGCATCTTGCGCGCGAGGTTATGCTCCGCGAGGATGCGGTTGAGGAAGAGCTTGCGCAGCTTCTTGTCCGTCACGAGGCCGCCGTAGAGCTTCATCATGCTGCGGTTGGAGGCGAGGACGCTGGTGGAGGCGTTCTTGAGCATGTAGCGCAGGGGCGGCCAGTCGTCGTAGTTCTTGCGGATGACCTCGAAGCCCTTCGGATCTTCCTCCTTGAGGCGGGCGAGCGCCGAGCCGACCCCATACCATCCCGAGAGATAGAAACGGGCTTGGCTCCAGGCGAAGACCCACGGGATGGCGCGCAGGTCCTCGAGCGAGGCCGCGCCGGTGCGGCGGGACGGACGGGAACCGATGCGGCTGGCTTCGATGACGTCGATCGGGGTCGCCTGCCGGAAGAACTCGATGAACCGGGGCGTATGGATGAGATCCTGGTAGGCTTCGCGCGAGAACTCGGCGAGCCGGTCCATGACCTTGGCCTGGGCGGTTTCGCTGCGCACGGCGACGTCGTGCAGGAAGGTGTTCTGGGTCACGCCGGCGGTCAGCAGCTCGAGGTTGTTCACCGCGGTGATGTGGTTCGCGTATTTCTGGGTGATGCTCTCGCCCTGTTCGGTCACGCGCATCTCGCCCTGGATCGAACCCTGCGGCAGGGCGTCGATGAAGCGGTGCGTGGGGCCGGCGCCGCGGGAGATGGTGCCGCCGCGACCATGGAAGAAGACGATGCGGACGCCGTGCTTCTCGCCCACGGCGGCGAGGTTCTGCTGGGCGCGGTAGAGGTTCCAGAGGGAGGCGAGGATGCCGCCGTCCTTGTTCGAGTCGGAATAGCCGATCATCACCTGCTGCGTCAGGCCGTCGGTCAGGCCGGCGTCGCGGCGGGCCTTCAGCGTGCGCTGGGTCATCGGATGCGAGAGGAACGCGTCCATGATGCCGGTGCTGCGCTCGAGGTCGCCGATGGTCTCGAAGAGCGGGACGACGGGGAGCAGGCAGTAGGCGTCGTCCGAACCGCCGGCGGTCAGGCCGGCCTCGCGGGCGAGGAGATAGACGGACAGCAGGTCGGAGACCGAACGGGTCATGCTCACGATCAGCGAACCGAGGCCGGCCGAGCCATACTGCTCGATGTGCGTGACGAGGGCCCGGTGACAGGCGACCACGGCGTCGGCTTCCGGACCGATGCTGGCCTGCTCGCGGAGGAACGGACGCGTGGAGCGGAGCTCGGAATCGAGGAAGCCGAGTCGGCGGGATTCGTCCCACTGGGCGAAGTTGGCGTCGTCCTGTCCGGTGGCGGCGAGGAGCTGGCCGATGGCCTTGTCGTGGAAGGCGCTGTTCTGGCGGATGTCCAGGACGGCCATGTGGAAGCCGAAGGTGCGCAGGAAACGCAGCAGCGGGTCGAGTTCGGCGCGGGCGATGCGCCCGGCGCCGACTTCGATCAAAGTCTCGCGCAGGAAAAGCAGGTCGGCGATGACGCCCTCAGGCGTGCGATGCTGGCCTTGCCCGAGCTCGCCGACCGGATTGGGCAGACGCAGGCGGACGAGGTTGACGTATTGGCGCCAGGTCTCGCCGATGTTGCGCTTGAGCGCGGCCTCGCCGGCTTCGCCGTGGGCGGCGGCATGCTTCTCGACCTGACGGATGAACACCGCCGGAGGCTCCTGGAGATGGTCGCCCAGGGAAAGGCGCTGACCGAGGGTCTCGAGGCGCTCGTTGCAGATCGCGATGGCGGTCGAACGGAAGAGATTCAACGCGCGGGTGGTGACTTCGGCCGTGACGAGCGGGTGGCCGTCACGGTCCCCGCCGACCCACGTGCCGAGCACGATCTGGGGCAACGAATCCGGATGCTCCACGCGGGCGGGATCGAGGCCGATCTCTTCCCAGGCCTGACGCAGGCGGAGGTCCATGCTGACGACGGCGTCCGGGAAGACCTTGGAAAGGAAGTAATAGATGTTCCTCAGCTCCGACTAGACGTCGGGCTTCTGGTGGTAGATCTCGCCGGTGCGCCAGAGACGTTCGAGGGCGACCTTGATCTCCTCGCGGATCGCCCGCTGTTCGGCGGCGGTCCACATGTTGTTCTCGCGACGGACGAGCAGCTTGTAGATCTCGCGATGGATCTCGAGCACGGTGGCGCGCTTGGCCTCGGTCGGGTGCGCGGTGAGGACCGGCTCGACGCGCATGCGGTTGAGGCGCTTGGCGATCTGCTTGTCGGTCAGTCCGGCATCGACGAGCGCGCGGAGCGCGCGGCCCCAGGAACCGGGATCGGAGGCCAGGCCTTGCTTGTCCTCGCGGAGGCGCTTGGACTGCGCGGAGGCGTTCTCCTCGACCATGTTCAGGAGCTGGAAGGCGATCGAATAGGCCTGCACGCCGCGGTAGGAGAAGATCTGCACGCCGCGCAGCTTGCGCTTGCCCATCCACGGCAAGGTGCCGGCGAGATCCTTGTGGTCGAGCTGCTCGAGCACCTCGACGAAACAGGTCATCATGAAGTCGAGGTCCTTGTCGACTTTCTTAAGCCCGCGGGCGAGGTCGTTGCTGATGGCCATGCGACGAGAGTCGTAGCACGGGGGTGCGAAAACCCGCAACCGCAAACCCCCTCGGCTTGCTTCTCCGCCCGACCGCCGTTTGATGGAAACTCGCCATGGCGGACTCTCGGCTCACCCTCCCCGACCTCTGGCAGCAAGACGCCCTCCGCGCCCTGCGGCAAGGCGAGGACGTCGTCATCCAAGCCCCGACCGGCGCCGGCAAGACCTACGTCTTCGAACTGCTCATCCGCGGAGGCCACCGCGGCCAGGCGGTCTACACGGTACCCACCCGGGCCCTGGCCAACGACAAGCGGGCCGAATGGCTCGCCCTCGGCTGGGACGTGGGCATCGCGACCGGGGACGTCAGCGCCAACCTCGGCGCCCCGGTCATCGTGGCGACCTTGGAGACCCAGCGGCATCGGTTCCTCGAAGGCCGCCACCCGGACCTGCTGGTGGTCGACGAATACCAGATGCTGGCCGACGCCCGTCGCGGGGCCGCCTACGAGACCGTCCTGGCCATCGCGCCGCCCTCGACCCAGCTCCTGCTCCTCAGCGGCAGCGTCTCCAACCCCAAAGCCGTGGCCGAATGGCTCCGCAGCCGCGGCCGCAAGGTCACCCTCATCGAGGAGCACACCCGACCGATCCCGCTCGAGGAGATCTCCCTCGACGCCCTGGAGACCCGCGAGCCCGCGGGCATCAGAGGACACGTCGCCCGCGCGGTCATCCGGGCCGTCCTGGCCGACCTCGGACCGATCCTGGTCTTCGCCCCCCGCCGACGCGCCGCCGAGCAGATCGCCCGCGACATCGCGGCCGGCCTACCCCTAGGCAACGGCCCGCAGCTCTCACCCAGCCAGCGCGGCCTGGCCGGCGACGACCTCAACCGCCTCCTCCGCCAAGGGGTCGGGCTCCACCACAGCGGACTCACCTTCGAACAGCGGACCGAACTCATCGAACCTTGGGCCAAGGCAGGCAAACTCAGCGTGGTCGTGGCCACGACCGGGCTGGCTTCGGGCATCAACTTCTCCCTCCGCTCGGTGCTGGTGACCGATCGGCGTTACGCGGCCGATCACGCCGAACGGGAGATCCGCCCGGACGAACTCCTGCAGATGTTCGGACGCGCCGGCCGACGCGGCCTCGATGACCGCGGCTTCGCCCTCTGGACCGGCGACAGCCCCCGCCTCGGCGAAGCCAAGCCGCTCCAACTCAAGCGGAGCGAGGCGCTCGACTGGCCGGCGTTCCTCTCGGTCATGCGCCGCGCCGAAGACCCCAAGGCCGCCGCCCGGTCGCTCGCCGGCTCCCTCTTCACGCGTGAGCCGATCGAGCTCGCGCTGGACCGTTTGGACGACGACGACGCGCCGAGCGAGGCTCCTGAGCCGGCCGCCGGCGCGACCCGCCAGATCCACGAGATCCTCGGTCGCAACGGCACCTGGCAACGGGAACGGCCGACGCGCCTGGTCCCGCTTTCGCAGGCCCTGATCTACGTCAAGGAGGCCTGGTATCCGGCGCTGTCCAAACCTGATTCGCTGCGCGCCCTGCCCTACGGGACGCCCTGCAAACTCGGGACGGGCGACGAGGTCCGCTATGGCCGGACCATCACGCTGGCGCACTTCCCCAAGGAGACCGGCGCCTCGCAGCTGACGCCAGCCGACTGGCTGCTCAAAGCGTTGCGCAACGTGGAGCAGGGTCGCAGCCGGCCGCGCACCTGGAAACTGGAACTTCTGGAGAAGGAAATCCTCCCGCTGCTGCCCCGGCTCACCCAAGGCGGCGTGCCCGTCGGCGGCCTCTTCCTCGGCCGTGACAGCGTCCAAGTGAAACTGGATTACTCGCGCGCCGACGTCCGCGTCTGGCCCGACGCCGACAACCATCCGCTCATCAACCCGCCGAGGCGTTCCGTCGCGAAGCAGGACATCAACCTGCGCGAAGTCCTCGGCGGCGGCACGCTGCACACCGCGCGCGCCGGCCGGCTCTGGAAGAAGCTCGGCCTCATCGACGCCGCCGGACGGCCGACCGACCGCGGTCACGTCGCCTCACTCTTCCAGCACGGCGAAGGCCTCGCCGTCGCGGCGGCGCTCGAGGACCAGGCCTACGACGCCCATGCGCTCGCCTGGGATCTCGCCGAACTGCGGGCCGGCGAACGCGTGGCCTCCGCGGGCCGTAATTCCAGCCGCCTCGGGGCCTGCTGCCGCCTGACCTATAAGTCCCTTACCGCCGAGGGCTACCTGCGGGAGGGCCTGCCGGCCGGCTTCGGCGAAGGCTGCGCCGAGGCGCTCAAAGGCTTCGCCCTGCACGGCAAGATCCCGCCGGCCGACGCCGACGGCCAAGGCCCCGGCCAAGGCGACCTCGAACGCGCCGTCCTCGAATGGCGGAGCACCCTGCAGCTCATCGCGCATGGCCCCGCCCACCCTTCGCAACGCTGGCAGCAGCTGCGCGCGGCGGCCCACGAAGTCCTGGGGCAGATCGTCGGGACGACGCCGGCGACGCGTTGAGGCTTACCGGCCGAAGATCGCCTTCGCGGCCGCCTTGGCCATCTCGCCGGCGCCCGCGGTGTTCGGGTGCACGCGGTCCGGCAGCATCTCCGGGAACTTCGCGAGCGCCGCATGCATGTCGATCACGCCGCAGCCGAGCTCCTTGGCGAGCGCGTCGACGCGCGGGATCTCCTTCTGGATGTTCTCCTCGTTGATGCCGTAGTTGCCCTTGCCGGGGACCGGCACGGGACGGCAGACGAAGATTTTCGGCTTGGACTTGAGCGACCGGAAAGACTTCACGAGCTCCCGGTAGTCGGCATCGAACTCCGCCTCATGCTTCCAGTTCTGGGGCTTGGTGTCGTTGGTGCCGAGCATGATGATCACGATCGCCGGTTCCATCGCGAGGGCGGCCTGGTATTTCTTCTCGTTCCAATAAGGGAAGTCGCCCTTCTTCAGGAGCGTGCGGCCGCTGACGCCGAAGTTGCCGACCTGATAGCCGTCGCCGAGCAAGGCCTGCAGCTGGGACGGGTAGGACTGGCCGGGCTTGGCGCCGGCGCCCTGGGTGATGCTGTCGCCGACGCAGGCGACTTTGATGGGTTCGGCGGCGGAGGCGGTCATGATCGAAAGCAGGGCGAGGAGGAGGATTCGCATGGGGTTTCCCTAATCAAAGCCGCCGGGAGACCTTTCCAAGGCCGAAGTCACGGCTTTTGCCCTTCCCTGCGGACCGACAGTCCGCTAGGCTCGGCGGACAGTCATACATGTGCGTTCGCACGGAGCGATCCGTGAGGAAAGTCCGGACACCACAGGGCAGGATTCCCGCCGCAAGTCGGGGCGCGTCGCAAGACGTGACGGAAAGTGCCACAGAGAAGATACCGCCTCCTCCGCAAGGAACGAGGTAAGGGTGAAAAGGTGGGGTAAGAGCCCACCGCTCGAAGGGTAACCGACGAGGCAAGGTAAACCCAATCCGGTGCAAGACGAACAGGGACCGTCCGAGGTCGCCCACCAAGGTCCCGGGTTGTCGCACCGCCGCAAGGCGGGTCCGCAAGGTCAGAGAAATGAACGCGC
>JACCDI010720631.1_pt1 | contig 11726 bp, 12 predicted proteins | sample 7442791 | NCBI WGS metagenome assembly JACCDI01 (sample SAMN15323434, study PRJNA562643) | freshwater metagenome | isolation source: river surface water | place: USA:Blue River Watershed | collected 2017-08-15
AATGCCCAACTTCAATTGATTGGAATGGCACACCTAGCTTATCTACCTAAAGCCGTTGGTCAACCACAAGCAGCAGAGTTTGGCGTATCTGTATTGCCTGAGGGTCGCGCACAAGGAATTGGTACAGCCTTATTGGCGCGAGCTGCGGTTCACGCACGCAATACGCACATCGAAACATTATTTGTTCATTGCCTTTCGAATAACAAAGCCATGATGCGCTTAGCGCAAAAGGCTGGAATGCAAGTTGAATATGCTTACGGCGATGCAGATGCGTATTTGAAATTGCCACCTGCCAACGACAGCACGCGCGCGGAAGAGGCTGCCAATGAACAGTGGGGCGGTTTTGATTACGCCCTAAAGGGTGGGTTTAAACGGGCAACTCAAGCATTGCAATGGATGTTAGGCAAACCAGTAAAAACACCTTAGTTGTTTGTAGGTGCGCCACGCATTATCCAAGTCACCAGTAAAGATGTATCAGCGTCACTTAATTTGTTATTACCCGGCATAGGAACAACTCCCCATGAGCCAGAGCCACCCTTCAATATTTTATTTTTTAGAAAGGTGCCAGCACTCGGGTTGTTGGCATATTTTTTTGCAACATCCTGAAAGCTAGGTCCCACTACTTTTTTATTGATCGCATGACAACCTAAGCATGCATTTTGTTTTGCAAGCAAATAAGCTTTGGCATCCTCATTACTTGCATGGCTGAAACTACAAGACAGAAGCAGGGCGGAGAACAAAACACTCTTATGCTTATGTTTAAGAAATTCGTTCATCTACTGAAGAAAAAAATAGCTTATTGCTTATTGAATTGGGGCTGAATTGGGCTGAGATTCATCCGCCTTACCTTGTTTCTCGAGACGAATTTTTTCAGCCTCAGAAATAATGTCGAAATAGGCATAAACATCTTTTACTCCATTCGTATTGCTCGCAATTTTCTTAGCTAGATCCGCTTCATTTTGAGTAAGAATGCCCATCAAATAAACGCTTGTGCCTTCAGCAACAATTGCCATTGAGTTTGAAGGAAGCTTTTCAGTGAAAATCATTTGGGTTTTGATTTTCGACTCGAGATAGGTATCGTTAGCGCGTGCAGTGTATGTGCTATTGGGCCCTATGACGAGCTCATTAAAAACTGAGCGCACATTCTTCATCGCTTTTACATACGCACCTGCCTGGCCTTTGATATCAGCGTCTTTCACTTCGCCAGTCAACAACACCTTTTGATTAAATGAGGTCACATTAATATGCGCATTATCACCATAGCGTTTTGCTAAAGCATTGCTGGCCTCTAGCTCAATACCTTTGTCAATAGCCTGCACAGCTGGAGTTCGGCGATCGGCCATAACTGTTGCCCCGGCCACAACACCACCCACAGCGAGAACTCCGCAGCCAGATAAAAAAGAGGTTGTTAAGAGCGCAGTAAATAGTCTGATTTTGAGCGAATTAAACATGTGCGAACTTTCTAAAGTATTAATCAAGGAGTAGGTGATCAACACCATCACACAAACTATGAAGCAAAACTAAATGGGTTTCTTGAATACGAGCAGTGCGAGTAGAGGGCGCGCAAAGATGAATGTCGTCGACATCCATAAGAGTCGCAATTTTTCCGCCACCATTTCCTGTTAACGCGATAATTTTGATTCCCATTTTTTTAGCTGACTCAATTGCTTTAACAACATTCTTAGAGTTACCAGATGTTGAGATGGCCAGCAAAACATCCCCTTTTTTGCCTAAGCCTCGCACTTGCTTGTTAAACACCTCGTCATAGCTGTAATCATTGCCAACAGCAGTCAAAATAGAGCTGTCTGTTGTCAATGCGATGGCTGCCAACTCTTGTCGCTCCCTTTCGAAACGACCGATTAACTCCGCAGCAAAGTGTTGAGCATCTGCAGCAGATCCACCATTGCCACAGGCCATCACTTTCCCACCAGCACGCAAACAATCCGTCATTGCAACTATGCCGCGAGCAACCTCTATAGGCAACATTTTTTCTGCTTCTTGTTTTACAGCAATGCTGTCTAAAAAATGTTGGGATGCGCGAGCGCGTAAACGTTCAAGGGTATCTTTATCCATTTTTGTATTATGCGCCAAAGCAAGAAAAAACTCGATACGCTATGACTTCACTCAAAAGCAACGTATTCTCTTATGTATTGCTACTCTCTCTGAGAAAAATATCCATATGGAACTTGGCGACTATGATTTTTTAAAACAGCAGGATCTTCCAGCTGGGGCCTTATATATGGTTGCCACCCCGATTGGCAATATGGGCGACATAACCCTGCGAGCGTTGCATGTTTTAAATAGTGTGGATGGCATCGCCTGCGAAGATACAAGGCATAGCCTACCCTTATTGCAATACTTCGGAATCCACAAAAAATGTATCGCCCTGCATGAACACAACGAGGTCACCAGCGCGCAAACAGTTATTGATCATCTCGCAAAAAATGAGCGTTGGGCTTACATATCAGACGCAGGAACTCCCGGGATATCGGACCCTGGAGCAAAGCTCGTTAACGCAGTTCATCGTGCTGGATTTCGTACTATTCCCATTCCTGGCGCTAGCGCTATTTCATCGGCCATATCCGCTAGCGGCTCTGTAATGTTGTCTTCAGAAGGACAATTTCAATTTCTAGGCTTTTATCCGCACAAAGCCAAAGATCGTGAAGCCCTGATGAACGACATATGTCACTCAAACAAAGCGAGTGTCTTTTTTGAGTCACCCCATCAGATACGCGACACGCTCAAAGCCTTGAACCAGCATCTTGAGCCAGATCGTCAAATATTAATAGGCAGAGAGCTCACTAAAAAATTTGAGCAATTACTTGTCATAACATCTAGCGAAATCCCGTGCTTGCTAGAGCACGCAGAAAACCTCAAGGGTGAATTTATTATTTTGGTGGAAGGGGGCAAAAAAAATGTTAATCAAGCTCCGGAGCATGCCTCACTGATACGTTGGGCAAATGCTTTAAGCCCCTATCTTGGAAGCAAAGAAATAGCCACAGTACTCTCTCAAGCACTTGGAATCAGTAAGAAGGATGCCTACCAAGTTGCTTTGGATGCAAAAACTGAGTAGCAGAAAGCATTAGAGCCGGCACACTGCCAGCTCTAATGCTTTATTATAAAACTGAAAACTTATTTAGCTGCTGGTTCTGCTGGTGCCTTAGGCTCTGCTAACTTACCGCCCGACCCATTAACCAAATATACAACCGCACGACCCAACTCATAATCACTCACATCGGCTGGATTGGCGCCACCACGTGCAGGCATTGCGCCTTTACCCTTAATCACTGAACTCAACAGGCCGTCATAGCCTTTACCGAGGCGGCCAGACCATGCAGCGGCATCACCCATCTTGGGCGCACCTGCTGCACCGCTGTTGTGACAAGAAGAGCAAACCGTTTTGTAAACCTGCTCACCAGTTTGTACCTCGCGAGGGGTACTAGCATCTTTAAAGTTTAATTGGGCCACCGGTCTAATCAACTGATCAGCAGAGGCGTCACTATCAACCCTTTTACCGTTATTAACAAAAACCATCAGCAACAAAATAATGATCAATGGCACAAAAAAGCTGGCAAAAACCATGATGATCAATTGCTTGGGGGACTTAATTAGATTTCCGTGCTCTTCACTCATAGGACTTTTATCGTTAGACGGGTTTATAGGGTTACTTTGCCGTGATTATAACGAGAGCGGCGCTTATAGCCACTTACAATAGCGAAAGTATTGATAGTTTTAAGCGCCCGTAGCTCAGTGGATAGAGTATTGGCCTCCGAAGCCAAGGGTCGCAGGTTCGATTCCTGCCGGGCGCGCCAAAAATAGGGGGTTTTTGACTTATATCATGCGAAAAATCGTGAAAAAGGCTATCATTTGCACCTAACTTATTGATTCTTATCATGTCCAATCACTTAAATCCGTCCCTTTCTGAGCCCTCAATAGCCAACCCCTTGGCTCCAGACTTGCCATTGCCGCATCGAAAAATCATTCGTAGCTGGCTCATTCCAATGGCTCAAGGCGAAACAGCAAAAGCAATTCTTTTGCTCATAATTGATGCTCTTTTATGGCTTGGCTGCATCGCGGGAACAGTTTTTGTTGAAAGCATCTTATTAAAAATCCTGTTTGGCATAGTTGCAGGTTTTGTTACTGGTCGTATCTTTATTTTGGGGCATGACGCTTGCCACCAAAGCTTTACCCCATATCGTGAACTCAATAAAGTATTAGGTCGCATTGCTTTTCTCCCATCTCTTACCCCTTACAGCCTATGGGATGTAGGCCATAACGTTGTTCACCACGGTCAAACTAATCTCAAGGGTTTTGATTTTGTTTGGGCACCGCTCTCAAAAGCTGAATACGATGCGCTACCATCTTGGCGTAAAGCCTTAGAGCGTTTATATCGTAGCGGTTGGGGGCCTGTTTTTTATTACCTCATTGAAATCTGGTGGAGACGCGAGTACTTCCCCAATGCTAAAAACAAGCCGGGCGATCGTCCAATTTTCCTCAAAGACAATTTGCTGGTGACTGCTTTTGCGATCATTTGGATTGCTTGTCTCATTGCAGGCGCTCTAGCAACGGGGCAGTCGGTTTGGATTGGGCTTATTACCGGCTTTGCGATTCCATTTTTATTTTGGAATGGCATGATTGGATTTGTAGTCTACGTTCACCACACTCATCCCTCAGTATCTTGGTACGATAAAAAGTCTGAATGGCTTCGTGCTCAGCCCTTTGTTTCCACAACAGTACACCTCACATTTAGCTGGATTTGGGGCTCCCTAATGCATCACATCATGGAGCACACTGCCCATCATGTAGATATGAGCGTACCCCTGTATCGCCTAAAAGAAGCTCAAACAACCCTCGAAACCATCCTTCCAGAGCGTATTTTTGTGCAAAAGTTCTCTTGGGCTTGGTATTTCGACACAGCGCGTAAATGCAAACTTTACGATTTTGAGAATAAAGCTTGGCTTGATTTTGATGGCAATAAAACGGCTGATTCAGTCAGAGTTGTCCTCAGCCCAGCCCCAGCAGGACAAAACGGGTAAAATAGATCCTCTGTACAAGATTTGGATTACCCGGATTGCCCATGACTACCTCTACTCCAGCTGCTACCCAAGACACCTCTCAGAGCCTGAAATTTTGCTCTTCATGCAGTCGCGAAAAGCGCTTGGAGGGTGGCACATGGATTCCTACGAGCAATCGTAAACAACGCTGGATTTGCGCTAGTTGCCTGTACAACCGCACCCACCGTACTGGTTCTGCAAAAACCTAAACTGCATCAACATTTTTTAGCTCTCTCAATCTGCTACGTACGGATTTGTTTGGCGCTCTTTCCCAAACGTTGACATCGGCCCATGGCCTGGGACAAATTGCACATCATCACCAAGAGGCCAAAGCTTCGTTTTGATTGCATTAATCAAATCGGCATGATTGCCACGAGGGAAATCTGTTCTTCCGATAGAGCCGGCAAATAATACATCGCCTACCAAAGCCAAGCGATCTTCTTTGTCAAAAAATACGACATGGCCTGGAGTGTGGCCTGGGCAGTGTAAAACCTCTAAATCAACATTGCCGACTTGCACTTGATCGCCATCCTCCAACCAACGTGTTGGCACAAATGCTTTTGCATGTCCAAATCCAAAGCGCACAGTTTGCTCTGGAAGTTGATCTAGCCAAAACTGTTCGTCTGTTTGAGGTCCTTCAATTGGCACGCCCAACTGATCAGACAAATCTTTGGCGGCCGCACAATGATCTAAGTGACCATGCGTTAATAAAATCTTTTTTACTACACCACCCATTTGCTTAACGCCATCCAAAATTTTATCGATGTCACCACCTGGGTCCACAATAGCTGCATCGCCTGTTTCTTGGCAAACTAATATTGAGCAGTTCTGCTCAAAAGGAGTAACGGGAACAATTCCGAGTTTTATTGGCATGGAAATAGCTTTGGCTTGATGTAGCACTAGTTTATGACAAAGAAGCTAGAATAACTTACACAGGATAAAAAAATTATGAGAGCTCCAGACACCTTTAAATTCGCAGAAACACATGAGTGGGCCAGCCTAGAAGATGATGGCTTCATTTGGGTGGGCATTAGCAATCACGCTCAAGAAGCATTGGGTGATGTCATGTTTTTTCAAGCCCCTAAAATTGGGCAGCAGGTTAAGCAGGGCGAAGCGATTGCCGTGATTGAATCCGTTAAGGCAGCCAGTGATATTCATGCACCAGTGAGCGGAGAAATAGTCGCTCTAAATGAAGAAGTGGATGCCGCCCCTGAGCTCGTTAATGAAAATCCTTACGGGGTTTGGCTTTTTAAAATCAAACCAAGCAATGAAACCTCTCTCAAGAGCGATCTTTCCAATCTAATGCCATTGGAAAATTACAACTCTGGCCCTGGTGCTTAGACATTCATTGGATCGCGCTCTATCAACCACCGAACGCGGGATGTCTTGCTAATTCGCCCTTGAGATCCCCGGCGCAATTCTTGATCAATTATTTCCAAAATTTCTTGTAGCGCCTTGCGATTTTTCGATTCAATCAGTAATTGAGCGCGCTCTGATCCCGCTACTTTCATCACAGGCTTTGGAACGGGATCATATACTCGCAATGCTTTCGTCATCAACCCTCTAGCTTGTAAAAAATCTTTAAGTTCTTTTAAGAATTGATTGGCCTTTTCCAGATTTTTTGCCTCTGCATGAACCAAGGCTTGATATGAAAAGGGCGGGAGCCCAGCCTCCTCTCTCTCGCCGGCAGTAAATCTTAAGAACCCATCTACATCGTGCCGCAATAGAAATTGAAAAACTGGTGACTCTGGGTACTGAGTTTCAATGTAAATATCCCCGCCTTTCTCTCCTTCTATACTAGATCTACCTGCGCGACCTGCAACTTGTACCAACTGTGCAAACAATCTTTCTGCGGCCCTAAAATCAGCTGAGTACAAACGACTATCAGCATCAAGAACGGCAACTAGCCCAATATTTTGATAGTCATGTCCTTTTGCAATCATTTGGGTACCAACCACTATGTCAACATTCCCATCATGAATTTCCTGAAAGAGACTTTCTGCTCCCTTACTTTTTCTGCTTGAGTCAGCATCCACCCTTAGAACTTTTGCTTCTGGCCACATCTCTTCTAGTGCGTCTTCCAACTTTTGCGTTCCATGTCCTAGCGCCTTCAAGTCCGCATTGCCACATTCCGGACAAAATGATGGAATAGGTTTTACTAAACCGCAGTGATGACAACTTAATGCGGGTCGCTTTCCAAAAATACCGGCCTTATGCATCACCGCGTAAGCTGAACATTGCGTGCATTTGGAGAGCCAATTGCAAGCGGCACAATTGAGAACTGGTGCATAACCGCGACGATTAATTAAAATCAAACACTGTTTTTTTTGAGCAAGCGTCTTTGATATTGCATTCGCTAGTGTCTTGGTAATTAAATTTTTTTGTGTTTTATTGCCTTTGTCTCCAGGGCTAAATTGCGTTTGCGGATCCCTTGTGTTAATTAAATGAACAGCTGGAAGGCTAGCACCCTGCGCACGCTGATCAAGCCGAATATATTCGTAACGATCGGCTTGTGCTGCCATCCAGGTTTCTAAAGATGGCGTTGCTGAAGATAACAAAATTGGAATGTCTTGATCATGCGCTCTCCATATTGCCAAATCTCTTGCGGAATAGCGCATTCCCTCCTGTTGCTTATATGAAATATCGTGTTCTTCATCTACTACGATTGCTTTTAAATTGGGGATTGGTGTTAAAACTGCAAGACGTGTGCCTAAAATGATTTGAGCCTTGCCAGTCATGGCCTCATACCATGCGAGACCCCTTTGTTTTTCACTTATGCCGCTGTGCAAGACTGCCATTTGCATTTCTGGAAAATAAGCATGAACACGTCGCTCTAGCTGTGGAGTTAAATTGATCTCGGGCACCAAAATGAGCACTTGCGTATCTTTATGTTTCAGAATGCTTGCTAGCCAATTTAAAAATACAGCTGTCTTGCCACTACCGGTTTGACCTTGCAACAAGATTGCACGAAATCTATTTCTATCTTTTTCCTCTATCAATGATTGAAGGGCGTCCCTTTGGCTTGAATTTAATTGCTCTTGAGTAATTAATCCTTCAGAGAGAATTTTCTTTTCTTTACTGCGCCTCTTTTCTGCTGCTACCAGTATTTTGGGTATCTTTTCCCAATCCCCTGGCTTTTTCCACATCAGCGGAATAGTTGGCAAAATAGTTTCACCCAAACCATGCAGGTAATACTGGCTGACAAAGTTCATCATTCCAAGTGATGCTCTATCGATTGGAGGTGCGGGAGCTAAACGTTCAACGGACTTGAGTTTTTCTATTTCAATATCAGAGTAAGCACTTACTTTTATTACTACACCTATAGCCATTGAGCTTCCAAAAGGAACCTCAACAATTTGCCCCAGAATTGGCTGAATGGCTAATTTTTCAATATCCCATAAATAGTCAAAGCCCTGAGCAAGGGGCTTATCCAGAACGATCTGAACCACAACCGGTTTTAGCGCCATTGATTATTTTCTGCTCTAGTCTGTGGATAAGTCTGTGGATATCGTTTACAACTTCTGATTTTTAAAGATATTTTAAAGCAAAGCTAAATTGCACCAAATTTGAGCAATTCTTATATATTTCAATTAAATCAGTTACTTGCAGTAGTTATTAAATGTGAAAGTTCATATTGCTCATGAATCCTACTGTATTTGTAATTTAGCGCTTAACTGTGTATAACTTTTCCCCAACAACCGGGCAAAGTTAGTATTTACTTGGAATTATTGCTTGCTGCGCAGGGCTTTTGACCTGGCAATAACGGCCTCTGATAGAGCGCTAACACTGTCTGGAGGGGTGAATTGATTAATGCCATGGCCTAAATTGAAAATATGTCCATCCAAAGAATGAAGACCCGGCTTGATAGGGGCCGCTCCAGCCAAATCATCAAGTAAGGCATTGGCCGCAGCTGCAACCTGCTGTGGCTCAGAAAATAAAATTAAGGGATCCAAGTTACCCTGTAGTGCCAGGGGCTTATTTAAAGCCAATAGCTGTTGGCGCGCGCGACTTAGTGGCATTGTCCAATCCAGCGCAATAACATCTGCGCCAGCATTAGCCATATCATTTAGCCAAATTCCACCACCTTTAGTAAACATAATGACAGGAATTTTGCGGCCTTCGTTTTCGCGCGGCAATTGTGCAATTACTTTTTGCATTGCCGCCAATGACATGCGCTGATACCAACCATCCGGCAATAGACCGCCCCAAGTATCAAAGATCATCAAGGCTTGAGCGCCTGCCTTTACTTGCTCATTTAAATAACTAGCAACAGATTGCACATTGATCTCTAAGATGTGCTCGAGCAAGTCTGGCCTACTAAACATCATGGTCTTGGCATGACGAAAATCATCTGAGCCAGAACCATCGATCATGTAGCATGCTAATGTCCAAGGACTTCCTGAGAAGCCAATCAATGGAACACGTTGCTTGCCATCTTGAACAAGGGCTTTGCGAATTTCAGAGACAGCATTGAATACATACTTGAGCTGATCCATATCCGCAACACGCAAGCTCTTAACAGCCTCTTCTGTGCGCAAGGGATGCTCAAAGCTCGGGCCCTCACCAGCGGTAAATTTTAGGCCCAACCCCATAGCATCTGGAATGGTCAGAATATCCGAAAACAGAATTGCAGCATCAAGCGGGTAGCGGTCTAAGGGCTGAAGCGTAACTTCAGTTGCATACGCTGGATTTTTTGCAAGCCCCAGAAAACTTCCCGCTCTTGCACGAGTAGCGTTGTACTCTGGAAGATATCGGCCAGCTTGGCGCATCAGCCAAAGCGGTGTTTGATCAACCGCTTCGCCTAGGCAGGCCTTTAAAAACCGATCATTTAACAACAAGGAGATGACCGGCAATTACTTTTTACGACGGAAGCGAGCAATTGCAGCCAACTGCGCTGCGGCCATTGCAAACTCTGATTGGGCTAATGCCAAATCGAATTCAGTGCCACGATTCTGCATCGCTTCCTCGGCGCGCTTCTTGGCTTCAATAGCTTTCGCTTCATCAAGATCATGTCCACGAATAGCGGTATCTGCTAATACGGTAACTCGATCAGGCTGAACCTCTAAATATCCACCTGCCACGAATACAAACTCTTCGTCTCCATCAGCTTTTTCAATACGAACTGAGCCTGGACGAATGCGTGTAATCAAAGGAGTGTGGCCGCGCAAAATACCGAGCTCGCCACTCTCACCAGGAAGCGCTACAAACTTAGCTTCTCCGCTAAAAATAGACTGCTCGGCACTAACTACGTCGACATGTATGCTTGACATAATTTCCCTAGATGAGTTCGATTAAAGCTTCTTAGCTTTCTCGATGGCTTCATCAATTGAACCCACCATATAGAACGCTTGCTCTGGCAAGTGATCCAATTCTCCGCTACAAATCATCTTGAAACCACGGATGGTTTCTTTCAATGGAACGTATTTTCCTGGTGAACCAGTAAACACTTCAGCAACGTGGAAAGGCTGGGACAAGAAACGCTGAATCTTACGAGCGCGTGATACAGCCAATTTGTCTTCTGGTGACAATTCGTCCATACCCAAAATAGCAATGATGTCACGCAACTCTTTGTAACGCTGCAATGTCATTTGCACATCACGAGCTACTTCATAGTGCTCTTGACCAACCACTTGTGGGTCAAGTTGACGGCTTGTTGAATCCAAAGGATCAACCGCTGGGTAAATACCCAATGCAGCAATATCACGTGACAACACAACTGTAGAGTCTAAGTGCAAGAAGGTTGTAGCTGGCGACGGATCTGTCAAGTCATCTGCAGGAACATAAACGGCCTGAATAGAAGTAACAGAACCTGTCTTCGTGGAAGTAATACGTTCTTGTAATTTACCCATCTCTTCAGCCAATGTAGGCTGATAACCCACGGCAGAAGGCATACGACCGAGCAATGCGGACACTTCGGTACCGGCCAATGTGTAACGGTAGATGTTATCAACGAAGAACAGAATGTCACGGCCTTCGTCACGGAAAGCTTCGGCCATTGTCAAACCGGTCAACGCAACGCGCAATCGGTTACCAGGAGGCTCGTTCATTTGACCAAACACCATCGCCACTTTATCGATAACGTTAGATTCTTTCATCTCGTGGTAGAAGTCATTACCTTCACGAGTACGCTCACCCACACCAGCAAACACTGACAAACCTGAGTGTTGCTTAGCGATGTTGTTAATCAATTCCATCATGTTCACGGTCTTACCAACGCCCGCACCACCGAAGAGACCAACCTTACCGCCTTTAGCGAACGGGCAAACTAAGTCAATAACCTTAATACCGGTTTCCAATAAGTCAACGGAAGGAGAGAGTCCATCAAACTTTGGTGCTGGCTGGTGAATAGCGCGACGCTCTTCAGTAGCAATCGGACCCGCATCATCAATTGGGCGACCAAGAACATCCATGATGCGGCCTAAAGTTGCTGGGCCAACTGGCACTGAAATTGGCTGGCCAGATGATTTCACCTCCATGCCACGACGCAAGCCATCGCTTGCACCCATGGCAATCGCGCGAACTACGCCGTCACCAATTTGTTGCTGGACTTCAAAGGTCAAGCCTTTTTCAGCAAATGATTTTTCGCCGCTATCGACTAATGTCAACGCATCATAAATGTTTGGCATTTTGTCGCGTGGGAATTGAATATCCACCACTGGACCGATACATTGC
>JACCDI011462161.1_pt1 | contig 11726 bp, 9 predicted proteins | sample 7442791 | NCBI WGS metagenome assembly JACCDI01 (sample SAMN15323434, study PRJNA562643) | freshwater metagenome | isolation source: river surface water | place: USA:Blue River Watershed | collected 2017-08-15
ATTCAACAATGATTGTTGAAGAAATTCGATGAAAATCCGATTCCTTGCAAGTTGCATCCGCTCGGGGGGTATCAGTGCAGTGATCTGGTTGCCAAAGCGAGTATGCTGAACCCACTCAGGCAAGACCCGTATCAAACTCCCATCCTCCAGTGAAGCATTGCATAAGTAATCAGGAAGTTGCGCTATACCGAGCCCCTGCAGACAGGCTTCGTAGACTGCCTCGGGGTTGTCGACGTGATAGCGGCTTTGCACCTTGATTCGTTTTTGAGTGCTCTCTGAAGACATGCTCCACCACTCATCCCGCGAACGACCTCGGTAGAAAAGACAAGATCGATCAGCCAGTTCATCAGGCTGCTCTGGCCGTCCCCATTGCGCCAGATACTCGGGCGAGGCGGTCACCATCCAGTCTATTTCAGATACTGGCGTTGCCACCAAGTCTTTGGCTGACGAAGACGCGCTCCACCTCAACGCAATATCAAAACGTTCGTAGGCAACGTCAACCATCCGATCGGCGAGCACGAGATCGATTTCGAGGTCTGGGTGGCGCTTCAAGAATTCCGGAATTAAATGGCACAGAACCCGCTGACCCCAAGAAACTGCCGAGGTCAACCGAATCCGGCCTCTGAGTTCCGATCGCATCGAGAGCATCATCTCACCACCGGCTGCCAATTCAGCCAATGCGTTTTTGGCGTGCTCTAAATAGGTCTCACCCGCGGCGGTGAGCGCGATGCGCCGAGTACTTCGACTGAACAGCGTCACGCCCAAATGTCTCTCGAGCTGCGCGATACGTTTACTGATAACACTTTTGACAACATTGAGCTCGATCGCGCTTCTGCCGACGCTGAGCGTCTGCGCAACAGACACAAATGCTGAGAGCATATCGGAACTAATCACGATTGTTCCTAAATCACGAACAAAGCATTTGCATTTAAGCAGATTGATGAATCGTCGTAAACAGATTAGCTTAAACGGGCCAAAACCCGATATTCAGTGCCTGTCTCGTGAGGTCAATTCACCGGGTCGCAAGCCCGTTTATGCCCAGCGTGGAATCTCAGCGCCGTCAGCAACCTGATGCAGCAGGATATTAATAAAAAAATAATTTGGTTTGGTTTTCCGCCAACTATCTGAGGAGATGCAAATGAAGATTTATGCTGACCCGATTACTGTCAACTGCCGCAAAGTTCTCGCTGGGCTTCATCTGATCGGTGCACCTTACGAGCTTCATCATGTGGATTATTTCAAGGCAGAGCAAAAGAGTCCCGAATACATGGCGCTGAATCCTAATGCATCCGTGCCGGCCATGGTTGACGGAGACCTTGTCTTGTGGGAGTCCAATGCCATCCTTCAGTACGCCGCAGACAAAACTGGCAATGCAAAGGCTTACCCCACCGAGCTGAAGGCTCGGGCTGATGTCAATCGGTGGCTGTTGTGGGAATCCTCGAGCTGGTTTCCTAGCGCTTACGTGTATCTGGTCGAGAATTGTGTCAAACCGCTGCTCGGTGGCGCGCCTGACCCCGCAATCCTGGAAGCGCAAAATGCGCAATTTCACAAATTGGCCGGAATTCTCGACGATCGGTTAAAAAATTCGGCATGGGTGTGCGGAGCGAATCCGACAATCGCAGACATCGCGTTGGCCGCCCCCATGCATCTCCATGGCTGGCAACAGCTGCCGTTGAAAGATCATCCGAATCTGGTGCGCTGGATGACGCAGAATGTCGAGCATCTGCCCTGCTGGAAGGACACGATGGTCTACGAAGGTTTCACTCTCAAACAATAACCTCTGATTTAACGGAGACAGTAACTATGACTCTGGCGAATTCTGTCCAGGCCTTGATGAACTATACGGTGGATAACGGCAAGCCGGCGGAGTATTATTTTTATGAGCCGGACCCGGGGGTCGAATTGAATCCTGCCGGGACCGATCAGCACGAAGTTCGAATTTGGGATGCATGGCCGGACCGGGATCGCCTATCGCTTGATCGTGAAGGATTCGAGCTCCATGAGTTCGATCCTTCATTTACTGCTTTTGATGATGACGCGCAGATCAAGGGCCACTTTTATGATCAAGTCACCGAGTTCGTAAAACAATACACCGGCGCCCATCGGGTGGTGGTGTTTGACCACACTATCCGCCGAAGACAACCTCCTGAAGAGATGGTCTTCTCCCGTCCCTCCACCGAGTTCAAGCAGCAGACGGTCGTCCAACGACCTGCCGTTCTACTCGTGCACAGTGACTACACCGTATCGAGTGGTCCGCAGCGTGTGCGTGACATTTTGCCCGACGAGTGCGAATCCCTGCTCAAGCGCAGAGTCGCTTTTTTCAACGTCTGGAAACCCTTGTACCGCAAGGTGGAAGAATTACCCTTGGCGATGTTGGATGCGCAGACGCACGTTGAAGCTGACTTGCTGCGTATGGAATTGAAATACCGCGATCGCACTGGCGAAATCTATGTCATGCGCCATTCTCCCGCGCACCGGTGGATGTATTTTCCGCATATGGAAAACCATCATGCCTTGCTCCTGAAAACTTACGATTCCGAGACAGATGGACGCTGTCGGTTCATGGGACATTCAGCCTTCGAGGACCCGACCTCGCCGCCAGATGCGCAAAAGCGAGAAAGTATCGAAGTAAGAACCATGGCATTTTTCTGACCGGTGCGGGTCAATAATGGATAAACCCATGCTTTGCGGCGAATCCACATGGGTGTGCGACGCAGGGCCTCTTGGATGAGTGAATACGTCACCGCAGAGCTGAATTATCTGGCCGAACGCGTGGCCGAGCTTGAGACATGGTCGTACGATCCACCGGATGGTCGCCCGCGTTTCAATGGCCGCTTACGCGCTTATCAGACAAGGATTACCAACGCGCGCGAATATCCAGAAAAGACGTTGACCGAGCATGGGTTTTGTTGTTTACGCCGGCCCAGTAAAGTCTCAAGCTGTCCGGATGAGAGTGCGATCAGGAATACCGGCTATGCCGAGGCCACCGAATGGATCAAGGATACGCTGCAGGCCTCACAGGCGATCGTGTTTGATCACACCTACCGACGGCGTCTAAGCGGTCGTCCGCCGCTGGATGGAACCGGGGGATCGTTCAGCGAGATTCGGACACCCGTTGGCCGGGTGCATGCCGACTTTACGCCTCGCTCTGCGCCGAAAAGAGTCGCCCCTCTGATGGCGCGTGATGCGGATGACCCACTTCCGCCCTACCGCATCTACGGGCTATGGCGTCCATTGAACAAGCGCCCTTTGCAAGATGCGCCTTTGGCGCTGGCGTCATCATCAAGCGTGACGGCGCACGAGCTCGTGCCAAACGCCCTCATCTACCCAGATCGCCGGGGCGAGACTTACGCGATACTTCACAGTGATCGTCACGAATGGTTTTATTTTCCCGACATGCAGCGCGATGAAGTACTGCTCTTCCTTCACTACGATTCAAGTGCATCGCCCCACATCCCCGTGCCGCACACTGCTTTTGAGGATCCTGCTTCGCCACCCGATGCCGAGCCTCGAGAGAGCTTGGAAATGAGGATTTTGGTATTCTGAACGATCAGGTGTCGGTTGTGCTCCGTGATGGCCTGAGTCTGTTGAAAGATAAGAGCGTCAACCACCAACAATCCCTCTCATGAACGAGGCGTACTTCAATTTGAACGGCAACCTCGATGAGAAAGCCGTCGTGTGTCCCAGCGATCAGCCATGGATCCCCTCACCTCGACCGGGGGTTCTGCGTCGTCCGATGTATCGCTTGGGCGGCGAGGTGGCGCGAGCCACCAGCGTCGTGCGATATGAACCCGGCAGTATATTTGACAACCACAAACATCCCGGCGGCGAGGAAATCTTTGTCCTCGACGGCGTGTTCCAGGACGAACAGGGCGATTATCCTGCGGGGACCTACCTTCGAAATCCCCCGGGCAGCAGCCATTCGCCTCGCTCTCTGGATGGGTGCGAGATATTCGTCAAGTTGTGGCAATTCTGTCCCGGAGATTCACAGTCCAAAAGCATCAGAACAGATCATGCGACCTGGATTGACATGGGCGCTGACGGCACCATGACGCTGCCACTCCATTGCTACGGCGGCGTCAATGTTCAACTCATCTGCTTGCCTGCGGTCTCGCAAAAACTCAGCCTGTCTTTTGAGAACGGCATGGAAATATTTGTGATCCGCGGACGAATCGAGGACCGCTCTGGGCAATATGGTGCTGGCTGCTGGATCAGGTACCCTCGCTCGGGTCGCCTTGATATTCAGTCGCCTGACGGTGCCATCGTTTACGTCGAAACAGGACGCCAGGAAAAACCCTTTATCGCATTGCCAGACTGATGACAGCGCATCGCCCGCGTACACAAGCAAATAGGTCGACGACGTATCATCGTCGCCGGCTGCACTAAAACTGCCTACACGACATTCGCCTGCCTTAATGGCAGCTGACTTTGCTTCAGGCGCCTGAGTACAAAGCTGGATTTGCTGTTGCGTATCCCGGGAATCTTGTACAAGCGCTCGCGAAGGAAGCGCTCGTAATCGCGCGTGCCCTCCACCGCCACTCGGATGTAATAGTCGTAGTCGCCGGACACCAGAAACGCCTCCAGCACTTCGGGGATCTCTTCCAGCGCCTTGCCGAACTCGAACAGCGCCTCATCCGAATGGCTGTCGATGGTGACATGAAGTATTACCGTCTCGGCCAGTCCGATTTTTTCGGGATTGATGCGCACCGAGTAGCCTTCGATGACCCCGGCGTCTTCCATGCGCTTGATCCGGTTCCAGCACGGGGACGAGGTCAGCCCGACCTGCTTGCCTAATTCCTGCAGACTCAGACGCGCATCCCGTTGCAGGGCTCTCAGGATCGCGATATCGAATTTATCCAGTTCCATTCTTTTAAGTGGCGGTTTTTCAGAAGGATTTTCTGGATATTACTCATATACAGCAAATATAAGAAGCATTTTCTGCGAATGAAGGATTACATTATCGGCATGGATTTGCCCTGAGATGGCATAAGCCAAGCCGCTACCGCGGCGCCCGTGCTGTGGCCCGAGGCGGTCTTACCCGACCGCCAAGCGCCACAGCGCTCCCCCTAACAAGCCTCTGGAGGAGACACCCCATGACCACCGATACCCACCCGGTTCCCGCCTCAAACCGCCCATCGCCGATCCGTCGGCCTGAGGTCTCGCTCGACGACAAATACACCAACCTCGACGGCCGGATCTACCTGTCCGGCATTCAGGCGCTGGTCCGGCTGCCGATGATGCAGCGGCTGCGCGACCAGGCCGCCGGCCTGAACACGGCAGGCTTTGTCAGCGGCTACCGTGGATCGCCGCTGGGAACACTCGACGAAGCACTCTGGAAAGCGCAGACACACCTCGAAAAACATCACGTCAAATTTGTACCTGGCGTGAATGAAGACCTGGCCGCGACCGCCGTCTGGGGCACGCAAACGGTTGGACTCATCGGTCCCGCTCGCTACGACGGTGTGTTTGCGATGTGGTACGCCAAAGGGCCGGGCGTGGATCGCTGCGGCGATGTGTTCAAGCACATGAACCACGCGGGCACCGCACAGCACGGCGGCGTGCTGCTGGTGGCCGGCGACGATCATGGTGCCTATTCATCGACCCTGCCGCATCAGTCCGATCACCTGTTCTCTGCCTGCATGATTCCCATGCTCTACCCGTGCAATGTGCAGGAATATCTCGATCTGGGTTTGCATGCCTGGGCGATGTCGCGCTATTCCGGCTGCGCAGTCGGCTTCAAGGCGCTGGCCGATACGGTGGAGTCCACTGCCTCGGTGGATGCCGACCCATTCCGGCTGAAGATTGTTTATCCGGACAATTTCACTATGCCCGACGGCGGACTGAATACCCGCCTCTCGACCGACACGCTGGGCGTGCAGGCGCGCAAGCAGGAAGCGCTGATGCAGGACTACAAGATCTATGCGGCGATCGCCTATGCGCGCGCAAACAAGCTGAACCGCGTCATGATCGACAGCCCGAGCGCCAAGCTTGGCATCATTGCGTCCGGCAAATCGTATATGGATGTGCTGGAAGCACTCGAAGAGCTGGGCATTGATGAGCAGCGTGCCGCCGAGATCGGTCTTCGGCTCTATAAAGTCGCGATGCCGTGGCCGCTGGAACCCGAGGGTATTCGCGAATTCGCGCAGGGTCTGGATGAAATTCTGGTCGTTGAAGAGAAGCGGCAGATTGTTGAGTATCAGCTGAAAGAGCAGCTGTATAACTGGCGCGAAGACGTTCGTCCACGCGTCATTGGCAAGTTCGATGAAAAAGGCGAATGGGTCGCGCCGCGCGGTGACTGGCTGCTCACCTCGAAAGTCGATTTTTCGGTGGCGCAGATCGCACGCGTGATTGCGGCGCGCATCGCCAGATTTCATACCAGCGATCTGATCAAGGCACGCCTTGCCTTCCTCGAGGCCAAAGAGCAAGTGCTGAGTAAAGCGGTCAGCACACCGCCCCGCCCTGCCTATTACTGCTCGGGCTGCCCGCACAATACCTCTACCAAAGTACCGGAGGGCAGTCTCGCGCTGGCCGGCATCGGTTGTCATGTGATGGCCACCGCCATCTACCCCGAGTTCAACAAGCTGACCACGCACATGGGTGGTGAAGGCGCGCCATGGATCGGTCAGGCGGCCTTCTCTCAGTTGCCGCATGTGTTCCAGAACCTCGGCGATGGCACGTATTTCCACTCGGGCTATCTGGCGATACGTGCTGCCTTGGCGGCCAAGGTCAACATGACCTACAAGATTCTCTACAACGATGCTGTAGCGATGACCGGTGGACAACCGGTCGATGGCACGATCTCCGTCCATCAGATTGCGCAGCAGATGGCCGCCGAGGGCGTCAAGCGCATTGCGCTCGTCACGGAAGATCTGTCGCGCTACACCGATCGCTCGGCGCTGCCAGAGTACCTTACGCTGCACGACCGCAAAGATATGGATACGGTGCAGCGCGAGTTGCGCGAGGTCAGCGGTGTCTCCGTGCTGATCTACGACCAGGTCTGTGCCGCTGAGAAGCGGCGCCGCCGTAAGAAGGGTGAACTCCCCAAGCCGACACAACGCCTGTTCATCAATGAGGCCGTTTGTGAAGGCTGCGGTGATTGCGGTGAACAATCGAACTGCACCTCCCTGATGCCACTGGAGACCGAGTTCGGGCGCAAACGCGTCATTGATCAATCCTCGTGCAACATGGATTATTCGTGCGTGAAAGGCTTTTGCCCGAGTTTCGTCACCGTCACCGGCGGCACACCCAGAAAAACAAAACTCGATCAACACGCCGAACCGCAGTTTGCCGCGCTGCCCGAGCCCGCCGCTGCCCGCTGCGACACGCCTTACAACATCCTCATCAACGGCATCGGCGGTACCGGCGTGATTACCATCGGCGCCTTGCTGGGCATGGCCGGTCATCTGGAAGGCAAAGGCGTGTCCGTACTGGACATGACGGGCATGTCGCAAAAAAATGGCTCCGTGACCTCGCATGTGCGGATTGCCGCGTCTCCGGAGGCCATACGCGCGCAGCGCATCGCCACCGGCGAAGCCGATCTCGTACTTGGTTGCGACATGCTGACCGCGGGCGCGCATGACGCCATATCAAAAATGCGCGCAGGTCGCACGCATGCCATCATCAACACGCATCAGCAACCGACGGGCCACCTCGCGCGTCAGCCTGACTGGCAGTACCCTGCCGACGAGGTACAAGCACTGATCGACAACTCAGTCGAAGGCCATGCGGACTATATCGATGCCACCCGGTTGGCGACCGCGCTGATGGGTGATTCCATCGCCACTAATCTGTTCATGCTGGGCTATGCGTACCAGAGAGGCTTGCTGCCAGTCTCGGAAGCTTCGCTGATGCAAGCCATCGAATTGAACGGCGTCGCGGTGGCGGCCAACCAGAAGGCTTTCCTGTGGGGCCGCCGCGCTGCCACTGATCTGAAAGCCGTCGAACGCATCGCACTGCCTTCACAACCGGTCTTGCTGAAAATGCCGGATACGCTCAACGCCGTGATCAGGCGCCGGGTCGAGTACCTGACCGCGTATCAGCATGCCGACTACGCACGAGAGTATGAATCATTCGTCGATCAGGTCCGGCAGGTTGAAGCAGCGCTAGGTCAAGGTGAGCGCCTCACGCGAGCAGTGGCTACCGCACTGTTCAAGCTGATGGCGTACAAGGATGAATACGAAGTCGCGCGACTGTACACCGACCGCGCATTCATGCAGAAGCTGAAGCAGCAATTGGACGGCAAGCTGCGGCTTGGTTTTCACTTCGCACCACCGTTATTCTCATCCAAAGATGCGCAAGGACATCCTCAGAAAAAAAACTACGGCAGCTGGATGTGGCCCGCACTACATCTGCTGGCGCGGATGAAAGGCCTGCGCGGCACCCGTTGGGATGTTTTCGGCTGGACAGAGGAGCGACGCATGGAGCGCAATCTCATCCTCGAGTATCGCGACATGATTGCCTCCTTGTTGCCCACCCTCGATACCCGTCGCCTGCCAGTTGCCGTAGAGCTTGCGTCATTACCCGAAAAAATCCGGGGCTTTGGTCATGTGAAGGCGCTTGGCGTGAAGCGCTACCGCAGCGAGGTAGAGCTCTGTCTGCGACGGTTCGCTGAGGTGGATACCAGCGGACACGACGTGATGGTTCATGCAGCATAAGGAGCATAAGAGACATAAGGGGCTGAAGCGATCTAGGCAAGCTGTTCAGCCTTCTTTTCAGCCCTTATCAAGGGAAAACAGCGCTGCGGATCCTGATAGATCGATACACAATCGAGACACTGAAAACACTCTCTGTAGTCGATCTTACCTGCCGGGGTAATTGCCTGATACTCGCACCGGTGCCGGCAGGTCTGGCACGGTGTGCCGCACTCGCTCCGGCGCGGTATCCACGACCAGACACGCAGAAATCCAAGCGATGCCAATGCGGCTCCCAGTGGACACAGATAGCGGCAATAGCCCCGATAGACAAAGACGCTCAGCAGCAAGCAAAATACCGCCCATGCCAGATACGGCCAGTCGCGGACAAAATACAGACTGATCGCTGTCTTGAAGGGCTCAACCTCCACCAGCCACTCCGCCATCGGGGGTGAGGCATACAAAGAGACCATCAGCGCCGCGAGTATCAGATACTTGATCCACTTCAGTCGTGCATCGAGCGCGGCACGCAAGCGGCGCTGCCGCCGCCCCAGCGCATTCGCCAGCAGACTGATCAGCTCCTGCAAGGCACCGAACGGACAGAGCCAGCCACAAAAAGTACCGCGTCCCCAAACCAGCAGGGTTAGGCCGACAAATACCCAGAGAATGACTGTCATCGGGTCATTCAACAAAAAGCTCAGATCGCCATCTGAGCTCAGTGATTCAATCGCCGCGGTGATGTTGACGATCGTCAGCTGACCCTGCGCTGTCCAGCCAATGAAGCCCACGGTAAAGAGCAGGAACAGCGTCCGCAGTCGTCGCATGCGCCTAGGGCGCACACTGAAGCGTTTCTGAGCGATCAGTGCAATGCTCAGCGCGACCAGACCCCCGAGCAGCATACCGATATGCCCGCTCCGAGATTGCCAGGCACTGATCCAATCCTGCATGTCGGATGACGACACACGAACATCAGCGTCTCGCACCGCCGCCACCACCGTGGCAGAAGGCGCAGCGGTTGACAACGCTTGCGCTGAACGCATATCGTCCGAGGTTGTGCCCGTGGTGGTGCCGGGCTCATCGACAGCTTTTGCGGAAAGGGTGCGGGTCGTTGGTGATTCACTATCCGGTAGCGCAACCGGATTGGGCATTCCCGTGCCGGATTTTTTTTCTGATGCTGCGCGGCTCTCGGATGATTCTGCTACGGGCTTGGCAGCGGCGGCAGACTTGCTTTCCTCCGACGTGAGCAGCGGCTTGGTATCCGACTTGAAATCCGACTTCGTGTCAGTCTTTGTGTCCGGCTTTGTGTCTCTGATGTCTTTCGTGTCCTTATAGGCGACCGCGTTGGTATTGGTGGCCGTCGTGGCCGTCGCGACGGCTGCTGCTGCCTGCAGTACCGCTCGATTAATCGCCTTGACCGAGATCGTTCCCTGTTGAACGCCTTTCAGATGTGCGACCTGCTCATCCCGCAACCCCGGGTCATTGTGAGGTCCGATCTCTACGGTATGACGGGGGGAGAGTCCCTTGTACTGCGACGCGAATCGCTCCAGCTTCAGGTTTCCTGCGGAATCGAGAAACAAGGGCTCACGGTGATCGAGCAATCGGATCTTCAAAAAATTGCCCGAGACGTCCATGATGATCAGCAGATTGATCGGCTTGCCGCTGTAGCCGCGCGCTGGCGCAAAATCAATAGATTCGAAAACATAGGCCTTCAGCTCGGGCTTGGCGTCAGCGCCTCCCGTATCCTTGACGAACAGCGGGTAGACAGGCAGATCCGGCAAGATCTCGCCGACCACATAGAAGTAGTCGACCATTCTCTCGATATCGGCTTTTGTCAGGTTACTCGCATCAGCCCGGGAAAGCAGGCAGCAGAGCATCAGGCCAAGCACGGCCAGCAAGCGTCGTAGGTGTTGGTACATCAGCGAATGGCCACTCGGCAGGAATGTGTTCCGCGACTCCCCAAGATCAGCGGCGCATCACCCAAGTGATTTACTGTGACAAGCCCGCGTGACGAACGCCCGCTTCAGCGATCTGCTCATCCTGCTGCGAGGTGACCCCGCTGACGCCCACCGCACCAACGGTCTGCCCATTCACCACCACAGGCACACCGCCTTGCAACAGGACGCCGTTGGGCAGCGTCACGATGGCGGGCCGGGTCTTGGCGGCCTCTTCCAATACTTTGGTGGGACGACGGAACAGAGAGGCCGTGCGCGCCTTGCCGATGGCAACCTCAATGCTGCCGATCAGTGCGCCATCCATGCGCTGAAAGCTCAACAGATGACCCGCGTCGTCGACGACGGCGATATCAACCAGCCAGTTGTTTGCTTTGGCCTCGGCGATGGCACCCGCGATGATCTTGTTCGCTGCCTCCAGGCTGAGTGTTTTACGATCGATTACCTGCGCGTGCGCCGTGAGCGTGACAAAAATAAGCGCAGACGAGGCGACAAGTCGCCTGAGGGGTGTGGTCATCACGGAGTGTCTCCTGTTGTGTGCGCGGATATACCAGCGCTTTGTTATTGAGATTTCCTCCCTCCACTATAACTCAGTTGGCGGTTTTCAAACGATAGTTTGGCATGAATATCATATTGAATATCATATTGAAAACCCCGCAGCAAACCATCTGCAAGATCGCGAGCTCGTCTGGCTCGCGGCTTCAACTCAGATACTGATATGACCGCCCAACTCGACCGCGTGGTCTTCCGGAATTTTGTAATAATCCGTCGCGCCGAGCATCATCCTGTGCAGCAAAATGAACAAGCCAAAGAACCAGGAGGTTCCCTCGCGGGCAACTACTTTTTCTTTGCCAATGAAGAATGAGATCTCCATCAAACTGAAATGAAATTCCCTGACCCGCAACAGCGCCAGCGCGCGCGGAATATCGGGTTCCTCCATGAATCCGTACTTCACGATCACGGAGTGGAAATTATGCTCAAGGTGCGTGACGTGCACGCGATCGTTGTCTTCTACGCAGGGTATGCTGCACGTGTATATCAAAGACCGTCTGACCATCGATCGCGACAAACAGCTGGTGACACGGGACGGTCAGTACCTGCACCTGACACGCACCGAGCTCAGTCTGTTGCTGCAACTGGCGACTAA
>JACCDI011694431.1_pt1 | contig 11725 bp, 11 predicted proteins | sample 7442791 | NCBI WGS metagenome assembly JACCDI01 (sample SAMN15323434, study PRJNA562643) | freshwater metagenome | isolation source: river surface water | place: USA:Blue River Watershed | collected 2017-08-15
CAGGCCAGCGTGATCTTCCGCGCGGTCGAATGGGAAAAGCGCGAGCGCACCACCTTGCAGCTGGCGCGCGAGATGGGGCCGCGCATCTCCTCGCTGCCCGGCGTCAACGCCTTCATCATCACGCCGCCCTCGCTGGGCCAGGGCTTCCGGGAGCGGCCGCTCAATTTCGTGATCCAGACCTCGGACAGCTACGAGAACCTCAACCGGGTGGTGCGCCAGTTCCTCGACGAGATGGCCAAGAACCCCGGCATCGTGCAGCCCGACGTGGACCTGCGCCTGAACAAGCCCGAGCTGCGCATCGAGGTCGACCGCGACAAGGCCGCCGACCTGGGCGTGAGCGTCGAGGTGGTGGCCAAGGCGCTGGAGACCATGCTAGGCGGGCGCACCGTCACCCGCTACAAGCGCGACGCCGAGCAGTACGACGTGATCGTCCAGGTGCAGTCCGCCGGCCGCACCACGCCGGAGGATATCGACCGCATCCAGGTGCGGGGGCGCAACGACACCATGATTCCCCTCTCGGCCCTGGTGAAGGTCCGTGAGAGCGTCAGCCCGCGCGAGCTCAATCACTTCGGCCAGCGCCGCTCGGTCACCATCACCGCCAACCTCTCGCCCGACTACTCGCTGGGCGAGGCCCTGGCCTTCATGGACCAGACGGCCGCCAAGGTCCTCAAGAGCGGCTACACCACCGACCTCAACGGCACCTCGCGCGAATTCCGCAATTCGCAGGGCGCGCTGGCCATCGTGTTCGTGCTGGCGCTGCTGTTCATCTTCCTGGTGCTGGCGGCGCAGTTCGAGAGCTTCGTCGACCCCTTCGTGATCATGCTGTCGGTGCCGCTGTCGATGATCGGCGCGCTGCTGGCGCTGAAGTGGTCGGGCGGGTCGCTGAACGTGTATTCGCAGATCGGCCTCATCACGCTGGTGGGGCTGATCACCAAGCACGGCATCCTGATCGTCGAATTCGCCAACCAGCTGCGCGAGCAGGGCATGGAGATGGTCGACGCGCTGGTCAAGGCCTCGTCGCAGCGCCTGCGCCCCATCCTCATGACCACCGGCGCCATGGTGCTGGGCGCGGTGCCGCTGGCCATTGCCACCGGGGCGGGCGCCGAGAGCCGCCAGCAGATCGGGTGGGTGATCGTGGGTGGCATGACGCTGGGCACCGCCCTCACCATCTTCGTCGTGCCCACGATGTACACGCTGTTCGCGCGCCGCAAGGTGCCGGGTGCGAACAAGGCCGAGCCGGTGGAGGCCGCCGGCCACGCGCCGGTGCCGGCGGTGCCGCCGGGCGACCTCATCGCCAAGTAGGCCCGCGGGCCAGCATCGTCCGGCAGGCGTGTCGTCCCGCCGCCGACAAGGGCGGCCGGGGCGGCCGCCTAGCCTGCTCGCATTGCCAGGAGAACTGCGATGCGACAACTTCCCAAGGCCATCCCCGAGCTCGACGGGGGACTGTTCCTGCCGCGCCCAGTGGTGGAACTGCTCGAGGCCGTGCTGAACGAGGACGAGGCGGCGCTGCGCGCGAGCCCCGCGACAGCCACCGACAGCCCGGCCGATGCGGGCGACCGTGAACGGCGCCTGGTGGTTCTGGGCGAACTGCGGCGCCTTCTGCGCATGACGGGCCTGCGCCTGCGCCTGCCGCCTTCCGGCGAACTGCTGGGGCTGTCCGACCCGCGCGCCGAGGCGCTGGCCCGCAACCTCCTCAAGGGCGGCTAGGCTTCAGGCCGGGTACCCGGCGCGCCGACACGCGCCCAGTCTGCGGGTGTGTTGAGGTTGTCGAACGCCGCCGGGTCATCCCCGGGCCGGTCGAAGGCGACCCGCGCATGCGGCAGGCCCGCCATCCACGCGCCGGCCTTCCGGCCGCCTCCGGCGAGGTAGGTGGCCAGCGGCTCCGCCAGCTCCGCCCGCAACAGGCAGAACACCGGCTGTACGCGCAACGTTCTGGAGGCTGTCGTGTTGACGGGATCAACGGAGGTGCCCGTGTCCGGGGCGGGGTGAGGCGCACAGGCCACTGCCAGCGGTACGCCGGCCTCCTCGGCGCCGACGGCCAGTCGGGCGACGAGATCGGCAGGAAAGGCGGGGCTGTCACAGGGCACGCAGGCCAGCCAGGGGGTCTCGCACCGGCGCAGGCCGGCCAGGATGCCGGCCAGGGGGCCGAGGAAGCCGGCGGTGTCCGCGTCCGGCCACACCGGCAGGCCCCAGGCCGCATGCTGGTCGAGGTGGCGGTTGGCATTGATCGCCACGCGCCCCACCTGGGGCTGCAGCCGGCGCGCCGCATGCAGGGCCAGCGGCACGCCGTGCAGCGGCAGCAGGCCCTTGTCTGCGCCGCCCATGCGGCTGCCGCGTCCACCTGCCAGCACCAGGCCGGTGACGTCGGCCGGCGCGATCATCCGCCGATGTAGCTCATCTCGACGCGCCGCTGGCCGCCATCCGCCCGGGGCGCCTGCGCGCCGCGCAGCTCCGAGTAGCGGTCGTCGCGCTGCGACCAGATGTGGGCGATGGCGGCAGCCAGCGCCGCGTCGTCCGCGCCGCCCCGCAGCAGGGAACGCAGGTCATGCCCTTGGCCGGCGAACAGGCACAGGTACAACTGCCCCTCGGTGGACAGGCGGGCGCGGTTGCAGTCGCGGCAGAAGGCCTGGGTCACGCTGGAGATGACGCCGATCTCGCCGCCACCGTCGCGGTAGGCCCAGCGCTGCGCGGTCTCGCCGGGGGCGGCCGCCTCCAGCGGTACCAGGGGCATCTCGCGGCCGATGCGCGCGACCACCTCGGCTGACGGCAGCACCTCGTCCATCCGCCAGCCGTTGGTGGCGCCCACGTCCATGTACTCGATGAAGCGCAGCACGACGCCGGTGCCGCGGAAGTGCCGCGCCATCGGCAGGATCTCGTGGTCGTTGGTGCCGCGCTTGACCACCATGTTCACCTTGATCGGCCCCAGCCCTGCCGCGCGCGCCGCGTCGATGCCAGCCAGCACGTCGGCCACCGGGAAGTCCACGTCGTTCATGCGGCGGAAGACCGCGTCGTCCAGGCCGTCCAGGCTCACCGTCACGCGGCGCAGGCCGGCCTCGCGCAGGGCCTGCGCCTTGCGCGCCAGCAGCGAGCCGTTGGTGGTGAGGGTGAGGTCTGGCGGCTGCCCGTCAGGGCCCCGCAGGTCGGCCAGCTGGCGCACCAGCGCCTCGAGGTTGCGGCGAAGCAGGGGCTCGCCGCCGGTCAGGCGGATCTTGCGCACGCCCAGCGCCATGAACTGGCGCGCCACGCGGGTGATCTCCTCGAAGGACAGCAGGTCGGCCTGCGGCAGGTAGGGGTAGTCCTTGTCGAACACCTCCTTGGGCATGCAGTAGCTGCAGCGGAAGTTGCAGCGGTCCGTCACGCTGATGCGCAGGTCCCGCAGGGGGCGGCCCAGGCGGTCGGCCAGGCGTCCGCCCAGCGCGGACGCGGGCAGCGAGGCGGGCACGGTGGCCGGCCGCCCTTCGGGGCGAAGGGGCCGCAGGGGTTGAAGGGGAATGACCCGCTCGGACATCCGGCGATTGTGGCCCGAACTTCAGCCGCCAGGCCGCGCCGGCAGGCGCATGCCCTTGGACGCGGCGTGGTTCCAGAACTGGCTGAACGAGCGGGCGGCGGTCCGCGGCCCCTCGAACAGGCGCGGCAGCGGCGCGAGGCGTGCCCCGGCGGCTTCCAGCGCCGGCCCGTAGCCGGGGAACAGGCATTCGTGCCCCACCACGCGCGCCGCCGCATCCAGCCCGGGCAGTGCGCCCAGGTCGCCCACCCACAACGCGTCGCAGTGCGCCGACAGGGCGTCCATCACGAAACGCCAGCGCGCGGCCGACCATGGCCAGGCCGCATGCGCCGGAAGGTGCACCACCCCCAGCCGCCACGCCCCGGGCTCGGCGGACAGCGCGCAGGCCCAGGGGTGCACCAGTTCCAGCGTGCGGCCGGCCCAGCGGGCCGGGTCAAGTGGCGAGGGATCGGTTCCAGCCGGGGTGGCGTGCAGCGCCGGCTCCATCACCGCTTCGCGCGCCGGAGTCCCGGGCTCAGGCCCCGCATCGCCGCCGCTGCGCGCCAGCGCCTCCAGCGACTCGTAGTCCGCATCCACCACCGTGCCTGCGCAATCCCACGTGGCGTCGCCGGCCGGCGCGAAGCGGGCCACGTTCTCCGCGTTGAACAGGTAGGGCTTGGCCGAGAAGCTGCCGGCCACCCATTGCCAGCTCAGGTGGTTGCTGGCCAGGTCGCCGTCGAGCAGGTGGGCCCACAGCCAGTCGGCGCCCGCGCGCCAGTGCACCTTGCGCACGTGCACCAGGTAGCTGGCGAGCCACAGGCGCGCGTGGTTGTGGAGGTAGCCGGTGGCATACAGGGTGCGCACCGCCGCGTCGACGGCGCCCACGCCGCAGCGAGCCTCGCGCACGTCGGCCGGCACCGCGCTGGCGTAGTGCCCGGGCCAGGGCAGGGTGGGGCGCATGTCGGCCAGGATGGCGTCGCCCGCGTGCGCGGCCACCTGCTGGAAGAACTCGCGCCAGCCGAATTCGGCCACCAGCTTGTCGCGGGTGGACAGCGGATGGCGCTGCGCGATCACTGCAGCCGCTTCGGGCAGCGAGACGAGGCCGTGCGTGAGGTAGGGGGACAGCCGGGTGACGGCGCCGTCCAGCCGGTTGCGACTGGCCGCATAGGCCCGGGGGTCGACCCGGGCCAGGCGCCGCAGCGCCTCGGCCCGGGTGGCGGGAAAGCTGGCAGCATCGCCCCCGCCTTCACCGCCGCCCATCGCGCCGCCCTTACTTGAAGCCCAGGGCCGTCGGCAGCCAGGTGCTCAGGCCGGGCACGAAGGTGATGATGACCAGGATCACCAGGTGCGCCAGCAGGAAGGGCTTGAGCTCCCGCGTGAGGGCGGCCAGCGGCACTTTCGACACGTTGGACGTGACGAACAGCAGGCCCCCCACCGGTGGCGTGATCATCCCCAGCGTGAGGTTGAAGATCACCACCATCGCGAAGTGGATCGGGTCGATGCCCAGCTTGGCGGCGATGGGCGCCAGGATCGGCACCAGCACCATCACGCCCGGCAGCGGCTCGATGAAGATGCCGAACAGCAGCAGGAAGATGTTCACGATGATGAGGAACATCCACGGCGAGAGGTCCTGCGCGGCGATCCACGCGGCCAGCTTCATCGGCATGCCCTCGATCGTCAGCACCCAGGCGAAGGACGCCGAAGTGGCGATGATGATCAGTACCGAGGCGGTCAGCAGCGCCGAGCGGGCCAGGATGTCGGGCAGCGCCTTCCACTCGAGCGTGCGGTAGATGAACTTGCCGCACACCAGCGCGTAGAACACCGCCACCACCGAGGCCTCGGTGGGCGTGAACCAGCCGGCGCGCATGCCGCCGAGGATCAGGATCGGCAGCAGCAGCGCGGGGAAGGCCTTGACCGTGGTGCGCAGGATCTCGGCCCAGCCCGGGTGCTCGCCGTCGCCGCGGTAGTTGCGCTGGCGCGAGACGTACCAGTTCACCACCGCCATGCCCACCGCGATCAGCAGGCCCGGCAGCAGGCCGGCGACGAACAGCTTGCCCACCGAGACGTCGTCGTCCTGCAGGGCATAGATGATCATGATGATCGAGGGCGGGATGATCGGCCCCACGATGGCGGTCGACGCGGTCAGCGCCGCGGCATAGGCGCGGTCGTAGCCGGCCTTGTCCATCATGCGGATCATCATCGAGCCCGGGCCCGCGGCGTCGGCCAGCGCCGAGCCGGAGATGCCGGAGAAGAAGGTCAGGCCCGCGATGTTGGTGTAGCCCAGGCCGCCGCGCTTGTGGCCGACGAACTGGCTGGCGAACCGCAGCAGCACCTCGGTGAGCGAGCCACCGGACATGAGTTCGGCCGCCAGGATGAAGAAGGGCACCGCCATCAGCGGGAAGCTGTCGATGCCGGTGAAGGTTTCCTTCAGCACCACCAGCAGCGGGAAAGACGAGCCGAGCACCAGCGCGGTGACGGTGGACAGGCCCAGCGCGAAGGCCACCGGCACGCCGATGGCCAGGTAGATGCAGGCGCTGATCAGGAGGATGACACTGGCGCTCATAGGGACGCACTCGCGGTGGCGTCGAAGTGGTCGTCGGAGGCGAAGCGGCGCTCCAGCACGTAGTCACGCACGACAAACAGGAAATGCAGGATCAGGAGCAGGCCCCCGACCGGCATCGCGGCATAGATGTACGCAAAGGAGATCTGCGTGGCCGCCGTGGACTGGAACTGCGCCCGCTGCACGTACAGCAGGCCATACCAGATCATGAAGACGAAGAACGCCAGCAGCAGCAGCGCGATCACGACGCGCAGCGCGATGGCGCCGGCGCGGGGCAGGCTGTCCTGCAGGTTCTCGACCGCCAGGTGCCCGCCGTAGCGCAGCACGGGGCCGGCGCCCAGGAACGTCAGCCAGATCATCATGTGCCGCGCGACCTCTTCGGCCCAGGGCAGCGCCTCGCCGTCGAAGTAGCGGTCGATGACGTTGATGAAAATGATGACCGACATCGCCGCCAGCAGCAGGATCAGCGCCCACCGGTTGACGGCCATCAGGGCCTTCTCGAGAGTCTTCATGTCATGTTCTCCTTGGGCCGCGCCGGGCCACCCCATGCGGGACGGCCCGGCGCGGCGTGCTCCCTTCGGGGGCTTTACTTCACGTTCTGGATCGCCGTGATCCTGGCGGCGCCGAACTCCTTGGCGTACTGCTCGTACGCCGGGGTGACGGCCTTGCGGAAGCTGGCGCCGTCGACCTGGCGGATCACCTGCATGCCGTCCTTCTCGAGCTGGGCGATGCCGTTGTTCTCGTCGTCGTTGACCTTCTTGCGCTGGGCGGCGGCGGCCTTCTTGGCGGCCTCCTGGAAGACGGTCTTGTCGGCGGCGGACAGCTTGTTCCACACCACGGGCGACAGGATCAGGGCGGCCGGCGAGTACACGTGGCCGGTCAGCGACAGGTGCTTCTGCACCTGCGAGAACTTGGAGGACAGGATCACGGGGATCGGGTTCTCCTGGCCGTCCACCACGCCCTGCTGCAGCGCGCCGAACAGCTCGGGGAACGCCATCGGGGTGGGCTGGATGCCGAAGGTCTTGTAGCCGTCCATGTGCACCTTGTTCTCCATGGTGCGCATCTTCAGGCCCTTGGCGTCATCGGCGGTCTTGATCGGGCGCTTGCTGTTGGTCATGTGGCGGAAGCCGTTTTCCGTCCAGGCCAGGCCGATCAGGCCCTTGGCCTGCATGGCCTTGAGCAGGTCCTGGCCGATCGGGCCGTCCATCACCTTGCGGGCGTGGTCGTAGTCACGGAACAGGAAGGGGATGTCGACGATCTTCACCTCGGGCACGAAGTTGCCCAGCGGGCCGGTGGAGGTGTTGACCAGGTCCTGGGTGCCCAGTTGCACCGCCTCGATCATCTCGCGCTCGCCGCCCAGGGCGGAGGAGGGGAACTGCTGGCACTTGTAGCGGCCTTGCGTGCCCTTCTCGATTTCCTCGCAGAACGTGGTCGAGCCGACGCCGTAGTGCGAGGTGGCGGACGTGGCGTAGCCGATCTTCAGCACCGTTTGCGCCTGGGCGCCGCCGGCGGCCAGCAGGGCCGCGAGGGCCAGGGGCTTGAGCAGTTGACGAACCTTCATCGTGTGTCTCCTTGGGGTTGCAGAAAAAGCACTTGCGTGCAGGGGGGAAAACTCAGGCAAGGCCCAGCGTGCGCCGGGCCTGGGGAAGCTTCACCGCCTCGGGCTGGTCGGCCACGTACTGGCGGATGATGGCAGCGAAGTCGGCGTCGGCCGCCAGGCCCAGGGCCGGGGCGCGGGTGCCGTCGAAGCGCGAGGGCCAGCCCGCGACGATGCGGGCGGTGGCGGCGTCGGGCTCGTGCGAGACCAGGGCGCGCGCCTCGGACCCGGCCAGCTGCTCCAGGGCGGCCAGCATGTCGGCCACGGTGGTGGTCAGGGCCGGCAGGTTCACGGCCACCCGGCCGGCCAGCGTCTGGCGCGGAGCTTCGGCCACCGCCAGCATGCCGGCGATGGTGTTGGCCGGGGAGGAGATGGCCACCGCGGTGTCCAGCGGCACCGGGCAGTTGGCCTTCTCGCCGGCCAGCGGCTCGCGCACGATGCCCGAGAGGAAGCCGGAGGCTGCGCCGTTGGGCCGGCCCGGCCGCACCGAGACGGTCATGAGGCGGGCGCAGCGGCCGTCGATGAAGCCCTTGCGGGTGTAATCGGCCACCAGCTGCTCGCAGACGAACTTGTGGGTGCCGTAGCTCGATTGCGGCGTGGGCAGCGTGTCGTCGCGCACCACGGCCGGCAGTTTCAGCTCGGGGTCGGAGCCGAACACCGCCACCGAGCTGGCGAAGAACAGGCGCGCCACCGGGCCGCCGCGCAGGGACTGGGCGCGGCAGGCGTCCAGCAGGCGGCGGGTCGTGTCCAGGTTGGCGTGCAGGCCCAGGTCGAAGTCGGCCTCGCACTCGCCGGAGACGGCCGAGGCCAGGTGGAACACCGCGTCCCAGGGTTGCTGGAACAGCGTATCGATGCCCGCCAGCAGGTCGCCGGTGTGGGTGGCCACGCGGGCATCGGCCAGCAGCGCCGCGTCGCGCGGGGCCACGAGGTCGGCCAGCATCAGGCGCGTGACCGGCTGGCCATCGAATCGGCCGGACTGCAGCAGCGTGCGCGCCAGGCGCGTGCCGAGGAAACCGGCGCCGCCGGTGACGAGGATCTTCATGCGGCCTCCTTGCGTGCGGGGTGGGCGGCCCGCCAGGCGCGCAGCCAGCCCAGGCCGGCCGAGGTCGCGCCGCGCGGGCGGTATTCGCAGCCGACGAAGCCGGCGTAGCCGGACGCGTCGAGCAGCTCGAACAGGTGGGGGTAGTTCACCTCGCCGTCATCGGGCTCGTGGCGCGCGGGCACGCCTGCGATCTGCACATGCCCGATACCGTCGAAGTGCGCCTGGAAGCGCTTGGAGAGGTCGCCCTCCATGATCTGGCAGTGGTAGAAGTCCATCTGCACCTTCAGGTTGGGACGGGCCACCTCCTCGCGCACCGCATGGCCCTGGGCCTGCAGCGAGATGAAGTAGCCGGGGATGTCGCGCTGGTTGATCGGCTCGATCATCGCCTCGATGCCGTGCGGGGCCATCAGGTCGCAGGCCAGGCGCAGGTTGGACACGTAGGTGGCGTGCAGGCGCTCGCGCGAGGCCGCGTCGTCCATGCCGGCCGGCACCAGGCCCGCCATCACGTGCAGGCGCTTGCAGCCGGTGGCCTTCGCGTAGCGCAGCGCGGTGTGGACGGACTCGAGGAATTCCGCCTCGCGCCCGGGCAGGCAGGCGATGCCGCGCTCGCCGGCGGCGAAGTCGCCCGGCGGCAGGTTGAACAGGGCCTGGGTCAGGCCGTGGCGCTTCAGGGCCTCGGCGATCGCCTCGGGCGGGTGCTCGTAGGGGAACAGGTATTCCACCGCGTCGAATCCGTCGGCGGCGGCGGCACCGAAGCGATCCATGAACGGATGCTCGGTGTACATCATGCTGAGGTTGGCTGCGAATCGGGGCATGTCTTGAATCGTCTCTCGGGGTTCACCAGCGGCTGCCGAAGGCCTGCGCCAGTTCGGCCAGCTGCGCGTCGGTCAGGGGGGCGGGGCGTGGCTGCGTCATCAGCCACAGGCGCGCGGTTTCTTCCAGTTCGTCGAGCAGGTGCATCGCCTGCATCGGGTCGGCGGCCCAGACGGTGGGGCCCAGGCGCTCGTGCATCACGCCGCGCAGCGGGCGGCCTTCGCGCGCCGCCGCCTCGGCCAGCCCCTGCAGGCGGTCGGCCATCGCCGGGTCGCCCGGGCGCAGGTAGGGCATGAGGGGAATGCGGCCGACCTTCATCACCTGGTAGGCGGTCAGCGGCGGCAGGATTGCGTCCTCGCGCCACACGCCGGCCATCGTGAGGGCCACCAGGTGGGTGGAGTGGGTGTGCAGCACGCAGCCGGCGTCGGGGGCAGCGTCGTAGATGCGCCGGTGCAGCGACAGCGTCTTGCTGGCGCGGTCGCCGGCCACCTGCTGGCCCTGCAGGTCCACCCATGCCAGGCGGGCCGGCTCCAGGAAGCCCAGGCAGGCGTCGGTGGGCGTGATCAGGAAGCCCTGGCCCTGCGGCAGCCGCACGCTGATGTTGCCGGCGCTGGAGTGCACCAGCCGGCGCTCGAACAGCGAGCGGCCCACGCGGCAGATGGCCTCGCGCACGTCGGCCTGCTGGGGCGGGAAGGGGGTGCTCATGCCTGCTGCCTCACAGCGCCACGCCGGCCAGGCGCAGCGATTCCTCGAAGAAGTCGGGCCCGCCGAAATTGCCGGACTTCAGTGCGAGCCACAGCGGCTCGCCCGCCTTGCCGGCCTGTGGCGCCCAGCGCCCCTCGGTCCAGGGCACGCCCGGGCAGATGGCCGGGCCGATGCGCAGTTGCGCCAGGCCCAGGGCCTGGGTGACCGCGCCGGAGGTCTCGCCGCCAGCGGCCACCAGGCGGCGCACGCCGGCGCGCACCAGCGCGGTGGCCACGTCGGCCAGGGCATGTTCCACCAGCTCGCCGGCACGGGCCACGCCCAGCGCCTGCTGCACCTGTTTCACGGTCTCGGGCGCGGCGGTGGCATACACCAGCACCGGCCCGCGGGCCAGCGCCTCGCAGGCCTGGCGGGCGATGGCCTCGGCCGTCACCTCGCCGCGCGCCAGCGCCAGCGGGTCCAGCTGGATCGCGGTGCGACCGGCAGCCTGCCAGCGGGCCACCTGGCCCTGCGTCGCCTGCGAACAAGAGCCCGAGACGATGGCGGCCGGGCCGTCCACCGGGGACAGCGTGGCCGCGCCCGCATCGGGGGTGAGCCAGCCGCGGCGGGCATAGGCCGGCGGCAGGCCCAGCGCCACGCCGGAGCCGGCCGTTACCAGCGGATGGTCGGCGCAGGCTTCGCCCAGCACCAGCAGGTCGTCGTTGGAGACGGCATCGGCCACCGCCAGGCCGCAGCCCTCGGCCTGCAGCGCCGCCAGGCGCTCGCGCACCGCATCGGCGCCGCGCGCCACCACGGGCTGGGCCACCAGACCCACCTTCTGGCGGGTCTGCGGCTGCAGCACGCGCACCAGGTTGGCGTCGGTCATGGGGGTGAGGGGGTGGTCGCGCATGCCCGAGTCGGACAGCAGCACGTCGCCCACGAACAGGTGGCCGCGGAACACGGTGCGGCCGTTCTCCGGGAAGGCGGGGCAGGCGATGGCCATGCCCGCGCCCAGCGCCTGCATCAGCGCGTCGGCCACCGGACCGATGTTGCCCTGGGGCGTGGAGTCGAAGGTGGAGCAGTACTTGAAATAGATCTGGCGGGCGCCCGCGGCCTGCAGTGCGCGCAGGGCAGCCAGGCTCTGGGCCACCGCATCGTCCACCGGGCAGGTGCGGCTCTTGAGGGCCACCACCACCGCGTCCGCCTCGGGCAGCGGGCCCTGCGAGGCGTCGGGCACGCCAATGACCTGTACCGTACGCATGCCGGCGCGCACCAGCATGCCGGCGACGTCGGTGGCGCCGGTGAAATCGTCTGCGATGACGCCGAGGATCATGCGGAGCTCCCGGGGGCGGGCTTGGCGTCGGGCAGCTCGAGCCCGGCCAGCGCGGCGTAGTACTTCACCACCGCCGCATCGTCCTCGCCACCATGGCCCATGGCGGCGGTGGCGAGGTACAGCTGGTGCGCGGCGGCGGCCAGGGGCAGCGGGAAGGCCAGCTTGCGCGCGGCGTCCAGCACGATGCCCAGGTCCTTCACGAAGATGTTCACCGC
>JACCDI010068108.1_pt1 | contig 11723 bp, 10 predicted proteins | sample 7442791 | NCBI WGS metagenome assembly JACCDI01 (sample SAMN15323434, study PRJNA562643) | freshwater metagenome | isolation source: river surface water | place: USA:Blue River Watershed | collected 2017-08-15
TGCCGGCATCCCAAAAAAGCCTCATCACAAACATATTCGTTGAACCGACCTACAACTCACTCTCTGGGCGCGAAGGAGATGATGGTGAGATATTGGTGGTAAAGATCGATGACACCGTTGCTGCCCGTCCACAGATTGGCCTTGATCGTGCAGATGTCGTATATATCGAACAGGTTGAAGGTGGACTCACGCGTTTGGCTGCGGTGTTTTCATCGGAGATTCCAACACTAATTGGCCCCGTTCGAAGTGCCCGAATTTCAGATATCGAAATCCTTGCTCAATACGGTCGCGTTGTGTTTGCTTACAGTGGTGCACAATCGAAAATGCTTCCAGTCATAGCAGCTGCCAACCTCAACGACTACGGAGCCCAACGACAATCTCCAACCATTTATACGCGTGACGAATCGAGAACGTCTCCAACAAATATGGTTCTGCGGGCAGATCTGTTACTTGAGAAAGTTCGCAGCGATGGTCGTGAAATTGCTACGTCCCGTTCAGTTGGTTGGAGTTTCGGTGATCTACCTGTTGGTGGCACTGCAATAACGAGTGCGCAAATAAAGTGGCCGGCAGCATCTTATGAGGTGACTTGGAGTTCTGCAGAAAGACGTTGGCTCATTTCAAATAATGGTGTTGCGAATATGTCTGCATCAGGGATCCAACACGGCCCAACAACATTTCTTATTCAGATAGTAGAAATTGTGCCCTCCGAATATGGAGACAAATTCGGGGGAGTAACTCCACTTTCAATAACAGTCGGTAGCGGTACAGGCTTTGTTCTCCGCGATGGAGAGTACTTTGCTGCGACCTGGTCTCGACCCGATGAGTTATCCGGCACTACATGGCGGGCTTTAGATGGGTCGGAGATACCCTTCGCACGCGGGCAGGTATGGATAGCTCTCACCGAGAAGAATCCTCAATTCGCGCTAGAATTACCGTCCACTACAAAGTAGATCCAGGGGTTTATTCAATGTCGCAAGAGACAGGCACAGCACGCGTTAAGCGCGGTATGGCAGAGATGCTTAAGGGTGGCGTCATCATGGATGTCGTCAATGCCGAGCAAGCCAAAATCGCAGAAGATGCTGGTGCAGTTGCTGTTATGGCGCTCGAGAGAGTGCCAGCTGATATTCGCGCGCAAGGTGGCGTTGCACGCATGTCAGACCCAGACATGATTGAAAAAATTCAAGCAACTGTTTCGATTCCCGTTATGGCAAAGGTGCGCATTGGTCACTTTGTCGAGGCACAGATTCTTGAAAGTCTTGGCGTTGATTACATTGACGAGTCAGAAGTGCTTACACCTGTCGATTATGAGAACCACGTCGATAAGTGGAAATTTAAAGTTCCGTTCGTATGCGGTGCTACCAATCTTGGTGAAGCGCTACGTCGCATCAACGAAGGCGCTGCGATGATTCGCTCCAAGGGCGAGGCTGGTACCGGCGATGTTTCTAACGCGATGACACATATGCGCAAAATTGGTGGCGAAATTCGTCGCCTTTCATCTATGCGCGAGGATGAGCTTTATGTAGCCGCTAAAGAGATGCAAGCACCTTATGCGCTAGTTAAGGAAGTAGCCGAAACTGGAAAGCTTCCTGTTGTTCTCTTTACCGCTGGTGGAATTGCAACACCTGCAGATGCTGCCTTGATGATGCAGATGGGTGCCGATGGAGTGTTTATCGGCTCTGGAATTTTCAAATCTGGAGATCCGGCTCATCGTGCTGCAGCATGTGTGAAAGCGACAACCTTCTACCAGGATGCAAAGGTGTTGGCAGATGTATCTCGCGGCCTAGGGGATGCAATGGTTGGTATTAACGTTGCAGATATCCCAGTTCCGCATCGCCTCGCCGAGCGCGGCTGGTAGTTTTTTCCTTCGCGAGATTTCACAATGATTATTGGCGTGCTTGCTCTGCAAGGTGATTTTCGCGAACACATTCAGTCTGTCCAGGCATGTGGCCACGATGCCTTAGAAGTTCGCCGCGTAACCGAACTAGAGAAATGCGATGCGTTGATTCTGCCCGGAGGTGAATCAACAGCGATTTCCTTACTGGCTAAGAACTATGGCCTTATCGATCCTTTGAAGAAACGAATAAGCGATGGCATGCCTACATATGGCTCTTGCGCAGGAATGATTCTTCTTGCAGATCGAATAGTTGATGGCGTTGAGGGACAAGAAACCTTCGGGGGAATTGACATGACCGTTCGCAGAAATGCCTTTGGTCGGCAAGTGGATTCATTTGAATCTGAGTTGGATTTTTCTGGCCATCAACTTCGCGCAGTCTTTATTCGCGCACCATGGGTGGAAGAATTGGGTAACGGTGTTGAGGTCATTAGCTCTGTGATTACACCTTCGGGGGAAAATCATCCGGTCGCGGTTCGACAGAAACATCTGATGGCGACATCATTCCACCCAGAACTTACGCATGATTTGGCAGTCCATCGCTACTTTTTTGATGAGGTCTGCAAGTAGCGATAAAGTAGGCACAGATATTTATTCACTAAAGGGGTTCGTCACATGTCAGGCCATTCCAAATGGGCAACGACTAAGCACAAAAAGGCCGTCATTGACGGACGTCGTGCCAAAAACTTTGCGAAGCTAATCAAGGCCATTGAAGTCGCGGCTCGTAATGGTGGGGCTGACCTCGATGGAAACCCGACTCTTTTTGATGCAATCGCCAAGGCGAAGAAGAATTCAATGCCGGCAGACAACATTGATCGCGCTGTCAAACGCGGTGCTGGCCTGGAATCTGGCGGCGCCGATTACCAAACGATTATGTATGAAGGTTACGGCCCGAACGGTGTTGCGCTCATGATCGAGTGTCTATCCGATAATCGCAATCGCGCAGCATCAGAGGTAAGAGTGGCTGTAACTCGAAACGGCGGATCGATGGCGGATCCAGGTTCTGTTTCTTATCTCTTTAATCGCAAAGGTGTAATCATCGTTGCGAAGAAGGATGGCGTCACTGAAGAGTCAATTCTTGAATCTGTACTTGATGCAGGGGCCGAAGAAGTCAATGATCTGGGAGAATCTTTTGAGGTGGTTTGTGAGGCCTCAGATCTTGTTGCAGTGCGAACTGCTTTGCAGGCGAGCGGGATTGACTATGAATCTGCCGACTCTTCATTCCTGCCTTCAATGACTATTCCACTTGATGCAGAGGGCGCTCAAAAAGTTTTCGAACTTATCGATGCGATTGAAGAACTAGATGATGTGCAGAACGTCTTTAGCAATTTTGATGTATCTGATGAGGTTATGGCGAGCCTTTCCTAACCTTTTCTTTCTAGGTTCTAGGCTTATTAGTTATGAGCCAGCAGATCGGTCAAGCAAGCCGTACAGTTCTGGGTGTAGACCCAGGATTGACTCGTTGCGGAATTGGCGTCGTCAGAGGATCTGCTGGTGCTCAGTTGGAGCTGATTGATGTGGGTGTCATTCAAACGTCGGCACAACTTCCACTAGAGCAAAGATTGCTTGAACTCGAAACATCGTTGATCAATTGGTTTGATAAATTTCGCCCTGATGTGATTGCGGTAGAACGAGTGTTTTCTCAGCACAATGTGCGAACTGTTATGGGTACGGGCCAGGCAGCAGGCATTGCACTTTTATTGGCCGCTAAACGGGGAATCCCAGTCGTGATGCACACCCCGAGTGAGGTTAAAGCGGCGGTTACCGGAAATGGGCGAGCCAATAAATCACAGGTCGCAGATATGGTCGTTAGAATTCTCTCACTCAAGGAAGCGCCAAAGCCTGTCGATAGTACAGATGCCTTGGCACTTGCAATTTGTAATATTTGGCGCGGGAGTGCCAACAGCAAGATAGAAAAAGCGCTACGCGATGAGAAATCTAGAATTTCGAAACTGGTGAAGAGATGATTGCTCAACTGACTGGTTCGATTCGTTCCATAAGTACTGACCGCATCATCCTTGAGGTCTCCGGTGTCGGGTATCTGATTTATGTAACCCCCACAACTTCGGCGACGCTCACTCTCGGTAATTCGCTGACAGTTCATACATCGATGGTTGTTCGAGAAGATTCGATGACTCTCTATGGTTTCATTGATCCTTCATCAAGAGAAACCTTTGAATTAGTTCAAACTGTAAGTGGCATTGGCCCACGAGTAGCGCTATCAATACTTTCCCATCTCTCGCCGGATCAATTGGCCGATGCGGTTGAATCTGAATCCGTGAGCATCCTCTCGGGTGTTCCAGGCATTGGTAAGAAAGGCGCACAGCGAATTCTGCTTGAACTTAAAGGTAAGTTAGCGCGAACCGGTTTACCTGGTGCGCCTATCTCGTCGTCGCAACCGATCTGGCGAGAACAACTCTCAGGAGCGCTTATCTCTCTAGGTTATTCAGCGCGCGAAGCTGATTCCACAATTTCGATAGTGGCTATCGATTACGCAAATCGTGGTTTAGATCCAGCTCATTCAGATCTCTCCGACCTTCTCAAAGCAGCGCTAGCAGGCGGCAAATCGTGAGTGAAGCTAAGGAACCTACAGAGCGTTTAGTGAATCCCTCTGCCGCATCTGATGAATCGCTCTCAGAGAATGCGTTGCGTCCAAAGTCGCTTAGTGAGTTCATCGGGCAACATCGAGTGCGCGAACAAATTGATGTACTCCTTACCGCTGCCCGCAATCGCGGTGCAGCCGCTGACCACATCTTGCTTTCTGGTCCTCCGGGGCTAGGTAAGACAACTCTTGCGATGATTTTGGCTTCGGAGATGTCCACACCTATTCGCATCACCAGTGGTCCTGCGATCACGCATGCAGGAGATCTCGCTGCAATCTTGTCCTCACTAGTTGAGGGCGAAATCCTCTTTCTTGATGAAATCCATCGTCTACCTAGACCGGCTGAAGAGTTGTTGTACTTAGCAATGGAAGATTTCCGAGTCGATGTTGTCGTAGGTAAAGGTCCTGGCGCTACCGCCATTCCGTTGCAGCTTCCACACTTCACACTCGTAGGTGCGACGACGCGAGCTGGTTTGCTACCAAGTCCGCTCCGTGATCGTTTTGGCTTTACCGCTCATCTTGATTTCTATGATGCATCCGAAATTGAACACGTTATTTCGCGAAGTGCACAACTACTTAATCTCACCATCGATAAAAAGGCCGTCGCGGAGATCGCAGGGAGATCTCGCGGAACACCACGTATCGCCAATAGATTGCTTAGACGAGTGCGCGATTATGCCCAGGTGAAGGGTTCGCAATCCCTCAGCCATGGCCATGCTCAAGAAGCTCTTGAAATGTATGAAGTCGATGAACAAGGTTTAGATCGTCTCGATCGTTCTGTTCTTCTCGCCCTGATCGATCGCTTCAATGGGGGACCGGTAGGGCTTTCAACACTCGCCATCGCAGTCGGCGAAGAGACCGAGACCGTTGAATCTGTAGCCGAACCATTCTTGGTTCGTAATGGTTTTATGGCCCGCACCCCACGAGGTCGAGTAGCAACGGCGTTGGGCTACACCCACTTAGGTCGCAGCGTGCCGCCCAGCCTTGCCACCCTTTTTGATCCCACCTCAGATTGATCTGAGCACAGCCTCGGGTGGCCTAGACTCTGCTCTTATGTCCACACCTAATAAAGTTGTAAAGACTTCCACCCGCCCTGGGCGTGCCTTGGGGATACTTGCCCTCATTTTTATCAGCCTTGGAGCGACCGCATTCGTTACCGATGCAACTTCGGTCCGCCTGGGTCTAGATCTGCGCGGAGGTACAAGTGTCACGCTGCAGCCACGAGCGTCGGCAGTCGGTAACGATGTCACATCAGAAGCAATCGATCAGGCTGTTGAGATTATTCGCCAACGCGTGAACTCATTAGGCGTTGCAGAAAGCGAAGTAACGGCTCAGGGAAGTGGAACTAACCGCCAGATTGTTATCTCTGTTCCTGGCGAAAATGGTCGACGTGTGGTCGATCTCGTTGGACAGACAGCAGAACTAAGGTTCCGTCAGGTTCTTGCATCAGGTGTTGGAATTCCAGCATCGGCAGATACTTCAACTGTGGCAACTCCAGTTCCAGGAGTCTCTGATGCGATCAATCAAGCTTTCGCAAATCTGAATTGCACCGATGCAGCAAGTTTGCAGGGAACGGGTTCAGATGATCCTGCTTCAGCAATCACTGCGTGTTCTAAAGATGGCGGGACAAAGTACATCTTGGCACCAGCTGAGGTATTGGGCCGTCAGATCTCCAAAGCATCGGCTGGCATTGATACGCAGGCTGGAAGCGCATGGAGTGTTTCTCTGACATTTAATGGTGAAGGAACAAGCGCCTTTGGTGCGCTCACAGCTCGCGTGACCTCTTTACCAGAGCCAACAAATCAGGTGGCAATTGTTCTTGATGGAATTGTTCAATCATCTCCTCGAATTAACGAGGCTATTCCTTCTGGAACAGCGCAAATTACCGGGTCATTCACTCAAGTAGAGGCACAAGATTTAGCAAATGTACTTAAGTACGGTGCACTCCCATTGGCCTTCGACCGTGGAGAAGTTCAGCAAGTGTCACCGACGCTAGGTGCCGAGCAACTTGATGCGGGCTTGCTAGCTGGAGGTTTAGGACTCTTCCTGGTTGTCATCTATTCATTCCTCTACTACCGAGGGCTTGGTTTAGTGATTACTGGTTCGCTTGCGATGGCTGCGGCGCTGTTGTACCTATTCTGTCTCGTCTTAGGAGAGACAATCGGATTCACGATGACTCTTGCTGGTATTGCGGGAATTATTGTTGCGGTGGGTATTACCGCCGACTCGTTCGTGATTTATTTTGAAAGAATCCGAGATGAAATTCGAGAGGGTCGAAGCCTCCGTTCGGCGGTAGAAAGTGGCTGGGCAAAAGCGCGTCGTACTATTCTCGTTGCAGATGCGGTATCCATGATTGCCGCTGTTCTGCTCTACTTCTTCGCAGTTGGTGGAGTTCGAGGATTTGCCTTCTCCTTAGGACTTACAACTCTCGTTGACCTCATCATCGTCTTCTTCTTCTCTAAGCCAATGATGACATTTATAGCGAGATTCAAATTCTTCAATACTGGTCATCGCTTCTCTGGAGTTTCTGCCAAGAGTTCAGGCGTCGCTCGTTCAACTTCACAAGTGGAGGCATAACATGTCAACAGCACAAGGATTCGGTGGCCGCCTGTACTCAGGCGAAAAATCGTTTAATATCGTTGGAAACGCAAAGAGATGGTACATAGTCTCAGCGATTTTCACCCTCATCTCGATCGGTGCTCTCGCAGTTCAAGGACTTCACCTAGGTATCGAGTTCAAGGGTGGTTCTTCCTACACCTTTAATTCGACAACTGCCACAGTTGAACAGGCTCGAAGCGCCGTTCAAGCTACTGGTTTCTCCGGTGAATTAATCATTCAAAAAGTTGGTGACGACAAGGTTCGTATTCAAACTGGTTCACTCACGACAGCAGAATCTGATGCTGTTGAAGGTGCGATCGTTTCTACTTTTGGAGTTCCTGCCGAGGCAATCGATACTCAGATAATCGGGCCTTCGTGGGGTAAAGAAATTACCAAGAAGGCGGTCTACGGTTTGATTGCCTTTCTTATCGTAATTCTGCTATTCCTAACCATGACTTTTGAGTCGAAGATGGCTATTGCGGCAATCGTTGCTGTCGTTCACGACGTCTTTATCACCGTTGGCATTTACGCCCTTGTTGGTTTTGATGTCACTCCGGCAACGGTTATTGGATTCCTCACGATTCTGGGTTACTCGCTTTACGACACCGTGGTTGTCTTTGACAAAGTTCGAGAGAACACACGGTCGATCACTTCTACGAGCAAGTCGACGTACTCGCAGGCTACAAACTTTGCTGTGAACCAGACAATTGTCCGTTCGATAAACACCTCAGTAATCGCATTACTACCTGTTGCGGCAATCTTGTTTGTTGGAGCAGGACTTCTTGGTGCTGGAACGCTCAAGGATCTAGCCCTTGCTCTCTTCGTTGGCATGATCGTTGGTGCGTACTCATCTATCTTCATCGCGCCAGCAGTTCTAGCTCAGCTACGTGAGAAAGAGCCAGCAATGATCGCTCTTGCAAAGCGTGTCCAGGCACGCGGCACTGCGGCAGCTAACACTTCTTCCGCAACTTCAACTGCTCAGGTTGCGCAAACAACTGTGAACGATCGACGCGGACCACGTAATCAACCAAAGCGTAAAGGTCGCAAGTAGAGCCACTTCCAATGGATGATCTTCTAAGGCCGCTCATTGCTGGGCTGCAAGAACATCATCCGCAGGCTGATGTCGCCGAAGTTGAACGTGCCTATGAAGTAGCACGTACTGCCCATGTCGGGCAGACTCGAAAATCTGGTGAGGATTACATTACTCATCCGGTAGAAGTAACTCAGATCTTGATTGATTTAGGTCTTGATCAAGAGACAATCATTGCCTCACTTCTACATGACACTGTGGAAGATACTCCATACTCGTTGGATCAATTACGCAGTGACTTTGGGGATCAGATCGCCTCACTAGTTGACGGTGTTACGAAGTTAGATAAATTGACATACGGACCAACGGCTGAGGCCGAGACAGTTCGCAAGATGGTGATTGCGATGTCGCGCGATATTCGAGTACTCGTGATCAAATTGGCCGATCGATTACATAATGCCCGCACTTGGAAATTTGTCTCCCCGGAAAGTGCCTTACGTAAAGCACGCGAAACTCTCGACATCTACGCTCCGCTCGCACATCGCCTTGGCATGAATGCTCTGAAGTGGGAACTCGAAGATTTGAGTTTTGAAGTTCTAGAACCAAAGAAGTTTGCTGAGATCTCTCGACTTGTGGCAGAGCGAAGCCCAGCACGGCAAGCGCTCACTCAAGAGGTAATTGATGCCGTAAAGACGGACTTGTCACATGACCTGATTGAGGCAACAGTTACGGGACGACAGAAACATTTCTTCAGCGTCTACCAGAAGATGGTCGTGCGAGGCAGAGACTTCAATGACATATATGACCTGGTCGGTATCCGTGTATTAGTTAACGATGTTCGTGATTGTTATGCAGTACTCGGCTCGATACACGCACGTTGGAGCCCGGTGCCAGGTCGCTTTAAAGATTACATTGCGATGCCGAAATTCAATCTCTATCAGTCACTTCATACCACCGTCATCGGTCCGAGTGGTAAAGCGGTCGAGATTCAGATCCGTACATATGAGATGCACTCACGAGCAGAGTTTGGTATCGCCGCACACTGGAAATATAAAGAGGGTGGGGGATCTGATTCGCATACCCCCGAGATGCTCTGGCTCAAACAACTTCACGATTGGCAGAAAGAGACCGAAGATCCATCTGAGTTTCTAGAAGCGCTTCGTTTCGATCTGGGGAGCCCAGAAGTTTTTGTCTTTACACCGAAGGGGAGTGTGATTGCACTTCCTGGTGGATCAACTCCGGTGGATTTTGCTTACTCAGTACATACCGATGTTGGAAATCGCTGTGCGGGCGCGAAGGTAAATGGGCGCCTTGTACCTCTCGAAACGAAGCTAGCAAACGGTGACGTTGTAGAGGTCGTTACAAACAAATCACTGACGGCTAGCCCAAGTCGAGACTGGCTCAACTTTGTAAAGAGTCCTCGTGCACGATCTAAGATCAAGGCATGGTTTTCTAAGGAGCGTCGTGAAGAAGCTATCGATGCTGGTCGTGAATCAATCGCGAGACAGATGCGTAAAGCCGGTTTACCGTTACAAAAGATATTTGCAGGACATGCACTTCTGGAGTTGGCACACGATCTCCACTATCCAGATATCGATGCACTCTATAGCGCCGTGGGCGATGGGCATGTTTCCTCTGCTTCAATCATTGAGAAGCTCATTGCAGCAACGGGAGCAGAAGACTCGCACCCAGAAGAAACACTTGAGAATATACCGATTGGAGTTCCGACTACTCGCAGATCTAGTACATCTGTTGAAGTAGAGGGTGTGGGGGATGTACTCGTTAAGTTAGCCCGTTGCTGTACACCCGTTCCGGGGGATGACATTCTCGGCTTCATCACAAAGGGGAGTGGTGTATCAGTACACCGTAGTGATTGCGTAAACAGTGATGATTTAAGAGATAACCAGTCGGAGCGAATCGTGAAAGTTCGTTGGTTGGCTGGAGCGGGCTCGCTCTTCCTCGTTAATATTCAGGTTGAAGCACTCGATCGTTCGCGGCTGCTTGCCGATGTCACTCGCGCGTTATCTGAACAGCATGTGAATATTCTCAGCGCATCCGTTTCGACGTCAAAAGATCGCGTCGCTATCTCTAAATTCACCTTTGAGATGGCAGATGCTACCCACTTGGATTCTGTCTTAACTGCAGTGCGAAGCGTTGAAGGCGTCTACGACGTCTATCGAAACTAACGCTCAGGAATTAACTAAATTCGGCGAGATTCTTCTCTGCTTCAGCGAGCCAAACCTTGCGCGCCTCTGCAGATTCCGACGCTTCCTTAGCCTTCTTCTCATTGCCGGCAGCCTTCGCTTTTGCGGCAACTGACTCATAATTAGCAATAGCAGCCGATAGTTGTGCAACGACATCTGCTGCGCGAGCCTTTGCAGCTGGATCGCTCTTACGCCACAGTTCAGATTCGGCAGCCTTGATTGCGCTTTCAACGGCATGAACGCGAGCATCCATCGCTGCGCGCTTGTCGCGAGGGGTAATTCCAATTTTCTCCCACTCGCGCATCAATTCACGGAACTCGTTCTTTGCCATCTTGACATCAGTAAAGGGAACGAGCGCTTCAATCTTTGGCAGGAGCGCTTCACGCTTCTCAAGGTTTGCAGTCATTGAGACTTCACGTTTTTCTAGATCGGCATTTTTTGCAGCGAAGAATGTATCTTGCGCGGTTTTAAACCGGTTCCAGAGCTTCGCGTCATCTTTTGGCTTTCCTCGGCCAGCAGCCTTCCAAGAATCCATGAGCGCTTTAAAGCGTCGTGCGGTTGCGACCCAATCAGTTGAGGTAGCCAACTTCTCTGCCTCTTCGACTATTGCAATCTTTGCAGCAGAGACAACAGAAGCTGTGGCTTCGAGAGTGGCGAAATGGGTACGGCGACGCTTATCAAACTTATTGCGAGAGGCGGAGAAACGCTTCCAGAGATCACCATCTGTCTTCTTATCCAGACGTGGCGCGCTCTTCCATTCTTCCAAGAGAGTCTTAAGTCGTTCGCCGGTAGCTTTCCAATTCTCTGAGAGAGCAAGCGATTCAGATTCAGCAACAATTTTTTCCTTCTCAACCAGGACTTGCTCACGACGAGCCGCCTTGGCAAGGGCTTCTGCCTCTTTCTTCGCTTCAAACTTCTCGCGGTGACCTTCAATGAGTGGCTCAATCTGCTCGACAGATGCAGCGAGCGCGTCAAGGTCTCCAACGCCATTGAGTTCACGCACTTGCTGGCGAAGTTTCTTTACCGCTTCATATGCATCATCTGGAACCATCGCTCCAGATGTAATGCGCGCAGCCGTTAAGGCAACTTCGGATGCCAGTGCCTCAAACTTACGTACAAAATATGCCAACGCTTCTTCAGCACTCTTACCTGGATATGAGCCAACTGCTTTTTCGCCTACTGATGTGCGGACATAAACGGTTCCATCATCGGCGACTCGACCAAACTGAGACGGATCTCCAATGAGTGCAGATGCTGCACTTACTTGTGGAATTACCTGGGATGGAAGTGGATTCTGGTCGCTCATGAGTTTTCCTTTCAGCGCGTCGGCAGTGATGCCTTCGTTAATGCAGGTGATGATGGGAGGTCAAAGGTACCCTGTCTTACTACCGCCTCAAA
>JACCDI010160862.1_pt1 | contig 11720 bp, 14 predicted proteins | sample 7442791 | NCBI WGS metagenome assembly JACCDI01 (sample SAMN15323434, study PRJNA562643) | freshwater metagenome | isolation source: river surface water | place: USA:Blue River Watershed | collected 2017-08-15
AATTGGCCGTCAAAAATCGTTAAAACGACTCAACAACGACATTGATCATGCGTCACAGCAAAGCCTTCCTCAATACCAAACCTTGGCACATAGGTGCCTGCTTAAGCCTAGGCTTGGGCATAGGTTTTGGCTTTGCTTTACCGGTTTTTGCACAAGGCGCTGACGCGCCCCTCAGTGCGCAAGAGCGTTTGGATGCCATTCGCCAAAGTTTGGTAGAGGCCTCGCTTCAAACCCCCACCAAAGTTTTGACCACCAGTTGGATCGATGCCAACGGCAGCCTGCGTGAAAGCAGCTCCTTCAAAAACGGCATGGAAGTTCGTGGTGTGCGCGTTTTGGCTTATGGCAGAGATGAAGTGGGCCAACCCAAAGCTCGCTTGCAAAGCTCAACTCCATCAACCAGCGTTGCTACGCCGCAAGTCGCTGAGGCTGCAGCCACTTCAACTGCCCCCGCCAAATCAAGCTTTGCAGGCGTCGAGTTGAGCTTCAAAGGCTTGTTGAACAAACTCAAGCAGGCCGTTGTGATGCAAGAAGTGCCTCAAGGCCCAGTTGCTTGCACCCAAAAAGCTGCGGTGTCCATGAACCACTTGGTCAGCTTGGATTTAGACATCGCCCCCAACGCCAATCCCATTGTGATGAATGTCGTTTTGGCCCAGTTACAAGCGAATTGGGTGGAGGCACTCTCGCCAAATGGCAGTCGGGGTCAAGCCAAACCTTGGCGTGCGGTCAACAATTTACCGCCAGCGTCCATGTCCAACAAGATGACCGCCTATGAGCGTGCGCTCGTTGGCAGCCGCCCTGTTGCTTTGCCTTGGCATGCCAGCCTCAAAATCCGCACAGAAGTTTTGCCTTCGCAAGGCCTCGAAATTCCATTTACTTTCACGCACCCCAGCTTGGCTTTGCACCTCGATTTTGAAATGCTGGGCACAGAAGGCCAGTCGGTCAAATTTGAAGACCATTACAGCTTGGTGATTGACCTGGTTCGCAACGAATGGTCGCCTGCCCAACTGAGCAGCGAAAGTCGCGAACTGATTCAAACGCAACTCCAAACTTGGCGCACACATGCCGAGCAATGGTTGAGCTGCCAACACCACACGCCATCGGTCACGGCAGTCAATGGCAAGCAACTGGAAATCAATGTGGGTAGCTTGGCGGGTGTGAAGCAAGGCGACGAGTGGTTGGTAGCCAACCCTGCGTACTTTCCCAAAGAAATGGTAGGAAAAAACGGTGCGCCGCAAACCCTGCTGGCCAGAGTGCAATCTGTGACGCCCTTCAATTCTCAATTGGTGGTGTTGGCAGGTCCTGTTCAAGCCGTGCAAACCAACTGGCGCGCTTGGCCCACCGAAACCATTTTGAAAGAACCTAGCTTGCAAACTGCCAGCGCAAGCTCGTACATTCGTGAAGCGACGCCCGCTAAACGTCCCCACAAACCCGTGGTGAATTCAAGCTCTAGCTTGGGTTCGGCCGCATACTGATTGTTAGAGTTTGTCATGACACCTGTTTCAAGCTACGCCCAAACAATGATGACCCACACTTTGCGGGTCACAAGAAACGTTTGCGCTTTGACAGCCTTGTCTTGTGTTCTGGCTTCTCATGCTTTGGCCTCGGCACCTTTGGAAGAAAAACCAGCAGCCCCCGCCATGCCCACTCACAAAGTGGCACAAAGCGCGTCCATCGACAGAGTCATTCAAACGGTTTATGCCAACAGCCCGCTCAATGCCGCTGTTTTGAGAAAAGTGTTGGCCGATGCCAACCCAAAAGTCATCACAGGTAACCCGCAACAACGCGTCAAAGCCGGCACCACCATCATGGTTCCCGATCACGGCCATGTGGTCAAACATATTTTGACGCCGCACATGGCGGCAGCACCTGAAACACAAGAACCCGGCCCCTCTGCCAGCGAGTCCAGCACTCGACGGCAATGGGTCCGGTTTCCTTGATTTCTGGGGCCGAGGCGTATTTAGCGCCCGGCCGAATTAACCCCATCTTCTTAGAAGGAAAGCTTCCGGTTTTCCAGACCACCACGGCCGCAGAATTGGGGTTGCGCGAAGGGCAAGTGGTGCAGGCCTCTGTGAGGTTGGTGCACGATCAACCCATGCTCGTGTTGCAAGGCAAAACCGTCCCGGCACCTGGCTTGCAAGCCTCTCAAGTGGGCGAGTCTATTTGGTTGCGTGCGCAAGGCGGCATGCTGGTGCCTTTGGCGCAGCAGCCCATGGTCTCGCGCATCGCCAATTTGCTTTATCGACCCGAGGTCAATGCAGCCTTGCCTCAACTGCTGCAGCCCGGCATGCTCGACGCTTTGTTAAGCAAAGTTCAGCGGCCCGATTTGCAAGCCCAATGGCGCGGTATGCAACTGTCCATGGCACAACTCACACCCGTCGCATTGCGACAAGCCATGATGGGCGCGATGGGCGCCGAAGTTTGGTTGGCCAGAGGCATGCAAGCCCCGGTACAAGATCCCAAACAATTGATCAGAAGGCTTATGAACGAGCTGAGCTTGGCAAGCACCGACGAGTCAGCCGACATCGATGAAGGTCTGATTGAAAAACTAACCCAAGCCGTTGATGACTTGGAAGCCAATCAAGTGAAGGCCGTGCAAGCGCAAGCCCAGCAAGAAGTTTTGTTCAGCATGACGCTGCCCTTTGCCGATTCAAACCCTGTTGAACTTACCGTGCGGCGCGGCCCACGACAAGACGGCGAACAGCCTGTTTTGACGGTCAATGTGCATTCCAAAACAGAAGATCTAGGACCTGTTTGGCTCAAAACACAATTGATGAACGCGCAGCAAATAGAACTCACCATGTGGGCCGAGCAAGCCTTTGTGGTTGAGCAAGCCAGGTCACGCTCCTATATGTTGGGTGACGAGCTCCGCGCGGCTGGCCTCAACATGCGCTCATTCAATGTGGTTCACGGCAGCAGGCCCGCAGAACCCAGCAACTGGACACCTTCAGGCCGCGGCTTGGTGGTGGATGTGTCCGCATGAGCCGCCACATGCGTCAAGCGGTTGCGCTGGCTTATGGCAAGCACCCCGTGCCCGTGGTCACCGCCAAAGGCGACGACGACTTGGCCATGCGCATGCTAGAAGAAGCGCGCCAGCAAGGTGTGTTTATTTCAGAAGACCCACAACTGCTGGCGCTTTTGAGCCGACTCGATGTCGATCAGGAAATTCCGCAAGAGCTTTACACCGCAGTGGCAGTGGTCTTGTCGTGGGTTTATTGGTTGAAGGGCATGCGCCCGGGTGATGAAAAACCTGAAGCATCGCTAGAGCCCAATGAGCCTGCCTAGCCCGCCAGGGCTGCAAAATTAAACTTCGTGGTAACCGCGGCCGCGGCTAAATCGAGCCACTTGACCGAGCCGGTCGTACACCTCGACAGGGCTACCCGAATCGCCAGCTCGCAAGCTGTGCAAGGCGCCGCGAATGGTGTCGAGCTTGCGCTCAATGAGCACTGCATTGCGCCTGTGCAAATCGCGGCACTCAATGAGTTTTTCGCGCAGGGGTTCCCATTCGGGCAAGTTTTGGAGATCTTCGGAGGGGGGGCACAGTTGAGACAACTGGGCCAAGAGGTCGTTTTTACCGGGTTGCAGAGACTCAAACCGGTCCAGGTCTTGGCTCTTGAGCGCTTCGAACTCTAAAGCCAACAGCTGGACAAGCTGATCAGAAACTGAAAGTGCCTGCTCACTCACGAATCATTTGCTCAATGGCGTGGAAACTCTCGGCAATTTTGCGGGGGTTCAAAGGATACTGACCGTCTTGAATGGCTTGCTTGATTGACTCCACTTTGGCGCGGTCAAAATCGGGCTCGGCCATGGCGCGGGCTGCCACATTGGTCAAGCGCAATTCATCCGGACCGGGCGCTTTGGCGCTGGTGGTCGGGGCTGCTGTTTCGGCTGGCGCACTGCTGCTGGAGCCATTCTTGCGGTTCACTTTATCCAATGCGCTGCGCAGCGACGCATCCGATTGGGCACGCTGTCCATAATTTGAAATTGCATCGGTCATAGCTGACTCACTTTCTGATTCTTTCTCACATCAACCCACACTTTAGAGGGTTGGACATGCTCAGTATCGACAGTAGATTCTAGAACTTGAATCACTTTTTGGAAATATTTGAGTTTTTTTGGCAAAAAACACCACATTTTTTGCATCTCAAAGGCCTTTTGCCGTGTTGGGGCCTGTCACCACACCCGAAACCTGCTTGCCGGAGTCTGGGTTTTTGAGCTTCACTGGCTCCCCCATCCGCCGGTCTGGGATGGCTTCCATGCGCACTGTAATCTGAAACTCAGACTTTTCCCCCACAGTCAGCATGACCGATTGGCCTTGTTTGACCATGACGGCACGCCGAATGTCGGAAATGCGCAAAGCTTGCCCTGCGGCAATGTCTCTGGTGAGTTCGGCTTGTTGGGCATCTTTGAATGAACTCAGTAACTGGGTATCGGCATTTCCGGGGGAAGCTTGAACCTCTTCCAACATATCGGCTTGCAAAATAGTGCCCCGCTGCAACAGTCGCTTGGCAACCACCACCATTTTTGGGGGGGCAGCCGTCGTTTTGCCTGCATTGGCTGGGGCGGCAACCGTGGCAGTTGGCATGCTCACTTGTAAATAAAGCTGCCAAACTGGCTCTGGGCAACGAACCCGTACCGTCTCTTTAGAAGCAAATGGGTGGTCCACCAGCAGTGGCTTTTGGCAGGCTTGCACCTTCAATCGATTGTCCAAGGGTGCAATGACCACGTCTTTGGCCACTACGCCGTGGGTGGTAGAAAGCCATTGGCGAACCTGCAAAGCCATGCTGTCGGCGGGCGAATTGGACGTTTGTGCTTGGCCGCTCAAGGGCGAGGCCAGCAGCAACAGCCAAAAAACCGTCAGGCACAAGATTTGCATCAAGGCTTGCGCAGGTGTAGATGTTTTGACACTTGTATTGAACATACCGGAGTTCATGCAATAAAGATGCCATCACCATGAGAGTTGAGTCCAATTTACCCAATGCCAATTTTGGCACAGCGCCCACCACCACGGCGGCTTTGTCGCGCCCGGGTTTTTCACAAGCCATGGACAAGGCCATGGGTCAGGCCCTGCCAGCCAATGTGCGCTTGATTCAGTCTGGTGACACATTAACCAGTATCGTTCGCGAACAAGCCCAACAGCAGGGTGTCAAATTAAGTCCCTCTGAAGAATTCAGATGGACCCAAGCGTTGGCGGCCGACAGCGGCATCAAAAACCCCAACGCCATTTTTCCGGGCCAAAAAATTCAGCTGCAAAACATGTTGGCGCAATGGCAAGCGGGACAAACCCAGCCTAACAATGTGGCCAACGCTACTTCACCGACCATTGGCTCACAGAGCACCTCGAACACAACACCCCCGGCCAACACAAGCGCCCAAGCTAATCCAACTTCCATTCCAACCGTGGTCGTTGTGGCCAACCCCAAGGCCAGCGCTGTTTCTGGTTTACCTCGGGGCAATTACATCAATGCCGTTGCGCACCCTGTGCTCAGCCAAACATTGGACCGCGCCGTTAACCGGGGCTTTATTCCCAAAGTTGAAAAGCAAGACGTTTACAACAAAATTTTGCAGGTGGCCAATAAACACAACTTTGCACCCGATGACTTTGCCCGCTTAACCCTCATGGAAAGCGACGGCATGAATCCACAGGCGTCCAACAGCCGATGCCACGGGATCATTCAGTTTTGCGACGGTCCAGCCCGAGGCGCTGCAGAAGTTGGATTTGCCAAGGCCCCCAAGCAAATTTTGGGTTTGAGCGTCTACCAACAATTGCACTTGGTGGACACTTACTTTGACAAGGTGGGCCTGAAGAAAGAAGGCCCCGTGCCGTTGGACGAACTCTATTTGGCTGTGTTGCAACCCGCAGCCCGCGGCGAGAAGCGCCCCGAAGAACCCCTAGGCATCCCTGGCAAGCAGGCCAAGTATTTGTATGAAGGCCGCGACCCCCAAGCCCCCATGACGCGCACATCCATTACGCAAGGCTTGATGCAAAACGCATCTGACCGCTTAGGTTTTAACAGCATCAAACACAAGCAGTTGGGCACGCAAAGCAACAACGCCGTGGGCAATGCCATCAATCAAGCGCTCAATCCGCCGCAAGATCCAACGTCTGCTGCAAGAGCTCGTTTGCTGGTGCAAAAGGCTGCCGATTACGAGGCCATTGAAGCACCCAAGGTTTGGCTGCGCTGACCTTTGATATTTATCTTTTTTGAAATTTAAAAAGAAAGCGGCAAGGGTTTGCCGCTTTTCTTATATGCACAAATGTGGTCAAGGCTTGCGCCTAAACCCTTGTCTCGCCTCACAAATCAAGTTGCAGGCCCGTCAAAAACCCATCGAAAAACGGCAATAAAAGCATGGCACGGCTCTTGCAATCGAAGTCATTGCGAAGAACTTTAATTCTTCGGGCTGTCGGTAAACCGGCATTTGACTAACGCGAAGGAAGCCACATCATGAACATGATTGACAACGCTCTGGGTGTACACGCTCAAGCCTTGGGATTGCGCAGCAAGCGCATGGAAGTGCTCGCGCGCAATATTGCCAACGCCGACACCCCACACTACAAAGCCAAAGACATCGACTTTAGATCGGTCTTGAAGCAAACGCGTGAAGACGCTTTGCAAACCACTAGCAATATGCACATGGCATTGCCCATGGAAGAAAGCCCAGGCGGCGAAAAGTATCGCATCCCCTTCAATGCTGCGTTTGACGGCAACACCGTTGAATTGAACGTTGAACAAGCCAAGTTTGGTCAGATTGCAGCTGACTATCAAGCCACATTGAACATCCTTGAAAACCGCGTCAGCGGAATTCGCCGTGCCTTGCGTGGAGATTAATCAACATGTCTTTAGATAACATTTTCAACATCGCGGGTTCTGCGCTCAATGCGCAAACCACACGCATGAACACCACCGCCTCTAACTTGGCCAACGCTGGCACGGTCACAGGCAATGAAGCAGAAGCCTTTCGCGGCAAGCGCCCCCTGTTCAAAACCATTTTGGAAGGCCAACAAAAGGCCCACGAACAAGGTTATGCCGGCGGCGTGCGTGTTGAAAAGATCATGGACGACACCGCGCCCATCCGAAAAATGCAAGACCCAGCCAATCCCATGGCTGACAAAGATGGTTATGTGTATTTGGCCAACGTGAACGAGATGACCGAGATGGTTGAAATGATGGCGGCAGCTCGCTCTTATCAAAACAACGTGGAAGTGGTGAACACCACACGTCAGATGTTGATGCGCACCATCGACATCATCAAAACTTGATTTGTAAACAGCACAAATCAATCAAGAGGAATTTTCCACCATGTACTTATCAGCCAATAACACCGGATTGAATGCAGCGGCCAACGCTGTCAATTCAGGCAAAAACATCAACGCACCTGCTGGCATCAAAACCACATCCCAAGCCGCCAATGAAGCATTGACAGCCAAGGCCGGTACATCAAGCGGTATGGGTCAAAAAGATTTTCTGACCTTGTTTACCACGCAGTTGAAATGCCAAGACCCCTTGGATCCTGTCAAAAACGAAGCCTTCGTGGCGCAGCTTGCGCAGTTCTCACAACTTGAAGCCACCACCAGCATGTCGGACACGCTCAAGACTTATGTCGACAGCATGGCCGGTGAGCGCATGATGAGCAGCACCAGCATGATTGGCAAAACAGTGGCCGTGCCAGGCGCACCTGCTGTGATGAGTCAAGGCGGCAAGCCCGCACAGGGTTTTGTGAATTTGCCAACGGGTGCAGATGGCATCAAGTTGGAAGTTTTCAACGACAAAGGTCAGTTGGTGACCAGCCAAACTTTGGGCTCGCAAAAAATTGGCGATATGCCTTTTGCTTGGGATGGCACCAGCGATGCTGGCAACAAAGTTCCTGATGGCAACTACACCTTCAAAGCCACAGTGATTAGCCAAGGCAAAACCACCAACCCCGTGGTCAATGTGTTGTCCACCGTGACCGGTGTGAATCAGCAAGCAGACAAAACAATCTTATTGGAAGTGACAGGCGGCAAATCAGTGAAGCTCACTGAAGTTCAACGCATTGGCACTTAATTTATTTCACACCAGACCCAACTCAAACCTAGGAGTTATCCACCATGTCTTTTTATACCTCGCTGACCGGATTGAATGCTGCCACCGCCATGTTGGGCGTGACCAGCAACAACATCTCCAACGTGGGCACCACCGGTTTCAAGCGTTCACGCGCTGACTTCGGTGACATTTTTGCGACTTCACCTTTGCAAAAAGCTTCTTCTACAGTGGGTCAGGGTGTGTCTCTGAAACAAGTGTCGCAAGAGTTCTCCCAAGGTAACATTTCTTTCTCGTCCAACGCGCTTGACTTGGCCGTGACCGGTGACGGTTTCTTCCCCATGCGCTCGGCCGACGGTCTGCAAGAACTCTTTACGCGTAACGGTTCATTCTTGTTGAACGAACAATTTAACGTGGTGAACTCTTCAGGCCAGCGTTTGATGGCAGCGACAGTTGACTCGACCGGTTCTGCGAACGTCAACGAACGTGTAGTGTTGACCATTCCACAAAAGACATCTGGTGATGCCAAGCAAACTTCAGAGGTGTCTTTGGGCCTGAACTTCCCAGCCGATGCGGAAGTTATTACAGAAACCTTCAACCGCAGCAACCCTGCCACATACAACAAATCGACAGCTTTCACGGTGTATGACAACGGTGGTAACGGCTACTTGGCCACCATCTATTACGTCAAGACCGCCAACGCCAATCAGAACGTGCCATTCAACAAATGGCAAACCCATGTGTTCATTGGTGAAGACCAGGTGAACGCGTCATTGGTTCAGGCCACAGATGCCAACAATGAAAAAATTTATGTGAACCAGTACGGTCAAACTGCGCCTTACAGCCAAGTGAAGGACGAGTTGACAACGGCCAAGACACAATTGTTCTCGTTGGATGAATTGACTGCCAAGAAAATCTCTACTGCTGCTGAAGTGGCGGGTAACCCAGTCGATGAAACCAGCTATGACTGGATTGTCGGAAAAACAAAGAGCGAATTGGCAACCTTGTTGGTGGCCGATGCCTTTGCAGTAGACGTTGACAACAGTGGCGTACCCGTCAAGGTTGACTTGTCTAAGTTGGCCAATTTGCCTGCCACAACCAAGATTACCGGCGACATGATTGCCGAAGAAGCCACCAATCAATTGATCAAGGGCTTTGGTGTTACACGAACATCCACCGATGCCGCAGGCGTTGTGACGACCGGCAAAGAACGCTATGGCATGAAGGTCGTGTTTGATGCAGTGAACAAAACATTTGCGGTTCAGTCGGGCACTACCGGCGACACCTCTAGCATCTCTGTCTCCAACATCAAGCCCAGTGCCGCTTCCGCCATGGGACTCAAAGTTCAAGAAGTTGCGCAAGAAGCCAAAGCCACTCGCGGTATTGTTTCGACTGCTGCTACGGCCTATGGCACGACACCAACGGTCAATATCAGCACTAACTTCAGTGTTGACAGCACCAACAACAAATTCATTGTGACCGTAGACGGTATCAAGTCGACTGTGTTTGTGGATGTGGGCGAATACTCGCTGGCTGAATTTAGCACTGCATTGCAAACCAAAATCAATGCAATGACCGAGACTCGCACAGATGGCCTCACACCCAAAGAAATCAATGGTGTGAAAGTTGAATTTGACCCTATCAAAAAGGCTTTCAAATTTACCAGTGGCACCACAGGCGCTGACTCCTTCATCAAAATTTCTGGCGAACCTATTTGGGGCTTGTCAGCTGTTGAAGCAGGCCGCGGCTCTACTTCCACTTGGATTCAACCTACGCAACGCGTGGACTACAACAACGGCACACCTCAGCCTAAGTACATTGACGGCGAAGGTAACGAGACGACCAACAGCGATGGCTACACCGGTTTGCCCGCATGGTCGCCTGTGTACCTCGACAAAGGCGAGCTGACATTTGACACGGGTGGTAACTTGGTGTCGCCCGTTGAAGGTACTCAGTTGGAAACTGTGTATCTGGCAGGTGGTAAAGGTGCTTTGACCATCAACATTGACTACTCAGCTTCAACTCAATATTCATCCGCGTTTGCTGTTTTGTCTCAATCACAAGATGGCGCACCAGAAGGTGACTTGGTGGGTGTGACCATTGGTAACGACGGTTTGGTGAGTGCGTCTTTCTCCAACGGTTCACAAAAATCTTTGGCCAAAATTTTGTTGGTCAACTTCTCAAGCCCTGTGGGTTTGCGTCAGATTGGTGACTCCAGCTTCTTGGCTTCTGCAGCGTCTGGCAAACCAATTTTGGGTACGCCAGGCTCAGCTGGTTTCGGTACTTTGCGTGCCGGTGCCACAGAACGTGCCAACGTGGACTTGACGCAAGAGTTGGTGGACTTGATTACCGCTCAACGTAACTTCCAAGCCAATGCCAAAGCCATTGAGACATCCAGCACGATGACCTCGGCCATCATTAACTTGCGTTCATAAACCAAGCTTCACTGACTTAACACCAGGACACCAAAATGGATCGTTTAGCCTTTAACGCCGCGGCTGCCATCAATGAAATGCGGACCGCCCGCCAGATGACAACCAACGAATTGGCCAACGTTGCCACGCCTGGTTTTAAGCGAAGCTTCGAGTCCGCCATGTTGACTTTGAAGGTACAAGGCGCTGGTTTTGAATCGCGCTTGCAGCCACAAGCTTTCTCAAGCGACAACATCAACATGAAGCCCGGTGTGATCATGAAAACCGGTCGCAACTTGGATGTGGCCATGGACGATCAAGCCGTGATGGGCATTACAGCCCCCAATGGCGAGTTGGCCTTCACACGACGTGGTGATTTAAAACTGAACGGCACAGGCGTTCTAGAAACAGGCAACGGTGCCATGGTGCGCGGTCAAAACGGTGGCCCCATCACCATTCCACCTGGCTTTTTAATTGACATTGCCAAAGACGGCTCTGTGTATGCCACCAATCCGGGTCAAGCAGATGCTGCGCCCCCCGTCTTGATCGATCGAATCATGATGCGCGATGCCAGCCAAGTGAATTTGGAACGCCGTGAAGACAGCTTTTATCGCATCGTGGGCAAGCCCAATGAAGACATTCCAATCACTGGCAAGTTAACCACCTTGTCACCGCAAACACTGGAAGGCTCAAACGTCAATGCCATGGAAGTCATGGTGAAGTTGATGGACCAAAGCCGAACATTTGAGATGCAAGTGAACGTGATCAAACAGAGTAAAGACGTTGACGAGTCGGGCGGCACCATGATGCGCGCTTCTTGATAACGCCTTGTAATTTTTAACGAATAAACAAACACAAAAAGGAGCTTGCCATGGACGCTAGCATGTGGGTTGCCAAAACTGGCTTGGATGCGCAGCAAACGCGCATGAACGTCATTTCCAATAACTTGGCCAATGTCAACACAACCGGCTACAAACGCGACCGCGCAGTGTTTGAAGATTTGTTGTACCAAAACATTCGTCAAGCGGGTGGTCAAACGGGTGCAAACACCCAAGCGCCCACTGGTTTGATGTTGGGTACTGGTGTGCGCATTGTGGCCACCGAAAAGCAGCACGCCCAAGGCAATATGGTCAACACCCAAAATCCTTTGGACTTGGCCATTGCAGGTGAAGGCTTCTTCCAAATTGCTCAGCCTGACGGCACCATCGCTTACACCCGCGATGGCAATTTCAAGCTCTCCAATACAGGTCAAGTTGTAACAGCCAACGGCGCTTTGTTGCAGCCGGCCATC
>JACCDI011214071.1_pt1 | contig 11719 bp, 9 predicted proteins | sample 7442791 | NCBI WGS metagenome assembly JACCDI01 (sample SAMN15323434, study PRJNA562643) | freshwater metagenome | isolation source: river surface water | place: USA:Blue River Watershed | collected 2017-08-15
CGATAACAGCTAGTTTGGACAAAAAAGACAGTGGAAAACGAGGCTTCATAGATGTTGATATTTACGGCTCCTTAAAAGTACAAAAAAGCCTTTTTAGTTGTAGGTTTGTTTTATAATAATATCCTATGCTGAAAACCATCTTAAAGTCCTCCTTACCCCATTTATTAGCCATTTTCATCTTTGCTATTGTGGCAATTGTGTATTGCAAACCTGCTTTAGAAGGCAAAGTGTTGCAACAATCGGATAATATTCAATGGAAAGGAATGAGTCATAGTCAGCAAGCAGAATTAGACCTTACTGGTAAGGTTCCTTTATGGAACAATGGGATGTTTGGCGGGATGCCCGGTTATCTTATTATGATGCCTAAGTTGTACAATGATGTTCCATATTATTTTTCACAAGCATTAACCTTAGGATTACCCAAGCCAATTAACTTTTTTGTACTTGCCTCCATCTGTTTCTATCTTTTAACAGTAGTAGTAGGTGCAAATCCATATTTAGGGGTACTCACCTCATTATCCTATGCATTTTCAACTTATAATCCAATCATTGTTGCTGTTGGGCATGATACAAAAATGATGGCCATTGCTTTAATGCCAGGTGTTATTGCAGGTGTCATGTTATTATTTAATAGAAAATACTTAGCTGGGGTTGTTGTTACAAGTTTATTTGTGGGTGCATTGATCACAACAAAACACTATCAAATTGCGTATTATACTATGTTAATTATTCTTTTTTCGAGTGTCGCATTTGCTATTAAAGCGATCTTAGAAAAGGATTATAAGCATTTGTTATTAGTGGGATGCATGGGTATAAGTGCGGCATTATTAGGTATTGGATCCAATATCATTAACATTAAAACAGATGCAGAATATAGCACAAATAGCATTCGTGGTGGAAGTCAATTGCCCGCAAAAGGTACGGGTATTGTAAACAATAACGGATTAGGGAAGGATTATGCATTAAGTTATAGCTATCAAATCATGGAACCATTTGTATTGATGGTGCCAAAATTATACGGCGGAAGCTCGGACCATTTAGAAATTAGCGAAGAAAAATCAAAAGCAATAGAAACCTTAAGTCAAATGCCAGGTGAACTAGGGCAACAATTACAAGGTTATATGCAATTTTATTGGGGTGGGATTGTAGAGGGTACAGCAGGCCCAGCTTATGCAGGCATCATCATTTTTGTATTAGCTATATTTTCACTGTTTGTAATCAAAAAAGAACAAGCAATTTGGATGCTTGCCTTATTTGGTTTTACTGTCTTATTAAGTTATGGCAAGTACTTAAATGGTTTTAATTATTGGATGTTAGATCATTTGCCGGTGTACAATAAGTTTAGAGCGCCAAGCATGATTAGTGTTATTCAAATATTTTTAATCAACCTTACTGCTTTATTGGGCCTTAAGGAAATATTTGCGCCAAAATTAGAAATCAATTACAATCAAGCATTAAAAAAATCAATCATTACTTTAGCAGCATTATTTGCTATAGTAGTTTTATTCTATATCAATAGCGACTTTAAAGGAGAAGTAGACAATGCTTTAAATAATCAAGTTGCTCAGATTAAAGAAACTCAAATTCAAACGGCAGTTTATGAATTTACTGCAGCATTAAAAGCAGATCGAAAAACATTATTATTAGATAGTCTTTTAAGATCTGTGTTCTTTGCTTCCATTACAATGTTTTTGATTTGGGTATACCTTTCCAAAAAATATAAAAACTTCAATTATAAAATAATCTTATCTCTTATAACCGTTTTGAGTTTTATAGATTTAATGGGTATCAATAAGACATACCTTAGTGCAGATAGCTTTATTGATAATGAAAATACAAATGAAACAATACTTAAAGCTCAACCTATTGATGCAGCAATTCAAAAAGATAACTCAGATTACAGGGTCTTAGATTTAAGATCAGGAAATATTGGTAATGTATTTAATGGAGGCGCTATAACAGCTTATTTTCATAAGACAATTGGCGGGTACCACCCTGCTAAATTGAGTTTGTATCAAGATCTAATTGAAAATCAATTGTATAATTTCCCCAACTGTATGCCTTCAGTTAATATGCTGAATACCAAATATATTATTGATCAACAAAACAACCTTATACCCAATCAAGATGCTTTAGGATCCGCATGGTTTGTTAAAGGTGTTCAATGGGCAAAGACGCCAGTGGAAGAAATGAATGCGTTGACGACTTTAAATGTGAAAGACAGTGCAGTATTAAATACAGTCAACCAAAAAAATATCCCAGAACTAAATGCATATGACACTGCTGCATCCATTCAACTTTTATCAAAAACCAATGATATAATAACCTACGAGGCTAAGACAAAACACCCACAATTAGCTGTTTTTAGTGAGATCTATTATGAAAAAGGCTGGAAGGCCTATATTGACAATAAAGAAGCGCCTATTTTAAAATCTAACTATTTATTAAGGTCTTTAGTAATTCCCGAAGGCACTCATTCTGTCAAGTTTGAATTTAAACCTGCCTCCTATTATGACAATATCTTGTTTGCTCAAATTTGCGAAGCAATATCCATTTTGTTGATATTAATCCTATTGGGCAGTTGGGTTAAATCTTTAAAGACAAAACAGGAATAATAAATAGGTTTATTTAAAGAATAACCCAATTTTCAGGATATAAATCAGTAGCATCTCCAAAATGTTTTTTATACCATTTTTGAGGTGCTACTACTTTTTTATACCGTTGTTGATTTAGATATGCCGCCCACCAACTAAATGTACTATTTGTAATAATATGATGTTGACATCGTTGCATAAGATAAAAATCTTCATACGCATTTTTAGACAAGGCAGCGTCCACAAATAATAAATCTGCATCAATGTCAAGTAAGGTTTTTGCACTATCTATTTGATCTGAAAAAACAAGAAATTTAGGCTTATTAAATTGCATTTGCATATAATCAATTGCACGTTTATAATAAGCTAAGTCAAAAGGCTCCATGATTGAGTTTGCACTAGGTTCTAAATAATCCCCTAGTCTAACATGCAATGATATTGTAACAGATTGTTTAATTTTTTCTAAAGATGCTTGCAAATGATTGGGCATTTCAACTTTAAATGAAAACTGATCTACTATTTCTTGCTTGCAATCCATGAAATATTTTTCTGATTGAAAGTACCCTCTTAGATAAACATTATCCCCTAGCTCGAAAAAGTTTTTATAAAACCCTGGGCTTTTTTCACCGTAAAATCTTTTATGACTAACTGGCAAAAATTTATTACAGAGATAATCCAGCTTGCGAAATTTGAAGATTTGATCTATCTCTTCCTGGCTAGCTAAATGATAGTCAATGGGAAATTTATTTAACTCAAATACCCTTTTAGTATCTGTGTTTTCTTCCCTAAAATAAGAAAGGTCTAATTTGAGCGGAACATCCTTTTTTAAAGACAAGGCATATCCTGCAGCATATTGAAAAAGCTGATTGGCCATCCCCCCATAAATTTTGACAATTATCATGCGATATAATCAAGGATATACCAACGAAGTTAACGTTTAGGGGGCTTTAAACTCAATATTTTTAATTATTTTTACCCAATATCGACTGACCTTGACTATGAACAATATTGCCATAATTATTATAACTTATAATCGTCCAGAGGACATGCTGGCTTTGGCAAAAAATATTGTTAGTCTGGATAATAAGGAAGCATTACTAGAAGAAGTTATCATCATCAATAACAATTCCAACAAAGATTACACACCAGTAAAGGAATTTATCGAAAATTGTACAACAGTAAATTTCAAATACATTGAGTCCAATGAAAATTTAGGGGTGTCAAGAGGAAGGAATTATGCCATTCAACAAGCAAATGCGCCATTACTATTTATGCTTGATGACGATTGTGAACTGGCCGAAAAAAATGCCTTATTAACAATTGATCACTTATTTCAAATCAAGCCAAATACTGGGTTAATTTCAATTAAAGTTCAATATTACCAAAACGGTCAAATGCAAGTCAACGCATTTCCGCACAAAAAATTTATAAAGTTCAAAGACAAGCCATTTTTTGAAACTTATTATTTCGCCGGGGGTGCACATATTGTTAGAAAAAAAGTGATGGATAAGGTTGGCCTATACCCAGCAAACTTTTTTTATGGCATGGAGGAATATGATTTAAGTTACAAAATAATAAATGCAGGTTATACAATCGAATACAATAATGGTATAACTATGTTACACAAAGAATCACCAGAAGGTAGACAACCAAATAAGGACAAAATAAGTGGCATGTGGCTGAATAAATCTATTGTTGCCTACACATACCTTCCTATAGGCTATTTTCTTACTACTGCTATCATGTGGTCTTTGTTTTACCTTAAAAAAACCAACTTCGACCTGTTGGGATTTTTTAAAAATTGGTACGCTATATTTAATATACCAAGTCAAAATGTGCGTAAGCCAATTTCAAATAAGGCATTACAATATTTAAAAAAAGTAGAAGCCAGGTTATGGTATTAAACCCATTCATCTCAGTGCTACTGCCAGCTTACAATGCTGAGAAATTCATAAAGGAGTCTATAGATAGTATACTTTGTCAAACTTATAGCAATTTTGAATTAATTATAGTTAACGACGGTTCAAGCGATAATACGCAAGCCATTATTGACGAATATGAGGATCCAAGAATCAAATGCATCCTACATCCAACTAATAAAGGCTTAATTAACAGTTTAAATGAAGGCATCCTAAATTGTAAAGGCGCATTTATAATTAGAATGGACGCAGATGATATCGCATTTAAACATAGGATTCAGACACAAGTAGATTTTCTCCAATTAAACCCAAATGTGGCCGTTGTTGGAGCCCATGCAATCTTTTTTAATAACAATATTGATTCCCCTATTGAAAATTGGACTTTAGATAGAGCTACAAATACTATTGATGAGATATCTAAAGCACTTGCTTGGGAAAACTGCATCATCCACCCTAGCGTTTGCATCCGAACCGAACTAGCCAAGACCCTAATGTATGATCCTAGTCAAAAGAATTACGAAGATTATGATTTATGGTTGCGCCTTTTGGCAAATAATTATACTATAGCAAAAATCAATGAGCCCTTATTGTATTATAGAGTTCAGGAAAATTCGGTGACACAATCTACCATACGCAAAAGCAACTTTTTTTTTCATAAAGCAAAAGTGAAATTTCACTTTATCTCAAAGTGTTTATCAAAAGGTAAACTTAACTGGTTTGTTATACGTGTTTTTATGACACTTTTAATTGATTTAATAATGGGTACTGCTAAAGCTTTCAAACAAACTATTAGATGAAATACCCTTATTATATTTTAAAAAGGAAAATAGAAGCTCTATTTATTGCCCCATTTATAATGATTGGGAAGCTCATATACCTTCTATCCGAGAAAAAACCCAATTATGAACTATACTTCTTTTTTCCTTTCTATCATTTGGGAGGTGCTGAGAAAGTTCACCTGCAAATTGCACAACTTGCTAAAGCAAAAAAGGCGTTGGTGGTTTTTACAAGAAAGTCCGAAAATATTGGCTTCTTGCAAAACTTCAAAGAGATTGGCATTGATATTGAAATAGCTAGTTACTATACAAATAATGACCTTTTAAGACTCCCTTTAAATTTAATAGCAAGAGGCTATTATGCAGCACGTATCAATAAGGACAGCGCGACTGTTTTTAATGGGCAATCGAATTTTGGATATAAAATTTCCCCTTGGATTCAAGATAAAAATGCTCAAATTGAACTCATACATTCTTTCAATAGCTTCTCTTGGATAAGAATACCTTTTATTAATTTTTACACCAAGACAATAATGATCAGTAAAATCAAAATTCACGAGCATTTTAAACAGTATGATAAGCTTGAAGTTCCATCGCAATTAAAAGAGCGGATTCAATACATACCCAATGCGGTTGAACCAATTTCGAATTATAAAGAAAAAACATGGGCACATCCATTTAAAGTTATTTATGTGGGTAGAGGTAGTGAAGAAAAAAGACTGCCAAGCATTGTTGAATTAGCAAAGAAAATCAAAGAAAACAACCTTCCATTCGAATTTGAACTTATTGGGGACGTAGAAGACTATGTCAGTCATAAAGCGAAAGATTTCCTTACAATTACAGGAATGATTAATAATAAAGAAGCGTTAAACGCCAAATATCAATCTGCGCATTTTATTATACTGTTATCTTCTACCGAGGGTATGCCTTTAGTCATTTTGGAAGCAATGCAAAATGGATGCATTCCAATTGTCACTAAAGTTGGTGATCTTCCTTTGGTAATTGATAAAGACAACGGTATACTGATTGAGAATAATGAATCAACCGTTGTGCAAGAAACCTTTGATAAATTAAGTGTGATTGCTCAGCTGAATTTTGATCAAATAAATTATTTGAGTTTAAATAGCTGTAATTTAATTGGCCAAAAATATAGTATGTCGCAATTTGCATGCAACTACCAAAAATTGCTATCTATTTAATTACTTTTTGACCAATTCAAAAATACCACAGCCATATTGACATCCATAATTAGTAGCTATGACGTCATCGGTCATTTGAATGTGTTTATGGAAATCTCCGTTATCATCTACAATTGAAAGAGACTCTATATCAAAATAGTTGGACAAATAACCGAACAAGTAATTTAAAGAGAAGACACGATGGGCATTATATTCAATTCTCTGTGGACCAATAGGCACTGAAAAATAAAACCTGCCATTTTCCTTTAAAATTGAATGGATATTTTCAATTGCTTTTTTATAGCCAAAATAATCAATAGGATCCCCGTATCTACCCAAACCAAAATGTTCAATGGCATGCAATGAACTTATTGAATCTGTAGAAGCGATTAATTCCTTTGGCAATTGCATTAAGTCTGCTTGAAAAAAATGCATGTTATGCACTTTTGAATCAATGGTGCGTATATCCCATACCTCAATTTCTCTAAAAGCGGCAACATGTGCCACAAAACCATCCACTAAAGATCCAATATCAATATGTCTAACAGGATTATGTTTGAATATTTGTTGAGCAACAAATAAATCTTGATGAAAATAATGGCCACTTGCAACGCCTCCTTGTTCTTTCCATTCCCTTAATCTAGGATACCACTTACCAAAAGGGAATAAATTATCATCCCCTTTTTGAGCCTTTAAGGTGTTAAGTTTAGCAAAAAAATTAGGCAAATCTGTTAAATTTTTCAACACTTTAACAATGTCTAATCCTATACTTTGTAATATCTCCTCTATTCTTCTAAACATAGAAATCAATTATTTTACGAAAATAACCTAAAATTAGAGTGATAACTACATTAAACAACCAATGTTATACATATTTTCAATAATTTTAGACGGATAATAATATCAAATGGGCATAATTCAAAATCAAGGCACAAAATCTAGCATCTACATATTCATTGGATTTGTTATTGGCGCCTTTAATATGTTAATTCTATTCCCCTACTTCTTAAATACAGAAGAAATTGGATTGACTAGGGCAATTTTAGATACTGGCTTAACACTTGCTACGCTTTGCACATTTGGCACTATCCCCATCATCAATAAATTTGGCCCTTATTACCAGAATTACCTTTCCATAAAAAAGAATGACTTACCTCTAATCACACTGACGATTGGCTTAATCGGTTTTGGATTATTAGTTTTTGTAGGTCTTTACAATAAGGAGTTCATTTTAAAAAAATTAGGCAAATCCCCCTCTTTAGTCGAACACTTTAATGTGATCTATCCATTCACCCTTTTATTCATCGTTTTTATATGGATGGAAGCATTCTCTTGGACAATTAAAAAAACTGTTGTCACCAATTTTGCTAAAGAAACTTTAGTAAGATTAATCAATAGCGCTCTAATTCTTATGTATGGAATTGGTCTGATTCAATTCAACAGTTTTATAATCTTATTCAGTTTAACTTATCTAATTCCTGTTATTGTCTTAGGCGTTACTTTAGTTAAGTCTGGCACCTGGAGCTTTAATATTGTTTCATTTAGTACAGTAACAAGAAAACTAAAGGGAAGGATAATCAACTTTTCTTTATTTCTTTTCGCTGGACAATTTTTCAATGTCTTAGCAAAAACAAATGATACCTTTTTAATAGTTGGATTAAAAGGATTGAGTGATGCTGGCATTTTTACCATCGCTGTCTATTTAGCCACCATCATAGAAATTCCTCAACGCAGTATACTTTCAATTAGCGTACCGATACTTTCTGAATCCTGGAGAACCAAGAACTACAAAAACATCAATGACATCTATTCAAAAAGCGTTTCTAATTTAATGCTCATTGCTTGTTTTTTATACGGCATAATCTTACTGAACATGAATAACTTAATAGAGTTCATGAATTGGGTAGGTCATAAAAACGATTCTAACTTTTCGCCACTTTTTGGTTTATTCTTAATCCTTGGATTGGCTAAACTCATTGATATGAGTACTGGAATGAATGGAGCTATAATCGGCACTTCTAACTTTTGGAAATTCGACTTTATATCAAATTTAATTTTTATAATTCTATCTATCCCATTGAATTACATTTTGATCAAAAAATTCGGACTGACCGGATTGGCCATTTCTAATCTTGGGACATTACTTATCTTTAACCTGATTCGTTACCTATTTTTATACAAAAAGTTCCATTTTCAGCCTTATCAATTGAAGCACCTCCTATTACTAACTACATTCGGGGCAGTGCTATTTTTGTTGAATTTATTACCACAATTAGACAACTTCATTTTAGATGGCATCTTTAGATCTGTGCTGTTTTTGATTTTATTTTACCGCATCGTTTATTGGATTAAGCCAGCGCCAGAGTTGACCAATATGTGGTTTGATTTTCTTGAAAAAAAGAATATCAAGTTTTTAAAGCGATTCTAAAAACAAGTTCATCCCCTCTTTTTTCTCCGCGGTAAAGGAATAGCTGATGTTCTCTGTGTAGTATTGATATAAATTATACGACTGCGCCGAAACAGGTATGTCTGCAATTACCTCTTCCAAATGGCTCAAACCATAAGCAATGGCTTTATCAAATGCAATTATGAATTCAGTAGGTATAGGCTTATTAGCAACCCATGTAGCAAAGACAAATGGAAACCCAGTATGTTTAACCCAGGCGCCTGCTAAATCATAAATATAGGGGAATTGATCTCTAGCCACTAACGCACGGTCTCCAATAATAACCCCTGCCGTTGTTCCTCCTATCTCTTCTATGTATCCTTCTTGAGCTTGCAAGAAAATGACTTCTTTTCCCCAATAATTTGCTAGTAAAATACGGGCCAACTGCACTGAGGTTCTACTCTGGTAATCTAAGTATACCTTTTCTATTTGCGCCATGGGTACTTTACTAAAAATGCACACACTCGCCACATCTCCCTCGGCTCCAATACAATAATTAGATACCAAATGCGCCTCTTTCAACAATGGTATAACAGCCACTGGCACTAAGCCAATATCAAGTTTACCCTCTAATAGGTCTTGGGCAATTTGAGCTGGATAGCCTTTGAATAAATCAACCTCAGGCAATAAGCCTGCCTTTTCTATCCCCAATAATAATGGACGTGTGTTTAAATAACTTACCGCCCCAATGCGCCATCTCTTGTCCAATTGAATTAACTTTGTGCAAAGATATTCATTCAAATTGTTTTAAAGCAAACTATATGTCTCAATTAAGCGCTATTTCTCCAATCGATGGTCGTTACCACAAGCAAACAGCAGCTCTAGGTGCCTATTTCTCTGAATATGCATTGATCAAATACAGGGTGTTAGTGGAAGTACACTACTTTTTATTTTTAGCAGATAAGAAGTTCTTTAAACTGCCTGTTGGATTAAGGAAAGCTTTATTAGAGGTAGTGGACCAATTTTCTGAAGCCGACGCAGAAAAAATTAAAACCATTGAAGCTACTACCAACCATGATGTAAAAGCAGTTGAATATTTTTTGAAAGCTATTTTAGACGAACATAAAGCCGGCGCATTAAAAGAATGGATTCACTTTGGATTAACTTCTCAAGATATCAATAATACTGCGATTCCTTTGAGTTGGAAAAATGCCATGGAGTCAGAAATATTACCTGCCTATATTAACTTACAAAATAGATTGTATCAGTTTGCAAAGCAGTGGAAAAAAGTACCTTTATTGGCTAGAACACATGGTCAATCTGCTTCACCAACCACATTAGGAAAAGAGATCATGGTCTTTGTAGAAAGAATCAATCATCAAATTGAACTCTTTACAAATATTCCTTATGCAGCCAAATTTGGTGGCGCAACAGGTAACTTTAATGCACATCATATTGCCTTCCCAAAAAAGAATTGGGTATCCCTTGGTAATGAATTTGTAGACGACGTCTTAGGATTAGAGCGTATGCAGTTTACGACACAAATTGAGCACTACGATCATTTTGCCGCACATTGTGATAACTTAAAAAGACTCAACACTATTTTAATTGACTTGGCAAGAGATATCTGGACCTATATCTCCATGGACTACTTTAAACAACAAACTAAAAAAGGTGAAGTTGGCTCTAGCGCTATGCCGCATAAAGTAAACCCAATTGATTTTGAAAATGCCGAAGGGAACCTTGGTATTGCAAATGCACTCCTTGAACACTTAGCTGCTAAATTGCCTATTAGCAGGCTTCAAAGAGATTTAACAGATTCAACCGTGCTTAGAAACATTGGTGTTCCTGTTGGACATATTACTATCGCGATCAATTCAATTGAGAAAGGATTGGGTAAATTGATTTTAAATGAAGTAAAAATCAACGAAGACCTAGAAAATAACTGGGCCGTAGTTGCAGAAGCCATTCAGACTATATTACGTAGAGAAAATTACCCGAACCCTTACGAGGCATTAAAAGATTTAACAAGAGGTAATAGCAAGATCGATAAAAAATCGATGCATAAATTTATTGATGGATTAAAAGTAACAGCTACTTTAAAGAAAGAATTGAAAAAAATTACCCCTCAAAACTATACAGGCGTAACATCAGATTATTAATGTCTAATCAGCTTTGCTAGCCGACCAGGCACAATCGATTTAAACGACTTATATTTTAGCGTCACCGGTTGCTGAACTGGGTGGCGCTATTTTTTTACGAGGTTCTTTCTTATTCAATAAAGTATGAATTGGCGCCATACCCTCTTTTTCAATGGCCATTGTTAATACTTCTGCAGTCGCTTGCGCATCTCCCCATGCTCTGTGCCTTCCTTCTATCTTAATGCCCAGGTCTCTAGTCAATGAACCAAGTCCATATTTCTCTAGGCCAGGGAAAACTTTTTTACTCAAACGGATGGTACATAATTTAGGTGCCGACCATTGAAAGCCAGACTTACCTAATAAATAGTGTACAAAAGAATAGTCAAAACTTACATTATGCGCCACAAAAATGCGGTCTTTCAACAAATTATAGATCTGAGGGGCAACCTCCTCAAAAAGAGGCGCTTCCGCCACCATCGCATCGCTAATACCCGTCATATTGACAATAAATGGAGGGATTTTTTGTCTAGGATTCACTAAAGTCACATATTTACCCGTCACTTCCACACCATTGTGCATCACAATCGCAATTTCGGTAATCCCATGCATATGGGGCATTCCGCCAGTGGTTTCTATGTCTACAATAGCAAATTCCATTGGACGCCAAGTTCGCATTTTTTTGTCAATAATAGCTTGCGGCTTTTCCTTATTTTTGTAACTCATTA
>JACCDI010856580.1_pt1 | contig 11718 bp, 10 predicted proteins | sample 7442791 | NCBI WGS metagenome assembly JACCDI01 (sample SAMN15323434, study PRJNA562643) | freshwater metagenome | isolation source: river surface water | place: USA:Blue River Watershed | collected 2017-08-15
CGCCCTCGATCTCGGTATCCACCCCGGCCATGATCTTGAGCAAGGTGGATTTGCCCGAGCCGTTGAGGCCCAGCACACCGATCTTGGCGCCGGGGAAAAAGCTCAGCGAGATGTCCTTGAGGATTTGACGCTTGGGCGGCACGATCTTGCCGACGCGGTTCATGGTGAAAACGTATTGGGCCATGCTGGGTCACTGACTGTTTGAGGGGAAAGCGCGGATTATCCCCTGAGCGCCCAAGGCCAGCCCGGATGGGCTTGTGCTCAGGGCGCGGGGTTGCCCATGTCTTCGGCGATGAGTTTGAATTGCTCCAGCGCGGCTTGCAGGTCTTCCATGATTTCCTGGGCGATCACCTGGGGCGGTGGGAGGTTGTCGCTGTCGGCCAGGCTCTCATCCTTGAGCCAAAAAATGTCGAGGCTGGTTTTGTCGCGGGCGATCAGATCGCTGTAGGCATAGGCACGCCAGCGGCCATCCGGGTTGGCCGGGCTCCAGGTTTCGGTGCGCTTGTGGCGCTTGCCAGACATGAAGAGCTGAACAAATTCATCGAGGTCTTCGCGGCGCAGGGGGTTGGTCTTGAGCGTGAAATGCTTGTTGGTGCGCAGGTCGTAAATCCAGAGCTTTTGCGTCCAGGGCTTTTCGGAGGCCGGCTTTTTATCGAAGAACAGCACATTGGCCTTGACGCCCTGCGCGTAGAACAAGCCCGTGGGCAAACGCAGCAGCGTGTGCAAATCGCACTCATGCATCAGCCTTTTGCGGATGGTTTCGCCTGCGCCCCCCTCAAAGAGCACGTTGTCGGGCAGCACCACCGCCGCACGACCATGGATGTCAAGAATGGTTTTGATGTGCTGAACAAAGTTGAGCTGCTTGTTGCTGGTGGTGGCCCAAAAATCGTCCCGTTCGATGGTGTCTTTTTCGGTGCTGATGCGGCCGTCCTCACCCACGATGACCGTGCTGCTCTTCTTGCCAAACGGCGGGTTGGCCAACACCACCTCAAAGCGCTCGCCCGGGTCTGAGCTCAGCGCATCGCCCACGCGCACAGGCACCGACTTCTCTGAGCCAATGCCATGGAGCAAGAGGTTCATGGCGCACACGCGGGCGGTGGCCTGCACCAGTTCGAAGCCTACGAATGCCTTTTCCTTGAGGTGCTTTTTCTCGTCCTTGGTCAGGTTCGGGTGCTTGCCCACAATGTGCTGGTGCGCGCTGAATAAAAACCCGCCCGTGCCGCATGCGGGGTCACAAATACGCTCCCCCGGCTTGGGATTGATGCATTCCACCATGGCGGCAATCAGCGCGCGCGGCGTGAAGTACTGCCCTGCCCCGCTTTTGGTGTCTTGGGCGTTCCTCTCCAGCAAGCCCTCGTAGGCATCGCCCTTGACATCGGCACCCAGCACCGTCCAGGTCTGGGCGTCGATCAAATCCACAATCACGCGGCGCAGCTTGGCGGGGTCTTGAAACTTGTTTTGCGCCTTGGCGAAGATGAGCCCCAGTGTGCCCCTCTCTTGCCCGAGCTTTTCAAGCGCGTGGCGGTAGTGGTCGAAGAGTTCATCGCCGTCTCTCCCGAGCAGCGTGGGCCAGGCGTAAGCGGCTGGCACGATGCTGGCTTGGTTGTAGGGAGGTTGACTGCGCTCGTCGGCCATCTTGAGGAACAGCAAATAGGTGAGCTGCTCCACGTAATCGCCATAGCTCATGCCATCGTCGCGCAGCACGCTGCAGTAGTTCCAGAGTTTTTGGACAAGGGTGTGGGTGGTGGTGTTCATGGGTTAAAAATATTTGAAGCAACGAGGGCTTCAAATGAAGCCAATTTGAGAACAGGTCTTCTTGTCTGACGTGACTTTTAACTGCGCATTCGCTATTTGCGAATAGCGAATGGCTCATGTCGATTTCGCCGACAAACCATCTACCGATTGGCGAAAGGATAAGAGCGCCTCTCTGTTTGCTCGCATCTCAGCGGCACCAGCAAAGTCAGAGCCACAGGTATCGCACAACTGGTAGTGCAATGGGACCAACGTCTTATGTCCCATGTATTCGGTCTCCACCTGATCCGTATGGTCAGTCACATGACCTTCCCCGCAAATGGGGCAATTTTCTTTTTCGCCCATAACCGACTTCAAGCCTTGGGTTTGTTTCGCGCAACCGCCTTTTTGCGCTTTGCGGGCGCTGCCGCAGGCAATACAGCTGGCGCAGCCTCTTCAGGCTTATGGCTTGCTAAGTCCTGGAAGTTCAACGAGGGCAGTAGCAATGGACCATGCGCTGAACGGCTTGTGATGGTGCTTACCATCTCCCGTACAGCCCCATACAAAAGCGATGCACCATTGACCAACGCGCGAACCCGGCGCTCTTCGGCTTGCCCTTGCGCTAACGTCAAATGCATGCGCACAGTGCCATGTACAGAAACCTGAATGTTGTATGGCGCTTGCGTCCCCTCTTTAGGTCCAACCCGCATTGTCAGTTTGACGCCGAAGTCTGAGTATTTCTCCTGCTCATCCAGCAGCGCCAACCCCGTATCAGCAGACATCGCCAATTTTCCGGGGAAAAATACTAAGCCTGGTGCAAACGCAGGGTCTGCCTCATACCCATCCACAGGCATCACCGACACACCGTCAAACGTGTACTCCATCAACTGCAAAGGACTAAGCTGCACAAGGCTCTCCCAGGAACATCAGGTCTTGGTTGGATGAATCAAGTTCAGTGTCAAAGTACACGAACTCCATAGCACCAGAAAAGCGGCCAGCCATCGGCTTCATGGTCTTACGGCTCATCCACTCTTGCAAGTCAGGCGCATCCACCATGTCCAGCGCTAAAGTGGCCTGAGCATCCCAAGGCTGAGTCGCAGCGGGCGCACCTGTTTTGCGAAACACCGCGTCGAAGGTGTACCCCAAGGCATTGGTCACCGCAGCAATTGTTTGGACAGTCAGGTTTTCACGGCCAGACAGCACTTGCGTCACCCGCGCACGGCTCCAGCCTAAGGCGCGTGCAAGCTCAGCGCGCGATTTGCCAGCGTAGTGCAACAGCAGCGTTAAATCTGCCGCCACATCCACGGCCTTGAGTTCCTCTGCCAACCCTTTGTGGGTGGCAATCAATTCGGCAAAAAGAGGTTTGTGTTTCATCGTCATCTCACTTCATTCAATCCACCGCAGTCCCGTTGGAGATCGGGATGCCGTCAAAAAATCAACCACGGCCTGCTTTGCCATTTTGATGTCTTTTGCTGAAAGCTTGTCAGTCCGTTTAGGCAGTGTGTGCGTCAACAAGACCACTTTGTCTGCCGCGTAATAAAACAAAATCCGAATGTCGCCATGTCTGTATCGCCACACTGTTTCGTTCTTTTTGGTTGCATCACAGTAAAAAGGGTCAAACGCTTCATGCACCGCCTTCGCGTCTGCAAGCTGATTGAACGGTTTGCCCAACTGTGCCAACTTCAACAGCATTTTCATACCCTGCACAGCCTGCCGCAGATCATTCCCTTGCATGCCCTCAACAGTCTCAAACACCATCGCCGACTCTCTGCGATTGGGGTCTGAACATGCCGAAACCAACTTGAACCTTCCCTGAGCAGACACCATACCTGGCTCAAAGTCACTCAATTTGATTTCGGTTAAAACATACAATTGTTTAGCCATAGCTTAACATTTAGCGCCAGCAAGTCATTAGGGTTTGCACCCAAAAAACTGGTTGAATGCACGGTTTTCCACGGCTACATCCGTTTGGAGCAAAGCGAGCCAAGGCGTAATTCGGAACTTCGCACAGACCGAGCAAGAAGTAACCGGGTTTGTCATTCATGCAGAAGCATCCTCCTGCAACACCTTGAGCGCCCGCCCCTGCGCATCCTTCCAGTCCAGCCGTCCATTGGAGTTGCGGCCCAGCACCACGGTGGACGCCAGGCTAGGAGAGCTGAAGGCGTAGTCTTGGGTGAAGACATAAGCCGCGCCTTGTTGCGCCAGCACACCCAGGTCGATCAATTCTTGCCGGCGTGCCAGCATGCTTGACGCCATGGAGGGCGCCGTCTGCGCCATGGCCTGCGACCCAGCCTTGACCACAAAGCCCTGCGTGGATTCGTAACCCCGGGCCAGCAGGCCTCTGCCCTTGCAGGTGAGCTCGGGCGCACGAGCGACGGGGGTTTGAGGTGGTTGCTCGAAGGCGTGCACGCCCAGCACCGACAGCATGCCCAGCATGTGCTGCAAAAACACTTGCATGTCGGCGCGGTCGGCCTCGCTGAGCGTGGGCTCGGTCTCGTTCTTTTTGTTCTCCACATCCAGCGGCACGCGCTTGGCCTGCTTGGCCAAGCGGATCAGGTTGGCCTCTAAAAACTGCACATGCGCCTTGTTGAGCCCCTGCCCCATGGAGACAAAACAGATCGCCCGCGTCCAGAAGTCTTTTTGGGCATTGCCGCTGTGGTGCGCGGCCAGGCGCGGCTTGATCGGGTCGCCCTCGCCAATGTAGAGCCGGTCACCCTCGCCGTCTACACGCGGCCCCAGCAGCATGTATACGCCGGTTTGTTGCAACTCGGGCCGGGTGGACAGGCTGGGCTGCGCCCAGGCCGCACGCGGAAACACCAGCGCTTTGCCGTTCCAGTTGGTGCGGTCCACGATGCGCAGACCATCGGGGTCGCCGTCGGCGACGAAGATGCGGAGGGAGAAAGAGGTTTGCATAAGTTGGCTAAACTTGCTTTGCTTTCAAGGTTTTGCACTCTTGCGCGCATGCTTTTTTGCCCGCTCAGACTCACACCAATCAGACCACCCCGGCATACCCAAATAGATTTGCTGAGTCGCATCTGCCAATTCCGTCAACTCGTGGTAGGAACGATGGCCCGAAATGAGTCTTTCCTGTAATACGCCTTTTCCTTCCCAACAAAACGGGACACCTCCTTCTGATAGCAACTCCGTACCAGTTAGGACCACTACATGACTACTTGGCTGCCGCCTTAGCCGCCGCCGACGCTGAGTTTGCACAATGGTACGAATTGCGGCGGCCTCACTTTGTGTAATTCCGGTCTTCAATGACGCAAAAACCAATACTGAACCAGGAAATTCTTCTGCCAGAAACCTCATTCGCTCAAAGTCAGCTTTTTCAAAGGAGTTGAAGGTTTTGCATTCAGCGTGGACGATATCAGCAGGGGTACTACGCCAAGTCGAAGGTCGATACAAACATGTTAAATCTGCCTCCAAGTCTTTTGAGCCCTTCTTCGCCGTGTAACTAAACAGCGGCGTGACGCCACGATCATGCGTTCCAGACAAGAAGCGCAATAGCAACAAAACGGTGAATGCGCCTTGCGCATTTGAACTGGCAAACGGACCATGGGCGCGATATGTCCAAGCGATATCACGTGGCGAGTGAACCGGCAATTCAAAATCTGATATGCAAAATTTACAACGAGCTTTGTATTTCAACGCATCCGCTGCGTACCAGTTGTGCCTGGTACAACTAGGACATTGGACTTTCACACCAAGCAGCAGGGCACCAATCTCAAGCAACCTCTTTAGCAAGCGTTCAGGTTTGAAATTTTTATCGCTCTTGTCAATGCCCGCCCTCAGTTTTTCGACAACAGCATTAAATGGCAGTCCGCATTCCCTTTCTAGGTCTCTAAGGAGATTGATTACTTCGACCCCTGCCAAAGAGCTGATACCCCAAACACCACCGAGCTGTTTAACCAACTGGGTTGCCATGCGCCCAGAGGTTGAAAGCTCAACTTTCCAGCCACGCTCCCTAAGCCATTCAGTCATAACTGACTCTGCCTTGGGCAACTCTAAAAAAATCAGATCATGAGACCTGGTCGCCAAAAAAACTGGCCCTGACTCAGAGAACCGCCAGTTGAAATAACCAGTCCGACCAATTGCTGTTGACAGCTCTCTGCTACCGTATGGCAGAACGTCAGCCATAGGTTCCTTTGACCCATAGAAACGAAATGAAAAATCGTTGGCAAACTTCGGCTTGCCGGTGTACTCACCAAATCGCTTAATTGTTGGCTTTTGCGCCCGAAGTTCCATGCGCGTTTCGCCCTCTGTAATCGGCAGATCGATCTCGTGCGAATAAGGTAATTGAATTTTCTCTTGGGTGTTCTCCCGCGCCCACGAATCCCAAATCCTCGGATACCAGTGTCGGATTAAATACTTGGGCTCGCTTCGGACTTTCTCCTTTGGCAATTGAAGCGACAAACAAAAGTCTTCAACGACTTTCTCTGATACCGCCCGCGAACGCTGCACCGTAATACGATGAAACCAGTCTGGCTGATGACGGCGCGGCTTATAACCTTCATTTATCACATTGCGGGCCAACTCCATACAACCATGAGAATGCGCTGATTGAATAGGTATGGGCACAACTTGATACCCCGCAGCCCGCAAATTCCAATAGTCGATAACGTCCAAGGAACTCGTTGCATCGCAAACGAACAGCAGCGACTCTTGAACCGGACGATGGTCAAGCCCCCACGTATTCAGCCGCCTCGGAAACATTTCATGTGGTTCGAGAAGTTCGGTGAAATTTGCCAGCTTCACCGCATGTCGGTGCAACGCGGATACCTGGTCGTAATAGCTGTCAACCAACTCCCCTACCTCGGGAGGCAATGCGCCAAACACACTGGCAAGGAAAAGCCCATATTGACGCGGCAGTTTTGGCAATACGAGTCTGAGCTTGTCATTTCTTACATACTTTAGCTCCCTCTCAATGAAATCTAATAGAAGCTCAAAGTAACCGATACCGAACTTTGGACTGTGGGATGCGCTCATGTCTCCCATAAGGTCTTGCGCCGACACAAGTTCGCGATGACCCACGCGGAATACTCGATTACTACAGGTTCCGACGGGTACGACAATATCCGGATCGAAACCAGTCAAATACCCTTCAATCACCTGTTCAGCACTCGGCACTCGCAAACCACGATGAGATTCCCATATTTTTGGCATGCGCTCGAATACAGGAATGATCGGGTTGTATGTGCCACCCCATTGAAACGTACTCAATTCAATCGCTCGGCGTAAGCCTTTGGTGTCCCGTGGGTCTACCAAAAATGCTACCCGCAGTGGACGAACACGAATTGAAACGTTACCACTTGCCATTTATGCCTCCTCGACAAGATTAAAAGCGGACCGAAGTGTCGCCTGCCGCAACGCTTGCGCGCGCTGGAGATTGGCATCGAGATCGGCCTCAACTTCTTCAACAACAGATAGCAAGCGCTCTATTTCCTGAACCATCCGCAACTGCTCCGCACGCGGTGGAACGGGAACAGGAAACTCACTGAGTTTCCCAAGGTTGATCGACGCAAGATTGGTAGTTTGTTTTCCAACGCGCAAGAAATAGTCTTTGCCAAACGTATTGCCCCACCAAGAAACAAGCTTCGGCGACATTGCACCCAAGTACATGCGTGCACGGAAAACATGATTCTGGTGAATGCAATCGCCTATCTGCCCTTCCCATATCCAGCCGCGACCCAACTTGTCGCGATCACCACCCTCATTGAACAAAACATCACCATGCTCCAAGCGTAACTCTTCAATGTCTATTGGGGACGCATTGATCTGTTTGACTTCGGCAAGATCGATGAAACCGCGCTGGACGTTGGCCACGCGCAAATACGGAACTGAACGCGCCAATGGATCAGCACGTTTACTGTCTACAGTGATGCCACCTTTCAAAGCAGCCAAGCTATCAAGCCTTGCCCACGTCCAGCCCTCAGGCAACGCCGGCAGATCGTCAGTCACAGGCAAGAGCGGCTCTTTGTATTTGCCCTTGCCATTCCACTTCGCCCTCCGATCCAAAAGAATCCGCCGCAAAAGCTGCTCGCCTGTTTCGTAGCTTCGTCTTTCGCGTTGGGCGATGCTGGCTTCGGTTTCGACGAGGCGGCCTTCAACGGCGGCTTTGAGGACGGAGGCTTTGTAGCGTTTGAGGTTGGCTTTGACGCGCTGGAGGTTGGCGACGGCAACGCCCAGGCGGGAGAACTGTTTTTCGATTTCAGCGACGATCTCGCGTTGCCGTTGTAGCGAAGGCAACGGAATTTTGTAGGGAGCGATGTGATTGAAATCCACACGAGGTCGATCACCCGCGTTAAGACCCGCTGCAAAGCGCACGAATGCGCTGGAATTCAAAAAGTACTGTAGGTACTTTCCGTCAATGCGCTCGGTTTCAGGAAGAACAATAAATTCAGCTGAACACAAACCTTCAAAACTCGGGCGAAACACCTTGTTCAAGTAAGGCCGCAAACGCCCATACAAAACGTCACCCGGCTTGAAATGCACCGCTGAACTTTTCATCGTCTCAGCCGGGACAGTGCCTAGCAGCCTCATGGTGTGCGCCTCAATATGCTCCATGCCAATGAATGGGGCATCTGGCATCGTCTCTGGCTTGACGCGCGGACGAGTTGGCCGAACAACCTCCCCCAATGAACAGATTTCAATCACGCCACCAACTCCCGATTCATCTCATCCATCACCTGCCCCAACTCCGCACCAAACAGTTGATGCACCTTGCCCAGGCCACCTTCGCTGTTGAAAGGGGCGTATTCAAAGTCGTCGGGCTCAACACGCAAGTTCGCGGCGATGTGGTCGCGGATCATTTCCAGCCAATGCAACTGCTCGGCGCTAAAGGTGCGGCCTTTGGCCGCTTGCTGCTGGGCCAGCCACGCCTTGTAGTTGCTGTGCACGCGCTCGGGGTAAGGCACCAGCTCGTTGTCTTGATGCATGGCATAGCGCACCAGGCTCACCAAGTCAGTCAACAGGCGGCGCTGGCTCGTGCCTTTAACCTTCATTTTGTTGAGCGCGGCGTAGGCTTGCCACAGTTGGCTCTCATCAATCAGGTGCGGCGGCGCGTGCAGCGCGTCGGCCAAGGCTTTGATGTCGCGGTAGCTCAGCGGGGCGCGGCTGGGGCGGTTGTACAAAATTTGCAGCGCGGTGATTTCGTCTTTGTGCTGGGCAATGAATTGCTCAAAGCTGTGCACCAGGCCTTTGGCGCGTTCGCTGGTGGCTTCGCTAAAGCCCGCGTGGATGAGTTCGTCCCTGGTCACCACGTCCACCACCAGGTCGGCTTTTTGGCGCAGCTGCAAAATCAACTGGCGCAGCCCGGGGTTGGCAAAGGGCTCAATGGCCCGCTCCCGCATGGCCTTGGCCTCGCCGGGTGCGGTGGCCTCGTCCACTTCAAGCGCTTGAACCAAGCCACTGGCCAAGTCACACAAGCTTTGCCCACCGCTGGCCTCAACCACTTTGGCCTGGTCATCGGGGCTCAGGTCTTTGTCGAGCCGGGCCAGGCGGGCGGCCACGCTGCTCAGCACGTCGTCTTCCACGTTCCCTAAGCTCACGGCTTGCAGCAGTTTGTCCAGGGGCACGCTCTTTTTGCTGTCCATGGGGCGGCTGTCGGTTTTGTCGCGTTCGCACACGCCCACGGCATCCACGATCACAAAGTGATCTTTCACCTTGGCGTCGGGCGTCACAGCTTGCAGGTCGGCCAGGTTGCACACGCGCACGCCACGGCCTTTCATCTGCTCGAAAAAGCTGCGGCTTTTCACGCTACGCATGAACATCACAATCTCCACTGGCTTGATGTCGGTGCCGGTGGCGATCATGTCCACCGTCACGGCCACACGGGGAAAGTAGCTGTTGCGGAACGCGCTGATCAAATCCTCTGGCCTGGTGCCAGTGGTTTTGTAGGTGATCTTTTGCGCAAACTCGTTGCCCTTGCCAAATTCTTCGCGCAAGGTTTCTACGATCTTTTCGGCGTGGTTGTCGTCTTTGGCAAAGACCAGCGTCTTGGGCACCTCGGTCCGGTCGGGGAAGATTTCGGTGTGCAGGCGGTCGCGAAAGGTCGCGATGACTTTGCGGATCTGGTCTGGCGTTTGCACGCTGCGGTCCAGCTCGGCAGGGTCGTATTCAAAGTCTTCGTCAAGCTGCCAGGCGCTTTTGCGGCGGGTGGCTTTGTCCATGGTTTGAAGCCAAAAGCCCTTCTCGACCCTGGCCCCCTGCTCCGTCACTTCGGTCTGGATGCGGTAGACGTCGTAGTTGACGTTCACGCCATCGGCCACGGCTTGGGTGTGGCCGTATTCCATGACCAGGTTTTGGTTGAAGAAGCCAAAGGTTTGTTTGTTGGGCGTGGCGGTCAGGCCCACCAGATAGGCGTCGTAATACGCCAGCACTTGCCGCCACAGGTTGTAGATGCTTCGGTGCTCCTCGTCGGTGACCACGATGTCAAACAGTTCGATGGGCAGGGCCGGGTTGTAGCCAAGCGGCTCGGGGTCTTTGAACAGGCTCTCGGCGCACTCGGTGCTTTCTTCGTCGGCCTCGGGCGGCAGCTCTTTGCCCTTGAGCAGGCTGAACATGCGCTGGATGGTGCAAATGACCACGCGGGCGCTGGTGTTCACCTGCTGGCCTTGCAGGTGCTGCACGATGAACTCTTCGCCAAACTTGAACTCGTTGTAGGGCGATGCGTATTGGTCGAACTCTTTTTTGGTTTGTCGCCCGAGGTTGGCTCGGTCAACCAAAAACAGCACGCGCCGCGCACCGCCAAACTTGATGAGGCGGTAAATGAAGCTGATGGCGGTGAAGGTTTTGCCACTGCCCGTGGCCATTTGGATCAGTGCACGGGGTTTGTTGGCCGCCAAACTCTTTTCCAGGTTTTGCACCGCTTTGATTTGTGCAGGCCAGAGCTTGTAGCTGGCGCCGCCTTGGCCCCATTGCGTCACCAGTTCGGGCAGGTGCTGCATGCGTGCCAAAAATGTAGGAGCTGGAGCTGGGTTGGCTATTGATTCGCCAGCGACTTGCGCGCTGGAATGGGGTGCCGAGTTCGTCACTGGCTCGAGCCAATCCCGTAATTGCTCGGGCCTGAAAAAGGCAAACAGCGACCTTGATCGGGGAACAGGGTCTAGGCAGTTGGTGAACTGGGTTTCTATGCCCGTTGACTCAAACAAAAATGGCAAAGGGCGATGCCAGGCGGGCAGTGTGTCGGGCAAGCCTTTGGCATAGCGGGCTGATTGAATCTCGACGCCCTTGAGGGTTGTGCCCTGCCGCTTGGCCTCGATCACGCCGCAGGCTTTGCCACCCACATAGAGCAAGTAGTCTGCCTCGCCATGGCCCGGCTTGAGTTGGAAATGCCTGATGACCACACCCAGCGAAGCCAAGCGATTGGCCTTGGCAGGGTCATGCACCTGCCAGCCTGCCTGTTCAAGCAGGGCATCAATGCAGACGCGAGCGCTTTCCTCTGGGGACATGGCCGTGGTGGGGGTCGCTCATGGCAGACAACTCACACACCACGAAAACAGCGATTGCTGTTGAAAGGGCCTTGATTATGAATCAGGATGAATTACTTTTACCCATATTGGGCATGTTTATACCCAGATTGGGTATGTTCAAAATCCTCGGTCAAGCCCATGCCCATCACGGTGCTTCCCCTTGGGTGCAGTAGGTTTGGCAAAACGCATCGACCGACACGACGAGGCAACCACTGGCTTGCTCAAACTCGCTGGCAATCGCCAGCAAATCCAGATCGCCAGAGACCAGCACCTTGGCCTTACCGGCCACGGCCAGGTGCATGAAGGGCAAATCCAAGGGATCGCGACAGTTGGGCACGGTGGGCGGCGGCTTCGGGATGCGCACGGTTTGGGCGTAAGGCAAGTAGTCGGCCAGCAACTCGTCTTGTTCAGCTTGCGACAAGCGGAATTTGGGGTACGCCAACACGCGCACCAGCTCCTGCACCGTGACCGCACTGGCGAGCGGCAACACCCCTGAGCGATGCCAAGCCTGCCG
>JACCDI010257366.1_pt1 | contig 11713 bp, 4 predicted proteins | sample 7442791 | NCBI WGS metagenome assembly JACCDI01 (sample SAMN15323434, study PRJNA562643) | freshwater metagenome | isolation source: river surface water | place: USA:Blue River Watershed | collected 2017-08-15
ACATCAATGCCGCGTGAAAGCACATCGGTACCAATTAGAAATGGCAGTTGACGGGCTCGAAAGGCATTCAATAGGGTTTCCCGCTCCTCCTGATTCAAATCGGAATGGAAAGCTTTGGCCTGAATACCCGTTTTGCGCAAGGCCCGATCCAACTCTTTGACTTTATCTTTAGTAGACGAAAAAATAATACCACTTTGATAGGTTTTATCCTTCAATAAAGATTCAATCAACGGTAATTTCTGATGATCGTAAGTAAGGTAAGCTTGCTGGGTAATGCCTTCAGCAGGTTTAGATATAGCAATATTTACTTCTAAGGGTTGGTTTAAAATCGCGTTAGCCAAACTCCTAATTTTGGGTGGCATGGTAGCCGAAAAAAGCAAGGTTTGCCGTTTTTTAGGTAGGTAAGAAATGATTCGCATGATATCGTCACTAAAACCCATATCGAGCATACGATCTGCCTCATCTAAGATTAAATGCTGTAAGTGATCTAAATTGATGGCACCGGAGGTTAAATGGGCAATCAAACGGCCTGGAGTAGCAATAACTAGATCTACCCCATCTCTTAAAGCACGCTTTTGGGTTTCGTAAATGGCGCCATCTCCCCCGCCGTAAACGGCAATGGAACTAATTCCAGTAAAATAAGCTAGACCCTCTACTTGTTGGTCAATTTGCTGGGCAAGCTCTCTAGTTGGAGCCAAGATCAAGGTATTAATGTATTTTTTATCGGTTTGAGCAATCTGGTGCAAAACAGGCAATAAATAAGAAGCCGTTTTACCTGTGCCCGTTTGTGCACAAGCGATCAGATCATTTTTTTGCATAACCAACGGAATTGCTTCCTTTTGTATCGGAGTTGGTGTCTTGTATCCCATGCTCAGCAGGCCTTCCTGCAAATCGGGATGAAAATTAAAATCGGAAAAGGTCAATTGTAGTTTATTTATTTTTGGATAGCAAAGATACCATTTAAAAAAGGAAGCCATTTGATCGAAAAAATTGCGACCATTGTCTTTATCCACAAAGCCTAATTTCTCAACAAGTTAGTACAGACATCAAAAATTACCTATCTTTGAATCCCGTACAAATAGATGCTTTAAAGCCTTTTTTGGTCTTTAAAAAATCGAAACCAAATCCATCATGACCAAATATATTTTTGTTACGGGAGGCGTTACTTCGTCTTTAGGAAAAGGAATTATTTCCGCCTCATTAGCCAAACTACTTCAAGCACGCGGTTACCGTGTAACCATTCAAAAGTTCGATCCATATATCAATATCGATCCTGGAACGCTAAATCCATACGAACATGGCGAATGCTACGTAACCGAAGATGGTGCCGAAACCGATTTGGATTTGGGTCATTACGAACGGTTTTTGAATGTGCCTACCTCACAAGCCAACAACATTACCACCGGACGTATTTACCAGAATGTGATTAATAAGGAACGCGAAGGCGCATATTTAGGTAAAACTGTTCAGGTTGTACCGCATATTACCGATGAAATTAAACGGAATATGAAGATTTTGGGCGAAAGCGGTAAATACGATATTGTGATTACCGAATTGGGAGGAACCGTTGGTGATATTGAATCGTTACCATATGTTGAAGCTGTTCGTCAGTTGCGCTGGGAGCTTGGAACTAATAACAGTTTGGTTATCCACTTAACCTTGGTTCCTTACTTGGCAGCAGCCGGTGAATTAAAAACCAAACCCACACAACACTCGGTAAAACTTTTACTTGAATACGGGGTTCAGCCAGATATTTTGGTTTGCCGAACAGAGCATCATCTGTCTGCAGATATTCGTAGAAAAGTAGCCTTATTCTGTAACGTTGATAACAATGCCGTTATTGAGTCTATCGATGCCAGTACCATTTACGATGTGCCGCTTTTGATGCGCAAAGAAAATTTAGATGGCATTGCACTCAAAAAACTTAAACTTTCTGCAAAAGGTGAACCCGATTTAGAAAGCTGGAAAGATTTCTTAGGCCGACTTAAGAATCCAACTGCAGAAGTAAAAATTGGATTGGTTGGTAAATACGTAGAATTACCTGATGCTTATAAATCCATTAACGAATCGTTTATTCATGCGGGTGCTAGAAACGAATGCAAGGTTCGCGTAAAGTGTATTCACTCGGAAAGTATTACTAGCGAAAACGTTGCAGATAAATTAAAAGGATTGGATGGTGTTTTGGTAGCACCAGGTTTTGGAAGCCGTGGTATTGAAGGTAAAATTGAAGCTATCAAATACATCCGTGAACACCAAATTCCGTTCTTCGGAATTTGCCTTGGTATGCAATGTGCTGTTATTGAATTTGGAAGAAATGTATTGGGATTAAAAGATGCTCACAGTACGGAGATGAACCCTGACACGAAAAATCCTGTGATTTCGATGATGGAAGAGCAGAAGAAAATTAAGAATAAAGGCGGAACCATGCGCCTAGGTGCATACACCTGCGAACTAAAAAAAGGAACCAAAGCTGCTTCTATTTACGGTAAAACCAAAATAACTGAACGTCATCGTCACCGTTACGAATTCAACAATACATTTTTAAGCAAATATGAAAAAGCCGGAATGATTGCTTCGGGTATTAATCCGGAAAACAACCTGGTGGAAATCGTGGAGCTAAAAGATCATCCATTTTTTGTTGCGGGTCAATTCCATCCAGAATTAAAATCAACTGTAGCTAATCCTCATCCGCTTTTTGTTAACTTTGTCGCCGCTGCTTTGGCTCACAGTCACAAAAAATAAACGCAGCATTAAATAAGACTATGGATAGAAATACATTTTGGGGTCTTTTTTTGATCCTGATAATTTTGGTTGGATCAACCTATTTGATGCAACCCAGCGAGGCTGAAATTAAACGTGAAAAACAGGTACAGGATTCAATTGCTCGATTGAAAGAAAATCCTGAAAAGAAAAACAGCACTAAAACCGCTATTGCAGTAAGTACTGAAGCTGAAAAAACGATTGATACCACGACTTACACTGGTCCATTTGGTCGTGCTCATTCAGGAAATGAGGAGCGCATTGTTCTCGAGAACGACTTGATCAAGGTTAATATCAGCACCAAAGGTGGGCATGTTGAATCTGTAGAACTCAAAAAATTAAAATCTTACGATGGTAAACCACTGATCATGTTCTCAGGAGAGCAGAATCAGTTTGGATTAAATTTTACTGCTCAAGGCACCAAAATCAATACACAAGATCTATTCTTTAGTCCGGGCACAGAGAATACCGCTCAAAATGCCGAATTGAGACTATTTGACTCTGAAAACCGCTACATAGCTTACCAGTATAGCTTAGAAAAAGACACTTACAAACTGGGATTAACCATTAAGACCGAAGGTCTGCAAGGCCTGGTTAATCAACAGAAATTAACGCTAAACTGGCAAACACAGCTGAGCCAAAAAGAAAAAGATTTGGCCAGCGAGCAGCGTTACTCTACCGCTTATTTTAAACCAGTTGATGATGATGTAGACCATCTTAGTGTTAGTGAAGACGATAAAAAAGAGCTGAACGAGGGAAAAATTCAATGGATATCGTTCAAACAGCATTTTTTCTCAAACGTATTGGTTGCAAAAAACGGTTTTGACAGTGGTAACTTAAGCGTGAGCATACAAACCACCCCGAAAATTGTAAAAGGCTTTAGCGCCCAAATGACCTTGCCGTTTGATGCAACACAAAGCAATACATTTCCGTTAGAATTCTATTTCGGACCGAATAAGTTCCAAACACTTCAAGCTCAAGGCTACGATATTGAACGTCAAGTTGATTTAGGCTGGGGTCCGTTAAAATACATTAACCGATACGTGGTTATTCCGGTATTTGATTTCCTTTCGGGATTTAATTGGAGCTACGGATTAATCATTTTGGTATTGACCATTCTGTTGAAAGTGGTCTTGTTCCCACTTACCTATAAATCATACCTTTCAATGGCTAAAATGAGGGTATTAAAGCCTGAGATGGATGAGATTAAAGCTAAAGTTGGAGAAGACAACCCGACATTATTGCAACAAGAATACCTTAAGCTTTACAAAAAAGCTGGTGTAAACCCGCTTGGAGGATGTTTGCCAATGCTCTTGCAATTGCCAATCATTATGGCATTCTTCTTCTTCTTCCCCAACTTGTTTGATTTACGTCAGCAGAATTTCTTGTGGATGCAGGATCTATCAACCTATGACAACTTCTTCAATTTCGGGTTCAATGTTCCGTTTTTAGGAAGCCACATTAGTTTAATGTGTATCCTGATGACCATTTCGACCCTAATTTATACGTATTTTAACAATCAAATTAGTGGTGCTACCGGTCAGATGAAATACATTGGTTACATCATGCCAATCATTTTCTTTGGCGTTTTGAATAGTTACCCATCTGGATTGAATTACTACTACTTCCTAGCAAACTTATTAACTTTCGGACAGCAGTTTATGATTCGTCAGTTTGTAGACGATAATAAAATTCATGCTCAAATTCAGGAAAACAAGAAAAAGCCTGAATCTGAGAAAAAGAAGTCTAAGTTTCAACAGCGAATGGACGAATACATGCGCCAAGCACAGCAACAACAAAAAGCCAAACAAGGCAAAAAATAATCTACAAAGGCCTCAAAATAGTTGAGGCTTTTGTATTTTAGAAAATACTATTCCAAAATCATGGCGCTTAATTACGTTTGGATATCCTTTTTCATAATTGCTTTCGCGGTAGCACTTTTCAAACTACTCGTTTTCGGGGATACGGAAATCTTTAAAGTACTGGTAGAAGGCTTGTTCGATTCCACCAAAACCTCAGTTATGGATATCGCACTCCCTTTGGTTGGAACCATGGCATTTTGGTTAGGTGTGATGAATATTGGAGAAAAAGCCGGAGCCATCAATTTCTTATCCCGAATTGTAGGTCCGTTTTTTAGCCGTTTATTCCCTGAGGTACCCAAAAACCATCCGGCCTCCGGACAAATGATGATGAACTTCTCGGCCAATATGCTGGGCTTAGACAATGCGGCTACTCCCCTTGGGCTGAAAGCCATGGGAACCCTGCAAGAACTTAATCCAAAAAAAGATACCGCAACTAATGCGCAAATCATGTTTTTGGTTTTGCACACTTCGGGCTTAACCATTTTGCCTATATCCATCATTGCTCAACGGGCAATCATGGGAGCGCAAGATCCAACCGATATTTTTATTCCGTGTATCATTGCGACCTTCGTAGCAACCATCGCGGCAATGCTTATCGTTTCCATTTGGCAAAAAATCAATCTTTGGGATCGAGTAATTATTTCTTGGCTGCTGGGGCTTACGGCTTTTATCTGTTTGTTGGTTTGGTATTTTACCGCTTACCTCAGCAAAGAACAGATCAGCGAAGTATCTAAAGTGATCAGCAATGTGTTACTTTTTGCTATACCGGTAACATTCATTTTGGGCGCCATCCGTAAAAAGGTAAACGTTTTTGAAACATTTATTGAAGGCGCCAAAGGCGGATTCGAAACCTCGGTGAAAATTATTCCATATCTGGTAGCCATGTTGGCTGCCATCAGCGTGCTTAGAGCTTCAGGAGCTTTAGAATATGTAGTAGACGGCTTTAAATGGGGTTTTTCATTTTTGAATATCGATACTCGCTTTACCGATTCACTGCCAGTGGCTTTGATGAAACCTTTGAGTGGTTCCGGCTCGAGAGCAATGATGCTCGATTCGATGAAAACCTTTGGTCCGGATTCTTTTGTTGGCAGACTTTCTTGTGTATTCCAAGGTTCAGCAGACACCACTTTTTATATCGTAGCACTTTATTTTGGATCAGTAGGCATAAAAAAATCACGTTATGCTATTACAGCGGGCTTGCTTGCAGATTTATTTGGAGTAATTGCTGCTATTTTGATTTCGTATTTATTCTTCGGATAATTCTTGCTGTACCAAAATATCTTTTTAGGAAATAAAACAATTTCTTAGGAAACAGTATTTAGTTAGGTAAATGTAAACCTAACTATGAAAACTCTTTTCGAAACCATTGTTTGCAACCTATGCTTAGGCATGGCTGCGATAACATGTGAAGCACAAAATCTTCAGCTTTGGAACGGAGAATATCCAACTGTTATTGATTGTAATTTTAGTAATGGACAGGCAGATAATTCAAGCCCGAATAGTGGATTATGGGCCTTTAAAGGAAGTATAAACCAATGGAAATCTGCCACCATTAATCTTAAATGCCAAAACAATTGGAGAGTAGACCTCTCTAAATACTCCGAAATTCAATTTTATATTAAATCAGAAACACCGGGCATAGTGCTCAAATTCGGATTATCGGGCTGGCCATATACCAGCAATATGGTTGATATTGCACCTTACATCCAAAATGGGCCAATAAATAACGCTTATAAATTGGTAAAGATTCCCCTGGAGGCATTAAAAACAGTAGAATACAAATTAAACTCTGTTGAACACCTGCGTTTTGAAACTACAGGGACAGATCTTCAGGTAATCTATGCTGATGATTTTATGGCGATAGATTTAAGCCCGAATGAAGTAGATTCAATTAATTTTCTAAATGATCAAGTGGTTAAACTGAATGTGAAAGATCTCTTCATAATGGAAGATGTTCAGCAAAATACGAACTACCAAATTATCAGTACCAACGATATCGATTTTTTACAGGGCCAAAATCCCTCCAAAATAGGCCGACATTTTTTCGTTAAAGAGTTCCCTGAAAATTCTACAAATCCTATCACCAAAAACGAACTCTTCTTACAATTTGATCAAAAGCTAAAAAATGGCTATGAATATCAGCTTGTAATAAAAAATATTAAAGATTTATCAGGGAATGACTTCAGTCAAGCTAAAACTATCGACTTTACATTTAACGATCAACAATTGATCAATCACTCTGTAAAAGTAAACCAGGTAGGCTATTTTACCTGGGGGCCAAAATATGGCTATGTTGGGAATTATTTGGGCGATGCTGGTCCTATGATAATTACACCCACACAATTTAAAATTCTCCATGCAAAAACTAATGAAACGGTATTGACTGGAATTCCGAAATTTAAAGGAAATGACCCGGTTAGAAGTGGTGAAATAGTGTTCGAATGCGATTTCAGCACCTTCAACACACCCGGAAAATACTACCTGTATGTTCCGGGTATTGGTAGATCTTTTAATTTCGAAGTGAGTGAAAATGTATTGGATTCAACGTATTATACCTGTGCAAGAGGACTATTTTACCAACGTTGCGGCATCGATTTAGTTCCGCCTTATGCCGATGCCCGATGGTCACATCCGGCTTGCCATCAAAACGATGGTATATCACACAGTTCATGGTTCAATTCTCCGCTTTACAACGGCGAAGCAATTAATGCATACATACCCGCTAAATTAGGTTGGCACGATGCAGGAGATTATGGAAAATATACCGTAAGTGGCTGTAGTGCTGTTTACTACCTGCTAAATATTTTTGATTTGTTTCCAGAAAAATTTGGAGACAAAGAGCTAGACATCCCCGAAAGCGGAAATGGTGTGCCTGATATTTTAGATCAGGCAAAATATGAGGTATCATGGCTAATGAATATGCAAGCTGCAGATGGAGGAGTTTTTGAACGCATTACAACTGTCAATTGGCCTACCACCATGCCGCAAAATGACTTTGCTACCCGATATATTTCAGAAAAAACCACTCCGGCTACAGCCCAATTTGCTGCAGTTATGGCCATGGCCTATCGTTTATTTTTAGCCTATTGGCCAGATCTAGCGAATCAATGCCTCAGTAAATCAAAACTAGCCCTTAATTTTTTATTGGCACATCCTGATGTACTTCCAGCGGGAGGTTACTATGGCGGAAACGTTGGAATAGGTGGCGGTAACTATTCTAGTGTAGGCAGTGATATCGATGAACGTGCTTGGGCTACAGCAGAATTGTACAAATCAACCGGCGATCCGTATTATCATCAATTGTTTGACTCTTATTGGTCACCCAATCCTCCTAATTGGGGTTGGAATCCATTTTTAGACCATCAAATAAACGCATCTATTACGTATGCCACTACCACAAAATACCCAACAGATCCAACTAAAATCAATTCCATTAAAAGTGTAATTTTAGGAAGCGCAACCAATAAATGGATAGACAGATTATCAGTAAGTGATTACCGTAGTGCTTGCGGGCTTGATGTTGGTTTGGGATCTTACGGTCAGTCTTCACGTTATTCGTGGGACTTGATTATGGCCTATGCACTTTCTGGCGATGAAAAATATAGAAAATATGCGCTATTGAGCCTCGATGTACAGCTAGGCAATAACCCACAGAACAAAAGCTACATTACAGGAGTTGGGAGTAATTATCCGATGCACCCTTTACATCACCCCTCCTTACACGACGGCGAGATAGAACCTGTTCCTGGTATACCTGTATTTGGGCCATGTTCTCATTTGGGATGGTCTAATCCTTTCAATATTATTGTACAGGATCCAAAATATTTGTATCCAAGCGGAGAAAAAACCGAAAGCCCCTATCCCATCTTAAGAAGGTATTACGATATCCCGTCAAATCCTGCAATGAGTGAATTCAATGTGATTGATGAAGCAATTACCTCAAGCGTTTTGGGCTTCTTTAAATCACCAGCACCACAAACTACCATAGAGGAACCCATAACTAAACTGGATTATTTTTTAGGTAAATCTATTGATGACTATGTATTACTAAAATGGGAAATGGCAAGTGAGTTTCAGGTACTATCCTACCAAGTCGAAAGGAGTCTGAATGGAGTGGATTTTACCCATTTCATGAGTTTAAATAGCTGGGGCGACAGTACAAGCCCACAACACTATGTTACTACTGATAAAAATCCTACTGCTAAACTAATTTACTATCGTTTAAGGGTAAATCAACAAGATGGTAGCCATTTTTACAGCACAATCATTTCTATAAATAGATTAGATAATAATAAAATCCATCTGAAACTTTATCCAAATCCAGTTACAGATAAATTACATATTGAATTTTCCAATCCATCCACCCAAAATTTAATGGTAAAATGGAACGTAATGATCAGTGATGTACATGGTAAAATGGTTTTTGAAGATTTTAATAGTATAAATTCGATTAATGAAGCGGTCAATAAATTAGTGGATAAACTCCCACCAGACATCTATATCATCGAATTCAGAAATCAGGATGAAACGATTCGTGAAAAATTCATCAAAAAATAAAAAAGCCTCGACTAAAGTCGAGGCTTTGGTACCCCCAACAGGATTCGAACCTGTGACCCACGGTTTAGAAAACCGTTGCTCTATCCAGCTGAGCTATGGAGGCAATTAATCGCAAAATTAGTTAATCAAACGAATTAATTAAAATTTGTTCGATCCATAAAAAAAGCCCTTAAAATTTAAGGGCTTTTGTGTGGTCGGGGTGGCAGGATTCGAACCTACGACCTCCACATCCCAAATGTGGCGCGATACCGGGCTACGCTACACCCCGATCTTCTTTCGAAGGACTGCAAAGATAGTAATTTTGCAGTTTTTTCAAACAAGGAAGAATTTAATCTTCTTTGTGGCGGAGAGGGCGGGATTCGAACCCGCGGTACCGTTACCAGTACGACAGTTTAGCAAACTGTTCCTTTCGGCCTCTCAGGCACCTCTCCAAGTGTTTCCCTTTCGGGGAGTGCAAATATAGCAATTCGGGGAAGCCTTCAAAAATGTTTTTTATTTCTCTCTTCAATAGGATAAACGAACATGAAAAATACTCATTAACATGGTTTTGAAGATGTCTTTTATCGCTTTAATGTCTTTGAGTGTAATGTCACTGTCGATCAATTGGTTTTGACTTAGTTTGTAGTCAACAATTCGATCTACAAGGGCAATAATCTGTGCTTCATCAGGATTATTCAGGCTTCTGGAAGCAGCTTCTACAGAATCTGCCAACATCAGTACGGCAGTCTCTTTTGTAAAAGGAATAGGACCCGGATACCTGAATATTTTCTCGTCGACAAGTTTTTCAGGAAAATTCTTCAAGAAAGACTGGTAAAAGTAATCTACTCGTGTATTACCATGATGGGTTCTAATAAAGTCGACAATTAACTTAGGAAGGCGATATTTCTGAGCAATCTCTACTCCTTTGTATACATGTCGGATGATAATCTGGGCACTCTTTTCATACGAAAGTTGATCGTGCGGATTAGATCCACTATTCTGATTTTCAATGAAGTATTGGGGATTCTCCATTTTACCAATATCGTGGTATAAGGCTCCTGCCCTGACCAGCAAGGCATTACCCCCAATTTTATAAATTGCTGCTTCGGCCAGATTTGCCACTTGGAGTGAGTGTTGAAAAGTTCCGGGTGCCTTAAATGCCAGTTCTCTGAGCAGCGGTGAATTGGTATTACTCAACTCAATTAAGGTAATCTCAGAGGTAATTCCAAAAAGTTTTTCGAATCCGTAAATTAAGGGGTAAGCCAATAAGGTAAGGGTAACGCTAATCAAGAATGGCACAAAATTGACCCATTCGATTTTAGCAAACGAAGCATCTTTAATCAATAAGATACCCAGGTATGCAACAATATAAGTTATTAGTATGACCAAGGCCGAAACGAAAAACTGTTCTCTACGGGTCAATTTTCTTATGCTGTAAATTGCCGACATTCCTGCACAGATCTGTAAAAAAGCAAATTCAAAACTATTGGGCACTAAAAATGAAGCTATCAAAACAACCAGTAAATGAATATTTAAGGCCAAGCGACTGTCAAAAAGTACACGAATAATGATGGCTACAATGCAATACGGAATATAGTATAGACTGGGAATATCGAATTTAATGGCCCAAGATAGCGTAGCTAACATGCCTGTAATAATCAATAGTATAAGTGATAATTGTCGGATGTCCTGGTAAATATCTTTCCTAAAAAGCTTCAAAAAGTATACTAACAACATAATTACTAGACCAACCAGTAAAACTTGACCCAAGAAAAGCCACTGCCGATCTGCTCTCAAAAGTGGGTCACCTTCAAATGCAACACGAAGCGATTCTAACTTTTGAAAACTTTCAGCATTAATTACATCTCCTCTACTTATAATCAGTTCTCCTTTTTCTACCATACCTAAGGTTGGAGATATATTTTGATTGGCATCTGCTTCCACTTTTGCGGTCATCTCGTCATCAAACAAAATATTAGGTCTAATTTGCGCTTGCAGCAAATTGGCTAACAACTTTTTATCATTAATTAACGGATCATCGGCTATTGACTGATTGATAAAGGTTATTGCCGTATTGACATCCAGAACTTCAAGAGTGTTTAAATCATGAGATTGATTTTGATCAAGTAAAATAAAATTATAGTTAGGATTGAATCTCTGGTATTTCTTTTTCAGCTCAATAACCCCGTTATTGTAAATCTTGTCCAATAACTGCTGGGCGGTTTTTAAAAAATGTTCTTTTTCAAAATCGCTTAGGCCTAATTGGTCAGCTTCTGAATTAATTGCCACTTTTGAACTCTCAACAGCTTCTTTTGAGACTGTTTTCGCTAGTCGATAAATCGGTTTTACCGATTTGAGTACTTCATTTTCATCTCGATCTAATTGCTCAGGCGTTTTCTGAATAGCAAATTCGAATGGAGAAATCAAGTCTTCTTGGTTCCAAACCTTACCCTTTTCGTACTCGAATTTAAAACGAGCCTGTTTCGGAAGTATGAATGCAATAAATAATATCGTCAGTACAATCATCAGGTATTTAAAACCATCCTGATAAGTTG
>JACCDI010866702.1_pt1 | contig 11713 bp, 8 predicted proteins | sample 7442791 | NCBI WGS metagenome assembly JACCDI01 (sample SAMN15323434, study PRJNA562643) | freshwater metagenome | isolation source: river surface water | place: USA:Blue River Watershed | collected 2017-08-15
AGATCCAACCGAAGTGGAAGCGGGTGAGTTTAACTTAAACTTTGTGAAATTAGACGGTAACGTAGGTTGTATGGTAAACGGTGCTGGTTTGGCAATGGCTACTATGGACATGATTAAGTTAAGTGGTGGTGAGCCTGCTAACTTCTTAGACGTAGGAGGTTCTGCTAATGCACAAACAGTGGAAGCTGGATTTAGAATTATCATGAAAGATCCTAATGTAAAGGCAATTTTAATTAACATCTTTGGAGGTATCGTGCGTTGTGATCGTGTTGCTGCGGGTGTAATTGAAGCTTTCAACAAATTAGGTAATATCAATATCCCTATCATTGTTCGTTTACAAGGAACCAATGCGGTGGAAGCTAAAAAATTAATTGATGAGAGTGGATTGAAAGTACAATCTGCTATCTTATTGAGCGAAGCTGCTGACTTAGTAAAGCAAGCGGTAGCATAGTTTTTCATACGCCATTTTCAAAGAAAATAATGGCTATGAAAAACCCTCTTATGATTTTTAAAAAACCAACCTTAACGGTTGGTTTTTTTCTTTTCATACGCCATTTTCAAAGAAAATAATGGCCATGAATTTTCGAAAATAGTATTTTTTAAATCCTACCCTTGAATCACTTTTACCTCAGTGAGTGCACTAAAGGAATATACATGCCCAGTAGCCACTTCCACACATTCAATACGTATGCGGCGCTTTTTGCCGCGTCTAAAAATGCGGCCTTTGAAGGATTCAAATAAAGTACCTTCTTGAAGGTGTGCAACAAAAGCATGGCCCTCTTTTTTAACGGCGTCATAATTACGTAAAACCAATAGCAATGCAGTTTCCCCATTGGCTGTTGCTGCAGGATTTAATAATGTTTTCTGTAAACTCTTTTGTATATCCAAGGGAAATAAACCAAGTCGAATAAATGCAGCTAATAAATCACTGTAGATATATTTCCATTCTTTTCCATGCGCTTCCACCCTATTTTTAAACTGCTCAAAACAAAGCAAATGTGCTAGTTCGTGAAGTAAGGTGATTAAAAATTCATACTTATTTAAATTGCCATTCACTGAAATTTTATGATTTGCACCCATACCAGCATGTCTGTAATCACCCAGCACGGATTTGCGGGCTTTGGTAACTGTTAAATGCACTTTATATTGGTGAATCAGCTGAACAACAGGTTCGAATGCACCTTCTGGTAAATAAGCACTTAAAGCAGCTAATGGATGTTCAACTTTTGCCATGGTATATAGAGTACTATTACTTGTGCTGTGTCCAGCTTATTTCTAACCAAGTATAAATCAAATACAAGCCCATACTAGTTAACAAAGTGGGCATTCCCACAGGCCCTAGTTTTTGTGAGGCATACACCAAGGCTGCACCAGCAAAAACAATCATTTTTAAAAGCGTCCCTATCATTACAGAATTCACCACAGATCTAGGATTGCTATAATTTATTTTTCTAGTTCTATCAAAGCTAAAAATGGACATCAGAAATAACATTAAGTTTACAACCATGATGAACCTAAATTTAAAGGCGGTGCTGGTTCCAAAATAGGTATTAGAAAATAACAAAATGGTATTGGTCAATACAAATAAAAATAAAACAGGGATTAGGGCTCTCAATTTCATGATCAATTAAATTAAACCTTTTTTGATTTGGTATTCGTTTCTTTAATAATATTCACTAAAGTAATAACAATAAACCCAAATGGCAATAACCAAATAAATAAGGGCATTTTAATGTTAATCCAATGTTTTTGATCCAAGTACTTTCCCAAAAATAGCAATACGACTAAAGCAACAGCCCATTGAGAAGCGAGGCCTGCAAATTTACCCCATGCAATTCCCTTTTTTTGGCTTTGATTCTCTTTCAATGCAATGAATTTAATCTGTAGTTTGTTTGCTAACTGGTAGTTGTAAAGGCAAGGTATCTATGGGTTGAGGGTTGCCGTCGGCTAACACTTTTTTTAACCCTTCTAAGTATTGTTCTTTATAATGAATTGCTTGTTCTAAAGAATCAGTTCTTATTTTAAGCAATTGCAGTGTTGATCTACTTTCTTTAGTTCCATATCCTGGGATATAGTACTTAAGGGGTGTAAAAGCAATCAAGGCAATAGTAAGTCCAACTAAAAGAATAAAACTTACACTTATCCCAATGTAAACGGAGTTTCTAGAAAATCGCATGGCTGCAACTTCATCATAAGTATCATCGTTGGTAATAACAAGACGATAGGTATTGCTAGTCCTTTTAAAGGTATTATTGATGTCTAAGTTTGCCATAAAAATAAATGCAGCTTAAAGATACGCAGGGAAAGCAATTTTTGGTCAAAATAATAAGGATTAATTGTATTTTTAAGGCAATATTGAACCAATCTATGTATCCTAGAACTAAATCGCTAAAATATTGGAAATCTTTGATTTTCATATTTGTCCTAATGGCCGCAATGCCATTAACGACGCAAGCGCAGGATACCACCGATAAACAATATGATATTAATGAGTCTAAATTGGTTAAAAAAGTAAATAAATTACTAGATACGACTCAAAAAAAAATCACCAATTCCATTTTAAATAGGGCAAGAAAAATTGCCAATAAAGCAGATACTGGAATAAATAAACTAGCCAAGAATAGTTTAAAAGAAGTTGAAAAACCACTACCCTACGAACGCCTACTTAAAAAGAAATATACATTAGCTAGAAGAGCTTATCAAAATACAGTATCCCAATACAATTATTTATTCAATGCGCAAGAGGAGTTCAATGAACTAATTGCCAATGCCAGAAGTAGTTACCAAGAAGATTATACAAATTTGATTAATTTTTATGATTACGACCTCGCCACAACCTCTAAGACTAGTATCGACTCCATTATTTATAGGTGTAATGCCAATATAGTTTTACATGATCTAAGAAGTAACTGGGTAGACGACTCCTATTTATTACTTGCAAAAGCATATTTATTTCATAAAAACTTCGATACCGCAGGAAGTATTTTGCAGTTCATCAATTATTCTTTTGATTCAAAAGAAAATGGAATGGATCTGCCCATAGGAAGTAATGTGAGAAAAACAAATGGCAAGTTTAGCATTGCCACCAAAGAAGATCAAAGACTTTTTGAAAACGCCAATGTGCGAAATGAGAGTATGATCTGGCAAGCTAGAAACTATTTTGAAACCAAAGAATTTAATGAAGGTATTGGGCTGCTGCAATTATTGAAAGCAGATGAGTTATTCCCTAAAAGATTATACCCCTTTTTAAATGAACAATTTGCTTATGGATATTACTTAATGGAATCCTATGAAAATGCAGCTTCTTATCTAATCAATGCCTTACCCAATGCTCCTGACCACTTAGCTAAAGGAAGATGGTATTATTTGATTGCTCAACTATGGCAAAAAGCAGATAAAATTGACAACGCATATAGCTGGTTCAAAAAAGCAAACGAATATGCACCCAACCCTATTATTGGTGTTTATTCAAAGATTAATATGGTAAGGATTGAATCTGCCAAAAGCAATCGACCTTGGCGTGCATTGGCTGCAGAATTAGAAAATATGACCAAAAAAGATAGATATAAACCTTTCTCAGATATCATCTATTTCGAAATGGCTCAATTAGCGATCCAAAATCAGGCAACCCCTTTCGCAAATGAATGGTTAGTTAAATCCATTAAGAACAATAGCGTTAATGCCAATCTAAAACAAAAGGCATTTGAAGACCTTGGTGAAATCAATTACCAAGCAGACCATTATGGACTTTCCAAAATGGCATATGACAGTATTAATAATATCCTAAAAACGCATCCGCAATACGAGACCATTACGCTAAGAAAAAAATGGATGTCTACCCTACTTGAACAAACCAATAACTATCAAAAAGAAGATAGCTTGCAATATATTTATAGTCTGCCCCTTGCCTATCAAGAAAACTATGCTAAATTTTGGAATAAACGACAAACCCAAATTGCCAATAACTTAACAAACCTATTCAGTGAAAAAAATGTAAAAAATTTGTTGAATTCGGAACCTATTCCGGCAGCAATGAACATGAATGCATTAATAGGCAATATGTCCAATGTCAATGATTTTTATTTTGATAATAAAAACACGATAAGTCAAGGGAAACAAAGTTTTATTCAAAAATGGGGAGAAAGACCCAACGTGGACCAATGGAGAAGAAAAACAAGTGTTGCCCTTGTCAATAGAAATGCTATTAACAATGCACAAGCAAATACAAATACAAATACAAATGTAATTGCAAAAGATTCCAGTAATACAAAGTCAGACAAGTTAAAAAAAGAAGAAATTAAATATACTTTATTGGCTTCTAAGGAAGATGTACAAGCCTCAAAAATAAGATGGAATAAGGCTGCACTAATTAGTGCCCAGACATTTCTTTTACAGCTAAATGATTTTGAGAAAGCAAAGCCAATTTATCAGAAAATTATCAACAACAATATTGATAGCGTCACTACAGAACGTGCTTACCTAGATTTAGCCAGTCAATACCTACACGAGGGTAATTTAGATAAATCAAACGAGCTTATAAAAATAGTCACTTCCAAATTCCCTAAAGGGGTCTACACAAGTAGAAAGCAGGAAGATGAAAATAAAAGAAACAAGAACACGAATATTGTTAACCAATACAAAGAGGCTTATTTTGCTAGCCAAATTGGGAATTGGGATAAGTTAGCTTCCATTGCACAAAATATAGATGAGGATATTCGTAAAACAAAATGGTATTTCCCTTTACAGTTTTTAAAGGTAAAAATGTATGCACAACAAAAAAGGGATAGTCTTGCCATTGTACAACTTGAGTCTATTATCAAAGAAAGTAAAAGTGATGTCATTAAAGAAAAAGCGAGAAATATTATTACTGAAATAAAGAATAGAGCCGGAACGGAAGCCTATTTGACAAGTTTACAAATTGTTAAAGAACAATATTTACCTGAGGTCTCCGCAGACACCGCTTTAAAATCGATTGCGAAAATAGATTCCACTCAAATGCGTAAAGACAGTTTGGGGAATCAAAATATGGCCGCTGTTATCCCCCCTAGGATTATTTTTTCTACAGATAGTACCGAACCGTATTTTGTTGCATTTGTAACCAATAATTTAAAACCCATGTACGTGAAAGAAATGCAAAACGCATTCTCCAGTTTAAATGAGGATGAATTTGCAGTACAAAAACTTACCAGTACTTTTGTACAATTCCAAGAGGGTGTTTACATTGTGTGGGTTGGCGCTTTTGAAAACATGCAAAAAAGTAAATTCTATTTAAATAGAATCAAACCAAGATTGAAAAGAGAAATAATTTCATTTGTCTCAGATAAACAATATGAAATCTACCTTATTTCTAAACCGAATATTTTACTCATTAAAAACATGGAAGACTTGCAATTATACAAGGACTTTATGTTAAATAAAATTTATAAACCTTAAAAGGAAAATCGTGAATCAAGAAACAAAAAAGCCCAAAAATTGGGTACGCCTTTTCTGGAAATACTACTTTATCTCAATGGGCGTATTTATGCTCTTTCTTTTAATGCTCAACTGGGGCTTAATTGGTGATATGCCCGACCTTAATGATATTGAAAATCCGACTGCTTCCCTAGCTAGTCAAGTATACGCTCAGGATGGTACCCCCATGGGCAAATATTATTTAGAAGATAGAATAAGTGTAAAATACCGTGACATAAGTCCCTATTTATTACAAGCATTGGTAGCAACAGAGGATAAGCGTTTTTATGATCACTATGGTGTAGATGGAGAAGGCCTCCTTAGAGCAATTGCCTTTTTAGGGAGTCAGGGCGGCGCCTCTACGATTACCATGCAAACAGCCAAAAATTTGTTTACAGACAACTGGAGTACAAAAAATAAATTACTACGACTCATCCAAAAAATTAAGGAAAGTATTATAGCTGTTAAATTAGAAAGGAATTTCACCAAGCAAGAAATCATCACGCTTTATTTAAATACCGTTCCTTTTAGCGAGAATCTATTTGGAGTTAGTAATGCTTCTAGAAGTTTTTTTCAAAAAGAACCTGATCGTTTAAATATAGAGGAGGCCGCTTTATTGATTGGTATGATCAATGCACCCACTAAATATAACCCCAATAGAAATCCAAAATTAGCATTGGAAAGACGCAACCTGGTATTGAATAGAATGGCTGGTCAAAAATTTATTACAGAAGATCAAGCAGAACAGTTAAAACAATTACCTGTTGTCACCAATTTCAAAAAATTAGACGAAAACAATGGACTTGGCCCCTATTTTAGAATGAACCTTGGGGAGTACATGAAAAAATGGTGCAAGGAACATAAAAAAAGCAACGGAGATGCGTATAATTTATACCGAGATGGTCTAAAAATTTATACCACGATTAATCCGCGTATGCAATTGTATGCAGAGGAAGCGGTTGCAAAACATATGGCTTATCTTCAAAAAGAATTTAACAACCAACCTAAAATTAAGTCAGGTACGATTTGGAAGGAGTTCAATAATCAATTAGAACTGGCTGTTAAACAAACCGATCGTTGGAAGAATTTAAAGAAAGAAGAGCTGAGTGAAGAAGACATTAGAAAGACATTTGATCAAGCAGTACCCATGCGCATTTTTGCATGGAACAAAAATAGGTTCATTGATACGACCATGTCTCCATTGGACTCTTTAAAATACCACAAACAAATTTTACAAACAGGATTTTTAGCAGTAGACCCATTCACAGGGGAAGTGAAAGCATGGGTGGGGGGCGTTGATTTTAAAACATTCAAATACGACCATGTAAATATCAATACCAGAAGACAGGTAGGTAGTACCATGAAACCATTGCTTTATTCATTGGCCATTGAGAAAGCTGGCTTTACTCCCAACACCATTGTACAGGATCAACAACAAATGTTTGATGGCTATGGTATGGTTCCCAATACAGCAAGAACCTGTACAGGGATGGCTATGCCAATGGCGCAAGCACTTGCGGAATCCAGAAACTGTGCTTCTGCCTATATCATGAAACAAATCAACGGGAAAGGTAATGAAGCGGCTAAGGAATTAGTAGACTATTTGAAAAAGTGTAATGTACAAGCCGATATCCAGCCCTACCCGTCTATCGCATTGGGTTCTTGTGAAATTTCTTTATTTGAAATGGTTCAAGCCTATACCATGTTCCCAGGTTCTGGTTACAATGCGCAACCTTTCTTTATTAATAGAATTGAAGATAAAAATGGAAATGTGTTGGAGAGTTTCTCCCCGCAAAGAAGAAAAATAATAGACGAAGTAAGTGCTTACTCGGTAGTAAGTATGATGCAAGGGGTAATTAGTAAAGGAACAGGAAGAAGCTTATACTCCTATGGCGTAAATGCACAATCGATAGCCGGAAAAACAGGAACTACCAACGACAATAGTGACTTATGGTTTATGGGGTATACCCCTCAACTATTGGCGGGGGCTTGGGTAGGTTGCGATGACAGGTATATCCGATTTACGGACAATTATTTTGGACAAGGTGCACATGCCTCCTTGCCTATATGGGGCTATTTTATGGAAAAAGTAAGCAACGACCCTGCTTGTAATTTGGATCAAAACGCAAACTTTGATATACCTGCTAGACTAGGTGCCGATTTTAATGTAAGTTTTGTTTCAAAAGATACATTGGCTTTAGAAGTACCTGCAACGGAAGACTTAATAGATGTTTCCGCAGAGTCAGATTACACTTTGCCTTCTAATAACAATAATAGTAACACAAGCAGCAACAATAACAGTACTAACAAGAACAATAATCTCACGCCTATAAATAAGCCCACTCCTCCTATAAAAGAGGCTCCTAAGAAAAAGGAGACTGGCGCTAACAAAGAAGCTCAAAAACCCAAAGCAGTCTTCCCTAGCAAAAAGAATTAAAAAAATAAACCCTTCCAATAGGAAGGGTTTATTTTTTTAATTGATAAGTGATTGAAAAGTGATGATAGGCATTTCGTTGGAAGAAAGAACTTCCATATTGCATATGTGTTCTTTCCAATCTTAACCCCAATCCTGCAGAAAATCCGTTTAATCCGTTGGCTTGATTTTGGACATTTAAATCATAACGACGATTAAAGCTATAGCCAATAGTAAGGTCAACTTGATCTCCAAGATAAAATTCAGAAGCAAGAGTTAAATGGTTGAATAAATTTTGCATTTTACTTGGCGCAGCTTCTCCTTGTGCATTTGAATAAGTAGAGTCGTAATATAAATTATTCCATAAAGACAATCTATCTGCTGTAATTGAGAACTGAATGGGAGCACTTTCTAGTTTCTTGGACCAACCCAGTATCAGATTGAATGGCAATTCTTGACGTGTCTCCGAACTTGACAATTGGGTTCCTATATTTTTTACAACCACACTAGCTTGAGAAAGTTTAGTAGGAGCCAAATAAGTTAACGCTACATCTAAAGCAAGTCCACTTGATTTATACATGCCATAATTGGAATGAATGTATTTAAGATTGGTTCCAATATTAATATTGGGGATATAACTTCCGGCAGCAGAAATTTGAATGGCATAATCATTGGGGCGCATCGTACCCATTTGATTGCCTGCAAAGTCCGTCATGGCAATTTCCCCGTAATTGAGGTAATGAATGCCCCATCCAATCGCTAATTTTTTTTGCTCTATAAAATACATACTACTCACATCATATTGTTGTATCCCAGCATAAAACGGCTTAATGCTTAAATGCAATTGATTTTGCATGGACTTGTCTAATAAGGAAGGGGTAAACATAGCTAACCCCAAATCCCTGCCCATACTGCTAATATTAATTCCACCCAATGCAGTTGCTTTTGCACTATGGGGCAATTCTAAAAAATTAAATACTGAATTACCAGCGGTTGTTTGTGCTACCCCCTGCTTAGGAATTACAATAGAACACATTAAAATAATAGACAGTAAAAACCCTAGTCCCTGCCTATGAAAAAAATGAGGTTTCATAGAACAAAGCTAGGGTTTCGAGGTAGTATTATCAATTAAAATCTAAATTATACTAAGGCCAATTCCAACACTTGTTGCATTGTTTTCACATAATGAAAAGCAACGCCCTTGATAAATGTTTGATCTATCTCATTCACATCCTTTTCATTTTGCCAGCATAAAATTATTTCTTTCATGCCTGCTCTTTTTGCAGCTAATATCTTCTCCTTAATCCCTCCAACTGGAAGCACTTGCCCACGTAAGGTAATCTCCCCTGTCATGGCCAAATAAGGTTTTACTTTTCTGCCTGTAAAAGCCGAGGTTAAAGCAGTTAACATGGTAATGCCTGCACTTGGACCATCTTTTGGTACTGCTCCTTCCGGAACATGCACATGAATGGATTTGGTATTAAACAAGCTTGGATCCACTCCGATTTTTTTGGCATTGGCCTGCAAATAAGTAAGTGCTGTCGTTGCACTCTCCTTCATGACATTGCCTAAATTACCAGTCAATTTCATTTCGCCCTTGCCTTCTGAAAGTAAAGTTTCAATAAATAAAATATCTCCTCCCACATAGGTCCATGCTAATCCGACTGCTACGCCCGGCATATTTACCGTCTTGTATATTTCGTTACTATAACGTGGCTGACCTAAAATTTTCTGCAAATCTGCTTTACTTACGGTAGGTTTTACTTTATGCTTATAAGCCAACTCTTTCGCTTGATAACGCATAATAGATGCCAATTGTCTATCCAATTCCCGCACGCCACTTTCTCTGGTATAGTCTTCAATTACTTTTTCCAACACATTGTCTTGTACTTTGAAGTTTACCTTATCTAAGCCATGTGCATTCTTTTGCTTAGGCAATAAATGTCGTTTGGCGATTTCCACTTTTTCCTCTACGGCATACCCACTTAAATCAATAATTTCTAAACGGTCTCTTAATGCAGGTTGAATATGGCTAATGTCATTGGCGGTTGCAATGAATAAGGTTTTACTAAGGTCATATTCGGACTCCAAATAATTGTCATAAAAACTATGATTTTGTTCTGGATCCAATACCTCTAATAAAGCACTTGAAGGATCTCCACGATGGTCACTTCCAATTTTATCAATCTCATCCAAAATCATTACGGGGTTGGAGGTCTTCACTTTGCGCAAACTTTGAATAATTCTACCAGGCATCGCACCAATATAGGTCTTACGATGTCCACGAATTTCACTTTCATCATGTAAGCCACCTAAACTCACACGCACATACTTTCTTCCAATTGCATGTGCAATGGATTTTCCAAGAGAGGTTTTACCAATACCCGGAGGACCTAAGAAACATAAAATGGGACTTTTCATATCTCCTTTTAATTTCAACACCGCCAAATATTCTAAAATTCTATTCTTAATCTTACCCATTCCATAATGATCCGTATCCAACACTTTCTTCGCATTCTTTAAATCATAGTTATCATCGGTAAATTCATCCCATGGCAAATCCAGTAATAAATCTAAATGATTGTACACCACTGAATAATCTGGCGTACTAGGATGCATACGTTCTAATTTCTCTAAGCCTGTTTGAAATAATTTTTTAGCTGTCTCCGGCCATTTCTTGCCTTCTGCTTTCTTTTTCATTTCAGCAACCTCACGTTCATTGGGATCGCCCCCCAATTCATCCTTGATACTTTTTAATTGTTGTTGTAAAAAGTAATCTCTTTGTTGCTTATCAATTTCAGTTCTTGTCTTATTGGTAACCTTGTTTTTTAATTCCACAAACTGCAACTCTTGCTGCAGGAATTGAATTAATTTTTCGGCTCTTAAGGTAACGTTATGTTCTGCTAGTAATACCTGCTTTTCTGGAAGCTCCACATTCAAATTAGAACTTACAAAGTTAATTAGGAACAAAGGGCTCTCAATATTTTTTAAGATCAAAGCAGCCTCTGATGGGAAATTAGGAGAGAGTTGAATTATTTGCGTAGCCAAGTCTTTGATGGTGGAAAGATGTGCTTGAAAATTTTGATCCGCTTCACTCACCTGCTCTTCCACCAATACTTTCACTTCCGCTTTAAAGTAGGGATCTTCCTCCTTCATTTCCAACAACTCAAATCGCTTTTTTCCTTGAATGATAATGGTGGTGCCGCCATCTTGCATTTTAATCATTTTCATGATTTTAGCAACGGTACCAATTTGGCATAGGTCGACCGGTGTGGGATCTTCTATATTCCCATCCTTTTGTGCTACCACCCCAATATATTTATCTTTGTTATAAGCTGCCTTTACTGCTTGAATACTTTTATCTCTTCCAACAGTAATTGGGATAACCACCCCTGGGAACAAAACGGTATTGCGCAATGGCAAAATCGGGATGAGGGTATCCATCTCTAATTCAGGTTCATTTTCTACATCCTGCTCATTAAACGAGAACAATGGGATAAACTCGTTTTCCTCTTCTCCTTTTAATAAAAATTTATTCACGATTCATCTATTTTAAATAAAGTCAAAATGGCATTCACCATTTACCCAAAACCAAAATGCTGGGATATGGTATACTAGGCAATATTAATGCCAAAGGCATTGAAAAAGATGAATTTATTAGCATTTTAGGCAAAAAAAAATCCCTCCGCATGCGGAGGGACCTTCTTGCAAGAAGTTTTATACTTCTAATTACTTTTTAGCAGCTGTATCAACTTTAGCAGTTGTGTCAGCAGCAGCAGCAGCTGTATCTACAGTTGTAGCAGCAGTGTCAACAGTTGTTGCAGCTGAATCTGTAGCAGGCTCAGTAGA
>JACCDI010059114.1_pt1 | contig 11712 bp, 8 predicted proteins | sample 7442791 | NCBI WGS metagenome assembly JACCDI01 (sample SAMN15323434, study PRJNA562643) | freshwater metagenome | isolation source: river surface water | place: USA:Blue River Watershed | collected 2017-08-15
ATTACACATTCTCTGACAAATTTTCTGCCATGGTTGGATTGGTCAACAATGTGGATAATTTAAATGACAATAATGCCTCTAAGGGATTCATTTACCAAGTTTTCACCTCACCTACAGCGGGTTGGAACGTGTATTTCAATGGAATTAGTTCAAATGAATCTGCTCCATTAACATCTGGAAAAGATGATTCAGGTAGCTACAATTTAGTAGACTTAACGACGTCATACCAAATTACACCCAACTACTTACTTGGTTTAAACGCAGCCTATGGTTCTCAAACAGGGGATTTTCAAGGTGGGGGTAATGTGGGAGAAAATAAGACTTGGGGTGGTGTTGCGCTTTACTCAAATTACGCTTTTACCGATAAATTCAGCTTAGGTGGACGTTATGAAGTTTTTGATAATACTTCAGGGGCTAGTGCTTTACGCTCTGCTGACGGATCAGGTACAGATGTCAACTCCTTAACTATAACGGCTACGTTTACCGCAGCAGAAGGCCATTTATTGATTAAACCAGAATTGCGTACAGATTCCTATAAAACAACTCAATTTGTAGATGGGGATGGTAAAGACCAAAAATCCCAAACTACCTTAGGAATGCACTTTATTTATAAATTTTAATTTATCCACCCTTAACAAATATTAAACATGACGACACAAAAACCAACTTGGATCCCGTTATTAGTCTTATTAGCGGTAGCTGTCTTAGCATTATTCACAACTTCTGTACCTGGCACCATGCCTACGGAAGGTCTAGACACAGGTGATACAGCCTGGATGATTGTAGCTTCAGGCTTAGTCCTTTTAATGACACCTGGTTTAGCTTATTTCTACGGTGGAATGGTAAATCACAAAAACGTGATTTCTACCATGTTACAATCATTTATTGCCATGGGAGTTATTTCTGTGATTTGGATTGTATTCGGATTCTCCTTAGCCTTCGGTGATTCATTAGGAGGTTGGATTGGAGACCCTAGAACATGCTTAATGTTCAATGGCGTATTTGATCACAAATTATCGTTAGGGTCGTCGGATCAATTAAAATTCACCATACCTTTTGCACTATTCGCATTTTTCCAAATGAAGTTCGCCGTTATCACTCCAGCGTTAATCTCTGGTGCGCTAGCTGAGCGTATTAATTTCCGCGCTTTTGTTCTATTCATGGTACTATTCTGTGTTGTAGTTTATGCTCCTTTAGCACACTGGACATGGCACCCAGATGGTTTCTTATTTAACTTGGGCGTTTTGGATTTTGCTGGTGGAACCGTGGTTCACATGTCAGCTGGTTGGGCTGCACTTGCAGGTGCCTTGTACTTACGTCGCCGTAAATCACATGTGGAATCAAATATCTTGCCTCCAGCTAACATCCCTTATGTATTATTAGGAACAGGTTTATTATGGTTCGGATGGTTTGGGTTCAATGCAGGTTCTGCCGTAGGAGCTAACGGTTTAGCGGTTACTGCTTTCGCAACAACGCACGTAGCAGCAGCAGCGGCTGGTTTATCTTGGATCTTATTTGATGTAACTCGCGGCAAGAAAGTTTCTGCCTTAGGTTTCTGTATCGGTGCCGTAGTAGGTTTAGTAGCTATTACCCCGGCATCTGGTTTTGTAACAGTTCCCGTAGCCATCTTCATCGGTGTGGTTGCTGCCATTGTGTCTAACATTGCTGCCCACTGGAGAGCTTCTTCAAACTTAGATGATACATTAGACGTATTCCCTTGCCATGGTTTAGGTGGTATGGTAGGTATGTTGATGACCGGTATTTTCGCAACTTCAGCTGTAAATGCGGCAGTAGCTGAGCAGGGTTTATTCTACGGAGAAACGTCTTTATTCTTAAAGCACTTATTAGCCTTAGCTATTGTTTCGGCCTTTGCTTTTGGCTTATCTTATATACTTTTAATCATTACGGACAAAATAATTCCGTTACGTGTAAATGAGGAAGAAGAAAGATTAGGTTTGGATATCTCACAACACGATGAATCGTTAGCTGAGTAATTCAAAAACAACTGAGCCGCAAGTAATGGTTCTTGTGGTTTTGTTTCAATCAAAAAGTCGGAGGCTATTAGCTTTCGACTTTTTTGTTTGCGCCCGCGGCGCTAACAAAAAATCAGATTATAGATAATAGAGTAGAGAGAAAAGATAAAAAAAGGGGCATTCGCCCCATCTCTACTCTCTTATCTCTTATCTCTACTCTAACACCACGCCACTCATCTCCCCATTCTCATTGACCGCCTTATAACGTACTTCTTGCACCGTATTTATTTGCAAGGGATCGAATGGAACCACCACTCGTACGTAATTTTCTGAAAAGCCTTCCATTGTGCCCGGTGTAGCAGATTCCTCAAACAAAACCTGACCTTTTAAACCAGCTTGTGATGCATAGAAAGCATGGCGCTTTTTATCAGATAAAATGTGTAACATTTTTGAACGCTCTGCTTTTTGCATACCATCTACTTTGGGCTTGATATCCACCGCGTAGGTATTAGGGCGCTCTGAATAAGGGAAAACATGTAAATATGAAATGTCAAGCGAGTTTAAAAACTCATAAGTCTCTAAAAACAATTCAGGTGTTTCACCTGGATGACCCACGATAACATCGACACCAATACATGCATTAGGCATCACTTCTTTAATAGAGGTCACTCGGTCTACGTATAATTCACGCTGGTAACGACGTTTCATCAAACGTAAAACGGCATTTGATCCAGATTGTAAAGGAATATGAAAGTGCGGAACAAATTTCGTGGACGCTCCTAAGAAAGCAATCATCTCAGGAGTCAATAAATTAGGCTCGATAGACGAAATACGGAAACGCTGAATAGATGATTTTTCTTCAATTGCTTGAACGAGCTGGAAGAATGTTTCGACGCGCTTTCCATTTTGAATGCCAAAATCCCCGATATTCACTCCAGTCAGGACAATTTCCTTGACACCTTTGGCAGAAATCTCCTCAATTAAACCCAACACTTTCTCAATGCTATCCGAACGTGATTGACCGCGAGCCAACGGAATTGTACAATAAGAACAAGGGTAATCACACCCATCCTGCACCTTTAAAAAAGTACGTGTTCGATCATTCACAGAATAGGACGCATGGTAATCAAGGTCGTAGCGAATCTCAGAGGCAATTAACTTAGGTAAATCAACCGACTCACGATCTAAATAGGGTGGAAGGAGGGTAGGTAATTGGAATTTCTCGTTTGCTCCTAACACTAAATCCACTCCAGGAATAGCTGAAATCTCCTCAGGCTTCAGTTGCGCATAACATCCAATAATAACGACAGTGGAATTGGGGTTTACTTTCTTCGCTTCCCTAACGACTTTTTTACACTTCTTATCAGCTTGTTCCGTTACGCTACAAGTATTAATGACAAACAGATCGGGTTGGTCTTGGAACTCAGAACGCACAAAACCCATCGGCTCAAGGGAACGAGCGATGGAGCTGGATTCTGCAAAGTTCAATTTGCAACCAAGGGTGTAAAAAGCGACTTTTTTCATACCTAAAATCAGGATGCAAAGGTAAAACAAAAATGGCGGGAAAACCCGCCATCTTGTTTATAAAAGTATATAAATGCTTGATAAATGAACTATATTTTAGCTGTTTTAACCGTTTTGATAATACGTGCAGCTACTTTGTAAGGATCAGCCGCTGAATTTGGACGACGATCTTCTAACCAACCTTTCCATCCTTTTTCAACTACTGCAATAGGGATACGAATCGAGGCACCGCGATCAGAAACTCCGTAAGAGAAATCATGAATCGAAGCCGTTTCGTGCTTACCCGTTAAACGCATGTGATTATCCGCACCGTACACTTCAATGTGCTCTTTTACAAATGGAGCAAATGATTGACAAATAGTATCATATGCACCTTTATTTCCTGCTGTACGCAATACCGTATTAGAGAAGTTTGCGTGCATTCCTGATCCATTCCAATCTAATTCACCTAGAGGCTTACAGTGCCAGTTAATGGCAACACCATACTTCTCACCTAAACGCTCTAAAATATAACGACCTAACCAGATTTCGTCTCCGGCTTGCTTTGCACCCTTAGCAAACATTTGGAATTCCCATTGTCCGGCTGCAACCTCAGCATTGATACCTTCGATGTTTAAACCCGCATCAATACATAGGTCTAAATGTTCTTCAATAATCTCACGACCGTACGCATTTTTTGCGCCTACCGAACAGTAGTAAGGACCTTGAGGCTCTGGATATCCATTTGCTGGGAAACCCAAAGGTTTGTTTGTTTCTGGATCCCAAAGGAAATATTCTTGCTCAAAACCGAACCAAAAATCATTATCATCATCATCAATCGTAGCGCGACCATTCGACTCATGTGGAGTTCCATCTGCGTTTAGAACTTCACACATAACTAAATAACCATCACGACGAGCTGGATCTGGGCAAACGTACACTGGCTTTAATAAACAATCTGATGAACCACCTTCTGCCTGCTGAGTAGATGAACCGTCGAAAGACCACATATCTAGGTCTTCTAATTTACCACTAAAATTATTTTCAATTTTAGTTTTAGAACGTAAACTCTGTGTTGGCTTGTAGCCATCTAACCAAATGTACTCTAATTTTGATTTAGCCATGATTTTTATACTTGATTTTGGAACAAAAATAGTTTTTTGAGAATTTATATAGCAAAAATAGACCACTTTTCAGAAAAAACAATAGTTTATTGCGAAAAATCATGCAAAAACAATCCGATTTTCTATAAAAACTCAAAAAATCCAAATAAAAATCAAAATATTCAATCGCTAAATTCATATTTCTACATTTTTTTAACCGCAAACATTCGTTATTTTTACCTATCGTATTTAAACACCTTATATAATGGCAATCACTAGATTTAAAGCTCTTGAACTGGCACAATCGCGCACAGGTATTCTGGTAAAACTTCCTACAGAAAAAGTATCTGATTATTACGGAAGCATGACCTTCAGCGATGAGGTAATGCGCTCCTTATTATCACCTGAAGCCTATTTAAAAATAAATACGGCCATTCAAACAGGATCGAAAATAGATCGTGATGCAGCTGATGAAGTGGCAGCAGCCATGAAATCATGGGCTATTTCAAAAGGAGCTACCCACTATACACACTGGTTTCAACCGTTAACGGGTACGACTGCCGAAAAACATGACTCCTTTTTTGACATTGATTTAAGCAATGGAAAAGCTGTGGAGAAATTCAAGGGATCCGCTCTAGTACAACAAGAACCAGACGCTTCTTCGTTTCCGAATGGCGGTATTCGCTCTACTTTTGAAGCACGTGGTTACACCGGTTGGGATCCTTCATCGCCAGCCTTTATTATGGAAAACGCGGCAGGAACGGCTACCTTATGTATCCCATCCGTTTTCGTTTCCTACACGGGAGAGGCGTTAGATTACAAAACGCCATTACTAAAATCAATCGAATTAGTAGATAAAGCAGCAACAGCTGTTATAAAAGAGTTTTTTAACCGCGATGTAAGCAAAGTCATTCCGACACTTGGGGCTGAGCAAGAATATTTCGTGGTAGACGAAGCTTTATTTAATGCCCGCCCTGATTTAGTGATGGCTGGACGGACAGTTTTTGGCCATGCACCTGCAAAAGGTCAGCAATTAGAAGATCATTATTTTGGATCTATTCCAAACCGCGTGAACGCCTTCATGGTAGACTTCGAAATCGAAGCGCTTAAATTAGGAATGCCGGTTAGAACACGTCATAACGAGGTAGCTCCGGCACAATTTGAGGTTGCACCAACTTTTGAAGAGGCTAATTTAGCTTGTGACCACAATGCTTTATTAATGGACTTGATGTCTAAAGTGGCATCGAAGCATAAACTTAAAGTTCTATTCCATGAAAAGCCATTTGCTGGTATTAACGGATCTGGAAAGCATAATAACTGGGCTTTGGCAACTGATACTGGAATCAATTTATTAGCCCCATCATCTAAACCAAAAGAAAACCTACGTTTCTTAACCTTCTTTGTAAACACCCTAAAAGCAGTACATGATAACGCAGATTTATTGCGCGCATCCATTGCTTCAGCTGGAAACGAGCACCGTTTGGGTGCAAATGAAGCACCTCCAGCGATTGTATCTGCATTCTTGGGTAGTACGATGAGCCAAGTTTTGGACGACATGGAAAACATGGATGGCTTAGATGAAATTCAATTAGAAAAAGGGGATAATGTGTACCTAAAATTAGGAATCAACAAAATACCGTCCCTAATTCTAGATAATACAGATCGTAACAGAACCTCTCCATTTGCCTTTACAGGTAATAAATTTGAGTTCCGTGCCGTGGGTTCATCTGCTAATTCTGCAGCACCCATGACCGTTTTGAATACGATTGTCGCTGAGCAATTAATCAAGTTCCGCAAAGAGGTGGAAGTGATTTTAGAAAAAGGAGTGAAGAAAGAATTAGCGATTATGGAAGTGCTGAAGCGTTGTGTGAAAGAATCGAAAAATATTCGCTTTGAAGGAAATGGATATTCGGATGAATGGGTGGAAGAGGCTGCACGTCGTGGATTGTCTAATTTAAAGACAACTCCGGAAGCTTTAGCTGTGTATGCGCGTCCAGAGTCCATCGAATTATTCACAAAACATGGCATTTATTCGAAAGAAGAGATGCACGCTCGTCATGAAATTGAATTAGAAAACTATGTAAAGAAGATTCAAATCGAATCCCGTGTTATCGGTGATATGGCGATCAATCACATCGTTTCGACTTCGCTTAAATACCAGACACAATTAGTGGAGAACGTGAAGGGCCAAAAAGAAATTGGCATAGACCCTCAATACTATGCACCTACAATCGAAATGATTAAGAAAATTTCTGAATACACTGCTGCTATTGTTCGTATGCAAAACGAAATGACTGAAGCACGTAAAGAGGCGAATAATACAGAGGATTTAGAGCAAAGAGCCGTTTTATATAGCACGAAAGTGAAAGATTATTTCGAGGAGATTCGGTATAACGTCGATAAATTAGAATTAATTATTGATGATGATGAGTGGCCTTTACCTAAATACCGTGAACTTTTGTTAATCAAATAATCCCATGTCCAACAACACAAATCCTGGATTCGATCCGGCAGAAATAGCATCGCTTAAAAAGCAATGCGAAGCAGAAAATCGTTCATTCGTTTATATTTTAGACGAAGACCTTCCATCAGGAAATGAACGAGAAATGGTTCATATCCAGTTCGTGGGTCAATTTGAGAATAAAGAAGTTATATACGATGCCATTGTCTGTACGCTTCAATTGCATTATTCAAGCTTATTGTATGAAGCGGCTGAAAGAGAGATCATTCAACAATACCCTTTATATGTTCCTCTAGAGAATCGTGATGAAAATTACGAGCCTAATGAGGAATTAGATGAAGAGGTAGAAATGCTTATTCTTGAAGTCATTGAAGATTTAGAGGAGAATGAGGAGATTAAAGTGGCAGAATATATCGAAATCGATCCAGAATTCGATTACGGCGTTAGTATTGAAGCTGCTCTCTATGTTCCCGCTTTAGATGATGACATGTTATCTCAATTTGTAAAGGACTTTAATGGCAATACCTTAAGCCTAGATCCATCGCTTTATACCTTTAACTCAGATGATGAGGACGAGGAGGACGAAGATTAACATGAGTATAGCTGTATTTTACGCTCCTAATGCAAAGGATTCCTCTTATTTATCTGAAGAGGAATCCTTTCATGCTTCTAAGGTATTACGCTTAAGAGTGGGGGAAACTATTCATTTATTAGATGGACGTGGTAAAAAATTTGCCACAAAAATATCGGCTATCGATGGTAAAAAGGTAGCCTTTGGTCCGATAGAACTAATTGAATCCGAACCTTCTCCGGCCTACACCATTCATTTATATGTGGCTCCCACGAAGCAAATGGAACGTATGGAGTGGATGGTAGAAAAATGTGGGGAATTCGGAATTCATGGAATACATTTCTTTGCTTCTAAAAATTCAGAACGAAAAGAGATTAAGCTTCAGCGATTAGAAAAAACAGCGATTTCTGCTTTGAAACAATCTAAGAATCTCTATTTACCCGAAATTACTGGTTTGCATACCTTCAAAGAGGTGGCTGAAAAGGAGGGAGGCGAAAAGTTATTTGCCTATATTTCGAATCCCCCTGTGGAAGTGCTGACTAAAGTAGCAACAAAAGGTCAAGAATACCACTTAATTGTAGGTCCAGAAGGGGACTTTACGGCAGAGGAATCGGCTATTTTGAAAAATAGTAGGTGGAAACCGTTTAGTTTAGGAAAGTCCATTTTGCGTACGGAAACGGCAGGGATAGCCGTCTGCCATGCTTTACACATACTAAATATTGATTAAAATCACATTTTTTATTGATTAGCAGGTGAAATAAGAAACATTTGCTTTGTACTTTTGTTAAAACATTAAATCATCCTTTCTATTATGCAATTAGTACTCCCGGCTTTCTTCATACATTGGTATGTTTCTTTGTTTAGCCAAACGTTTTTCCTTCACCGATACTCCGCTCACAAGATGTTTTTAATGAGTAAGTTTTGGGAGAAATTCTTTTACTTCTTGACGTATTTATCGCAAGGATCATCTTTTTTAAGCCCTAGAGCCTATGCAATTCTTCACAGAATGCACCATGCGTTTTCTGATACGAAGAAAGATCCACACTCACCTATGTTCTCAAGCAATGTTTTTACGATGATGTGGAAGACGAAAAATATCTACAATGCCGTTTTAAATAGAGAACAAAAGGTTGAAGAGCGTTTTGAGCACGATTACCCAGTTTCAAAAACGATTGAAAGAATTGGGGATTCTTGGATTTCACGTTTAGGATGGGGAGTGGCTTACGCGTCCTTGTACATCGTAGGTTTCATATACTTCGATATGCACTGGGCGTTTTTCTTCTTATTACCTGTTCATTTCCTAATGGGTCCTGTGCATGGCGCAATCGTAAATTGGTCGGGTCATAAATACGGTTACCAAAACTTTGACAACCACGATCACTCAAAAAACTCCTTAATTTTTGATGTAGTTATGATGGGCGAGTTGTTCCAAAACAACCACCATAAACTACCTAACCGCGTTAACTTCGCTACAAAATGGTTTGAGTTCGATCCAACTTATCCAATGATCAAATTACTAACCTGGTTGAAAATCATTCGTCCGAATGTGAAACCAGCAGATGCTAAGTTTTAGAACTTAGCTATACATTATAAAAAAAGAGCCTCGAACGAGGCTCTTTTTTTATATCTGAGTATTGGAACTAAACTTCTCTAAATAATCAGAAACTCGCTTCACAAATCCTCCTCCCAGCGAACCATCTACCACTCGATGATCATACGAATGCGATATGAACATCTTTTGACGAATGGCGATGATGTCGTCGCCTTTTTCATTCGTAATGACAGCGGGTTTCTTTTCAATGACGCCAAATGCTAAAATACCTACTTGAGGCTGCACAATAATAGGCGTTCCCATTAAATTGCCAAAACCACCTATATTCGATATCGTAAATGTTCCACCCTCTAAATCAGCTGGCTTCAATTTATTAGCTCGAGCACGAGCCGATAGATCATTCACCTTTTGAGTTAACTCAGCTAAGGACAATTTATCCACTTCGTGAATGACAGGGACAATTAAATTACCATTAGGCAAAGCTACAGCCATCCCTATGTTTATTTGAGCATGCTGCACGATGTAATCACCTTCTACTGAAATAAGCATACCGGGAAAATCCTGTAAGGCGTCAGCAGTTGCTTTAAATAGGAGCGGAGTGAAGGTTAGGGCCTCCTGGTACTTATCTTGAAAATCTTGTTTTACTTTTGAACGCCAAGTCACCATATTGGTTACATCTGCCTCTAAGAATGAGGTAACGTGGGGTGCAATGCGCTTAGAATCAAGCATGCGCTCGGAAATCATCTTCCGCATGCGATCCATTTCAATTACTTCGTCCCCTGGTAATCGCATTCCGGCCCCTTGACTTAAGGTTCCAGAAGAAATCATACGCTTCGAATTTCGAACCGCGATGTAATTCAACACATCTTTCTTTGTGATTCGACCATCTAGACCTGAACCAGCGATTTGGTTTAGCTCTCTTTGGGATACATTCTCAGCCTGACAAATCTGCTTAATTAAGGGAGATATCCACGGATTAGTTGATTTATCAGTACTTAACTCTGAGCTTCCTACCGTTAAATCAATTAAAGCGGACATATTTTCATCCAAAGAGAATGTATCATTCGCTTCTGGAGTCTCTGAAGAAACGGCATCCATTAGACAAATAGCTTTCCCTATGGTGGCTATTGACCCTACCGGAACTAAAATCTTTTGTAAATAACCGGCTACCGGAGAGGGTACTTCCGTATCAATCTTATCTGTGGCTACTTCTAAGATAAACTCATCCATTTCCACATAATCACCCGGCTGCTTTAACCAATTTAAAACAGTCGCTTCCATGATACTTTCACCCATTTTGGGCATAATCACCTCTGTAATGGCCATAGGCTTAGTTTAAATCGTTTAATAGATATTTGCGCAACAAATTTACACAAGCTAGCGAGCTTAAATAAATATTTTGCATTCGAGTTCCACCTAAAGTTAATTTTCTGGTAATAACTCCGTTTGGATGTGCCAAAGCAATCCATACAGTTCCTACCGGTTTTTCAACAGTTCCTCCATCCGGGCCAGCAATACCTGAGGTAGCTAATGCGAAGGTAGTTCCTAGTCTCTTTTGTACACCCTGCGCCATGGCCTGAATACAAGCTTCAGAAACTGCTCCATCTTCAGCTAAAATCTGCTCCGAAACGCCCAATTGATCTATTTTTACCTGATTCGCATAAGAAAGTATTCCCCCCATAAAATAGGCCGAACTTCCTGCATTTTGTGTGAACTGATGCGCTAAATGCCCACCAGTACAACTCTCTGCGACAGATAAAGTAGCTTTTTGATTAATCAGTAAACGACCTACCACTTCCGCCAATTCATCTTTTTCGTATCCAAAAATATAGGACTTAATCAAAGGATAGACTTTTTTTAATTCAGCCTCAACTGCCTCTTGCAATTGTGTTAAATTATCACCCACGGCCGTTAAACGTAATTTAACGATACCCATGGAAGGTAAATACGCTAATTTAATATGCTCAGGTAATTGGATCTCCCAACTTTCAATCAATTCCGATAAATAAGATTCACCTATTCCGACAGTTTTGATAACCTTATGGTAAATGACTGGCATTTGGAAGTGATTTACCAATCGGGGTAGCACAACCTGTTCCATGATATTTTTCATCTCATAAGGAACCCCTGGCATCGAAACCCAAATCACACCTTTCTCATTAAACCACATCCCTGGCGCCGTACCTTGACTATTACGAACAAATTCTGCTTTCGTAGGCAATAAGGCTTGATCTCGATTTATATCAGATAACTCTCTACCACGTTTAGCAAAGAATTCCGTCACATCTTGTAAAGCCTGAGGATGCATTGCTAAATCACAGTCAAAATATTCTGCTAGGATTTTTTTAGTCAAATCGTCCTTTGTAGGTCCAAGGCCACCTGTAATAAATACGACGTCCGCGCGATTAGCGGCTTCGTTTAGTATCTGAAGAATTTCCGATTTTTGATCACCTACGGATGATTTCCGTACGGTCTTAATTCCTAATTTATCTAATTCAAGACTGATCCACTGAGTATTTGTATCCAGGATTTGCCCGTAGAGTATCTCA
>JACCDI011759646.1_pt1 | contig 11712 bp, 11 predicted proteins | sample 7442791 | NCBI WGS metagenome assembly JACCDI01 (sample SAMN15323434, study PRJNA562643) | freshwater metagenome | isolation source: river surface water | place: USA:Blue River Watershed | collected 2017-08-15
ACCCTTGTCAAGAACCCGGACAAAAAATGAATGTGCCCCAGAACAGCCCTCTTTTGCCTGCCACACGCAATCGCCGCGGCGGTCTGGTGCAGGAGGTGGTGCAACACCTGCAGCAACTGATCCAGTCCGGCCAGATCCGGCCCGGCGACAAGCTTCCGACCGAGTCGGCGGTGATGGACGAACTGGGCGTGAGCCGCACCGTGGTGCGCGAGGCGATCTCGCGGCTGCAGGCCTCGGGGATGGTCGAAACACGCCACGGCATCGGCACCTTCGCGCTGGAGGCGCCGAGCGCCCACAACTTCCGCATCGCCGAGCAGGACATGGCCACCGTGGACGATGTGATCGCGGTGCTGGAGCTGCGCATCAGCCTGGAAACCGAGGCCGCCGGCCTGGCCGCGCAACGCGCCACGCCCGAGCAGCTGACCGCGATGGCCGCCGCCCTGCACGGTTTTTCCATGGCCATCCACAGCCACTCGGACGCGGTGCCCAGCGATTTCCAGTTCCACATGGAGATCGCCAAGGCCACCGGCAACCGGCACTTTGCTGAGCTGATGACCTACCTGGGCACGCACATCATCCCGCGCACCCGCATCAAGACCGCCGACCAGGCGCCGGAAGGCCGCCAGGCCTATCTGGAGCGCGTGCACGGCGAGCACGAAAGCATCTTCAACGCGATCCGCAACCACGACACCGAAGCGGCACGCGCAGCCATGCGCACCCACCTGTCCAACAGCCGCGACCGGCTGCGCAAGGCACGCAACAGCGCTGCCTGACCCGCTCAAGTTGTACGATGTCTTGTAGGAGGCCGCCCCCGCGGCCGAAGACTGTTCGCGCGCAGGGGCGCGCTCCTACAAAGCCCCGCGGGCTTCGACGTAGAGCGCGTAGAGCGAATGGCTGGCCGCCATGAACAGGCGGTTGCGCCCTGCCCCGCCAAAGCACAGGTTGGCGCAACGCTCGGGCAGGTGAATGTGGCCGATCGCCAGGCCCTGCGGGTTGAACACCCGCACCCCATCGAGGAGCTCAGGCTGCGCGTCCGGGCTGCCATTGCTGCCCCAACCACACCAGAGGTTGCCGTCCTCGTCGACCGCGATGCCGTCGAGTGCGCCAGGGCCTTGTGCATCGATCACCAGACGCTTGCCCGACAAGGCCCCGGCGGCGTCCACGTCATAAGCCCACACCTTGCGGTGCGGCTGGGCACGGCTCTCGACGATGTAGAGCACATGGCCTTCGGGCGAGAACGCCAGGCCATTCGGCCCGGCCAGATCGGTCAACACCTGCTGCAGCGCCCCTGTGAGCGGGTCGATCCGGTAAACCGCATGCGGCAACTCGGCCTCGGCCTTTTCACCTTCCCAGTGCCCACCAATGCCGAACGGGGGGTCGGTGAACCAGATCGCGCCATTGGCCTGGCAGACGATGTCGTTGGGCGAGTTCAGCCGTTTGCCCTCGAAACGGTCGGCCAGCACGGTGATGGTGCCGTCGTATTCGGTGCGGGTGATGCGCCGGCCGCCATGCTCGCAGGTCAGCAGGCGCCCCTGTGCGTCGCGTGCCAGACCATTGGCCATGTTCGACGGCGAGCGAAACACGCCCCAGCCCCCCGTGGCTTCGTCGTAACGCAGGATGCGGTTGTTGGGGATGTCGCTCACCAACAGGTAGCGCCCATCGCCAAACCAGACCGGCCCCTCGGCCCAGCGCATGCCGCTGCCCAGCATCTCCACCGTACTGCTGAAGATGCGGTACTTCGCAAACGAAGGGTGCAACACCTCGATGCGCGGATCGGGATAGCGGTGGCTGGGCTCGAACGCAAAGACCGGTCCGGGTGCGGCAGCGCGGGTCAGCCAGGTCTGCTCGTGCATGCTGGCGCTCAGCTGTTGAGGATGGCCACAGAACGCGTGTTCAGATAGGCGTCCAGTGCCTCGGGGCCGCCCTCCGAACCGTAGCCCGAGTCCTTGATGCCGCCAAACGGCATCTCGGCGTTGGGCATGGCGGGCATGTTGACCCAGAGCATGCCCACTTCCACCTTGCGCGTGAGCAGGTCGGCGTTGCGCAGCGAGCGTGTGAAGGCGTAGCCCGCCAGGCCATACGACAGGCGGTTCGCCTCTGCAATGGCGTCATCAAGCTGGCTGAACTTGCGGATGGCCGCCACCGGCCCGAACGGTTCATCGTTGAAAATGCGCGCATCCAGCGGCACATCGGCCAGCACTGTGGGCATCCAGAAATTGCCGGCATCGCCCTGACGCTGACCCCCGGTCACCACTTGCGCACCGCGGCGCACGGCGTCCTCCAGGAAATCGCTCATGGCCGTCAGCCTGCGCGGGTTGGCCAGAGGCCCCATCTGCGTGCCCTCGGCCATGCCATCCCCGACCTTGAGCTTGCCCGCGAGCTGGCCCATGGCTTGCACAAAGTCGTTGTAAACACCCTCGTGCACCAGAAAACGCGTGGGCGAAATGCAGACCTGGCCGGCATTGCGGAACTTGGCGGCCCCAGCGGACTTGACGGCCTGTTCGATGTCGGCGTCCTCGCAGACGATCACGGGCGCATGCCCGCCCAGTTCCATCGTCACACGTTTCATGTGCTGACCGGCCATGGCCGCCAGCTGCTTGCCCACCGGGGTGGAGCCGGTGAAGGTGATCTTGCGGATGACCGGGTGCGGGATCAGGTAAGACGAAATCTCAGCCGGGTTGCCGTACACCAGGCCCAGAACGCCTTCGGGCAGTCCGGCGTCGGCAAAGGCCTGCACCAGCGCAGCCGGGCTCGCAGGCGTTTCTTCCGGCCCCTTGACCAGCATGGAACAGCCTGCCGCCAGCGCAGCGCCCACCTTGCGCACCACCTGGTTGATCGGGAAATTCCAGGGCGTGAAGGCAGCCACCGGCCCGACCGGGTCCTTGAGCACCATCTGGCGAATCGCCAGATTGACGCGCGAGGACACCACGCGGCCATACACGCGTGAACCTTCTTCAGCAAACCAGTCGATGATGTCAGCGCCTGCCATGACCTCGCCCTTGGCTTCTGCCAGCGGCTTGCCTTGCTCCTGCGTCAGCAAGGCCGCAATCTGGGCAGATCGCTCGCGCAGCAGCGCTGCGGCCTTGCGCATGATCTTGCCGCGCTCCTGGGCGGTCATGTTGCGCCAGGTGTCGAAACCTTTTTGCGCCGCCGCCAGCGCCTCATCGAGATCGGTGGTCGTGGCATGCGCCACCCGCCCGATTTCCTGTCCCGTGGCCGGATTGAACACCGGCAAGGTCTTGCCTTCGGCGGCATCGCGCCACTGGCCATGGATGAAGAGTCGGGTATCGGGATAGGTCACGGGGTTCTCCTGGAGGGTAAAGGGACAAATAACGAAGACGCCACATTATCGAGACTGGCTGGCCCTGATCTTGTCCCAAAGGCGGCGCCGTCCAGTCACCAGACGGCGCGTTCTCGGGACCGTGGACAATCGAGAGGTTTTCTCGAAAGCCCATGCATGACCACACTGCCCCCCTGCCCCCAATGCCAGTCCGAATTCACTTATGAAGACGGCAACCTGCTGATATGCCCGAGCTGCGGCCATGAATGGAACCCGGCCGAAGCCAGCGCCAGCGCCGAAGCGGCCAAACTCTGGAAGGACGCCAACGGCAATGTGCTGCAGGACGGCGACAGCGTCACACTGGTCAAGGATCTGAAAATCAAGGGCTCGTCCTCGGTGGTCAAGGTGGGCACCAAAGTCAAGAACATCCGCCTGATCGAGGGCGACCACGACATCGACTGCAAAATCGAGGGCTTCGGCCCGATGCAGCTCAAGAGCGAGTTCGTCAAGAAGGCCTGAGCCCCCATGGACGAAGGCAACCAGATCTTCATACCGCCGAGCTTTGCGGCGCTGTATGTGCTACCGGGCAAGCTCAAACCCACGGTGAGCGCTGGCGAGTTGGCCGCACGTTACGAGCTGTGCGAAGACATGGCCCAGCTGCTGACCGAACCTACCGCCACACAGCAGTTTCAGCTGGGCATCACCGAAGACCTGGCCCTCGAGCGCTGCCTGCAGGGCCTTCTGACTGAACCCGTCGTGGTCAACGAGGCCGAAGCGCGTTGGGTGGTTTGCCGTCTGGCCGAGCTGCTGCATTGGCCAGTGCCCGACTGGGGTACTGTCGACCCCTAAGTGGATTCCACATGCAAGCCGGCCCATGCGGAGATGACAATATCTTCTCAAAAACCGATTCAGGAGCCGCCCATGTATTCACAGATCACCCGTCGACAGGCGCTGGGCGGCCTTGCGGCTGGCGCCACAGGCCTGTTGCAACTGCCCCAGGCCCTGGCCCAAGGCAGCTGGCCCAGCAAACCCCTGCGTCTGGTGGTGCCCTTTGCCCCGGGCGGCAGCTCCGAGATCGTTGCGCGCGCCCTGGCGGGCGAGATGGCCAAGTCCATTGGCCATAACGTTTTTGTGGACAACAAGCCCGGTGCAGCCGGCAACATCGCCATGCAGGAAGTGGCCAACAGCGCCGATGAGCACACCCTCATCCTGGGTCACATCGGCACGCTGGCGGTCAACCCTTTCATCTTCCCCAAGCTGCCTTACGACCCGATCAAGGACTTCACGCCCATCACCCTGATCTCCAAGGTGCCCAGCCTGTATGTGGTGCACCCGGACCTGCCGGTGAAGAACCTCAAGGAATTCGTGGCCTATGCCAAGGCCCGCCCCGGCCAGCTCAACTACGGCTCGGCAGGCAATGGCAGCGCAGGCCATCTGGCCTTTGAATACCTCAAGATGGTGTCGGACACCTTCATGCTGCACGTGCCCTACCGCGGCACCGGTCCCATGTTGACGGACTTGATGGCGGGTCGCCTGCAGGCCGCCTCGGTCGGCGCGCCGGCACTGCTGCAATTCATCAAAGCCGGCAAGCTGCGCTGCATAGCCACCGGTACGGCCGCACGCCTGCCGCAGCTGCCCGATGTGCCTACTGTGGCCGAACAAGGCTACAAAGGGTTTGAAATGACCCAGTGGTACGGCCTGATGGCGCCCAGCAAACTGGCCAAACCACACATCGACAAGCTCGAGCAAGAAGCGGTCAAGGCTGCCCGAGGCAAGGCGGTGAGCGACAAGCTCAGCCAGGAAACCGCACTGGCGGTGGGCAACACCAGCGCCGAATTTGCCAGGTTCATCCAGCAGGAGCAGGCCCGCTGGAAACCCGTGATTGCGCGCGCTCAAATCAAGCCCGAAGGTGCCTGATCACCGGGTCCGCACACTTGCGCCCCTGCGTGCGCGGGCGCACCCACTGTCACCATTTCTTACCGCACTGCCTGTTGATTGCTCCTAGAGTTGCGCTCAGCAACTTCAGGAGCTGAACCATGTTGGATATCCCGCGCCCTGTGCGCTCCGGCTGGCCATGGCTGGCCGCTGCCGTGACCGCCGCCACAGTGGTTGCTTGCGGTGGAGGGGGTGGCAGCACCTCGGACAACGGCACCCTCAAACTGGCCATGACCGATTCACCTGGCTGTGGCTACGACCATGTCTGGATCACGGTCAACAAGATCCGCATCCACCAGAGCGCCACGGCCAACCCCGAAGACGGTGGATGGCGAGAACTGGCGATCACGCCACGCAAGATTGATCTGCTGGCATTGACCAACGGTGCGCTGCAAGAACTGGGCAGCCTGCCTCTGCCCGCAGGTCGGTACGAGCAGGCCAGACTGGTGCTGTCGGATGCACCATTGGCCAACAGCCTGGTGCTTTCAGGTACGAACAATGAAATCGAGCTGCGCACCCCCAGCGCCCAAACCAGTGGCTACAAGCTCAAGGCGCACTTCGAAGTGACCAACAACCAGGTGGCCGACATGGTGCTGGACTTCGACGCTTGCAAATCCATCGTTCGCGCTGGCAATTCCGGCAACTACAACCTCAAGCCCGTGGTGGCTGTCACCAAGCGCCTGAGCACCCAGATCGAGGGCTATGTGGATCCGGCCATCGCCTCCAGCGTGGTGGTCTCGACTCGCGATCCCGACAACCAGTTGCGCGCCACGGTGCCCGACAGCACCACCGGCAAGTTCGTGATCGCCTACCTGCCGGAAAACACCAACTACACGGTGACGATTTCCGGCACAGGCCGCACCACAGCAGCGGTGACCGGGGTGCCGGTGTCAACAGCGATCGGCTCGACACAGCTCAACACCGCCGCATCGCCGATCTTGCCGCCCACTTCGACCACAGCACAAATCAGCGGTACGGTGACCGATGCCAGCACACCACCACAGCCTCTGCTCGAAGCCAGCGTGAATGCGCAGCAAACCCTGAGCACCTCACAGGCGCTGGATGTGGCGTGGAGCCTGGTGGACCCCAGCACTGCCGGATACACCCTCACACTGCCGCTGGCCGCGCCCATCCGGGCCAGTTATGTGGGCAATGGCGGTCCCCTGAGCTTCACCGCCGACAGCATCACCCCCGGCGCGTACAAGGTCTATGGTGCGGCCGATGGCTACACCGCACAAACCACCGATCCGAACGTGACACTGGGTGCGGCAGGCAGCACGACCACAAAGAATCTGGTGCTCGCGCCATGAGCCCCCATTTGCCCGAGGGGAAACCTTCGCGCAAATCATTCGGCCGCCGGGGCGGCCTCCAACAGCATGACGACCATCTGCAGGAGCGCGCACCCCTGCGCGCGAACAGTCGAGGAGATCAGGCCAGACCCAGCAGGCGCACGGCGTTGCCTTTGAGGATGCCGGGCATGACTTCAGGCTTGAAGCCGGCGACCTCGAAGTCCTTCATCCAGCGCTCGGGCGTGATCAGCGGGTAGTCGCTGCCAAACAGCACACGGTCCTTGAGCAAGGTGTTGGCGTACTGCACCAGTTGCTTCGGGAAATACTTCGGGCTCCAGCCCGAGAGGTCGATCCACACGTTGGGCTTGTGCGTGGCCAGGCTCAATGCCTCGTCCTGCCACGGAAAGCTCGGGTGCGCCATGACGATCTGCATGTCAGGCCAGTCGATGGCCACATCTTCGAGCAGCATGGGGTTGCTGTTTTGCAGACGCAGGCCACCGCCGCAGCGCATGCCTGAACCAATGCCGCTGTGCCCGGTGTGGAAGATCGCCGGCAGCTTGTATGCATTGATCACCTCGTAGATGGGCCAGGCCATGCGGTCATAAGGCAGAAAGCCCTGAACCGTGGGGTGGAACTTGAAGCCCTTGATGCCTTCTTCCTTGATGAGGCGTTCGGCCTCGCGCGCCCCCATCTTGCCCTTGTGCGGGTCGATGCTGGCAAAGGCGATCATCATGTCGCTGTTCTCGCGCGCGGCCTGCGCGATCTCTTCGTTGGGAATGCGGCGGCGACCCAGCTGCGCTTCGCTGTCCACCGTGAACATCACCAGACCGATCTTCTTTTCGCGGTAGTAAGCAACGGTTTCGGCAATCGTCGGGCGGCGGTTGGAGCCGAAGTATTTGTCGGCCGCGCGGTCGTATTCCTCGCCATAGTTGTCAAACGGGTTCCAGCAGCTCACTTCGGCGTGGGTGTGGATGTCGATCGCGATCAGGTCTTGGTGTTTCATGCTGTCGGTGTCCTCTGTCTGAAAGATTTGCGCAAGCATTTTCCCGCCCCGGCTAGGGAAATCCCTAGGGAAAAAAGCGGCATGGATTGTCCACAATATGGTTATCGATCATAACCTTTTTGATTTCCGGTCAACCACTGCAAAGGACTTCCCGATGAGCAACCCGATCCTCGAACGCGCAGCACAGCATGGCGTCACCCTTGAAATGCGTGGTGCCGTCGCCGTGGTCACCCTGCGCCGTCCGGCCAAGCGCAACGCGCTGTCCGATTCGCTGATCGAAGCCATTCGTGACACCTTCCAGAACCTGCCGGCCGAGGCCAAGGCTGCCGTGATTGACGGCGAAGGCGAACACTTCTGCGCTGGCCTGGACCTGTCCGAACTCAAGGAACGCGATGCCGGTGAAGGCGTGTACCACTCGCGCAACTGGCACGTCGCGCTCGACGCCGTGCAGTACGGCCGTGTGCCGGTGATCGCTGCGCTGCACGGCGCCGTGGTCGGTGGCGGCCTGGAACTGGCCAGCGCCGCCCACATCCGCGTGGCCGACGAAAGCACCTTCTACGCCCTGCCCGAAGGCACACGCGGCATCTTCGTGGGCGGCGGCGGCTCGGTGCGCGTGCCCAAGCTGATCGGCGTGGCCCGCATGACCGACATGATGCTCACCGGCCGCGTCTACAACGCGGTCGATGGCGAGCGCCTGGGCTTTGCCCAATACCTGGTGCCACAAGGCACGGGGCTGGACAAGGCGATAGAGCTGGCCACCCGGATCGCGACCAACGCCCCGTTGACCAACTACGCCCTCATGCACGCCCTGCCGCGCATCGCCGAGCAGCCCGCCGACCACGGTTTCCTGACCGAAGCCCTGATGTCCTCGATCGCCCAATCTGCCCCCGAAGCCAAGGCGCGCGTGCGGGCCTTCCTCGAAGGCAAGGCGGCCAAGGTCCAGAAAACCAACTGACAACGCCTGCAAGAGGCCTCGCCTGCGGCCAAACCAAGTCCGGATGACTTTTCGGCCGCAAGCGCGGCCTCCTGCAAAAGCGAGGAGACAAGACAATGAGCACCCCGAAATTCCGCCCCCTCCAATTCGGTGTCACCCGCGTGGCGCTGCGCGATGGCGTGCCCGGCACCCACTACCTGCGTGCTGAGCAGGACCTGAAAGCTTTCCCCGAGCGACTGACAGACCGGCTGCGGCACTGGGCACAGGTCAAGCCAGAGCAGACCTTCATGGCCCGCCGCGTGAAAAACACCGACGGCGGCCTGGGCGATTGGCGCCACGTCACTTATGCCGAGGCCTGGACCACCGCCCGCAGCATTGCCCAAGGGCTGATCAACCGTGGCCTGAACGCGGAAAGGCCGGTCGCCATCCTGAGCGAGAACAGCCTGGAACATGCCCTGCTGGCGCTCGGCTGCCTGGTGGCCGGCGTGCCCTGGACCCCGGTCTCGCCCCCCTACTCGCTGGTCAGCGTCGACTACGACAAGCTCAAGCATGTGCTGCGCACCGTCACACCGGGGCTGGTGTTCGCACAGGACGCGCGCTACGCCAAAGCGATCGCCGCCACGGTCGGCGATGACATGGACATCGTAATGGCCGAAGGCGGCGTCGACGGCCGCCAGGTCAGCAGCTTTTCCGAGCTGTGCGCCACCCCTGTGACCGACGCGGTGGACAAGGCCATGGCCGCCACCGGCCCCGACACCATCGTGAAGTTCCTGTTCACCAGCGGCTCGACCAAGCTGCCCAAGGCGGTCATCAACACCAACCGCATGTGGTGCGCCAACCAGCAGCAGATGACCCAGTCCATGCCCGTGCTGCTGGAGGAGCCTCTGGTGCTGGTGGACTGGCTGCCCTGGAACCATACCTTCGGCGGCAACCACAACTTCGGCATGGTGGTCTACCACGGCGGCACGATGTACATCGACGATGGCAAGCCCACACCCGCACTGATCCAGGAGACGCTGCGCAACTTGCGCGAAGTGGCGCCCACGGTCTATTTCAATGTGCCCACAGGCTTTGAGGCCATTGCCAATGCCATGAAGACCGACGATGTGCTGCGCAAGAACTTTCTGTCGCGCGTGAAGATGTTCTTCTACGCCGGCGCCGCGCTGGCCCAGCCCATCTGGGACAGCCTGTACGAAAGCGAAGAGCGCGAGATCGGCGAGCGCATCGTCATGACATCTGGCCTGGGCATGACCGAATCGGGCCCTTTCGGCCTGTTCGTCACCAGCCCCAATGTGCGTGCTGGCGATCTGGGCGTGCCCACCCCCGGCATGGAGCTCAAGCTGGTGGACACCGACGGCAAGACCGAGGTGCGCTACCGCGGCCCGAACATCACCCCCGGCTACTGGCGCGCACCCAAGGAGACACAGGAGGCCTTTGACGAAGAAGGCTTTTTCAAGACCGGAGATGCGGTCAAGTGGATCGATGAGACGGATGTACACCTGGGCCTGAAGTTCGACGGCCGCATCGCCGAAGACTTCAAGCTGGCCACCGGCACCTTCGTGAGCGTGGGCCCGCTGCGCGGCAAGATCATTGCCGCCGGCGCCCCCTACATCCAGGACGTGGTGCTGACTGGCCTGAACATGAAGGAAGTCGGCGCCATGGTTTTTCCTACCCCCAGGGTACGCGAACTCGCCGGCCTGCCCGACAACGCCCCGCTGGCCGATGTGCTGGCCAGCACCCCGGTGCTCGCGCACTTCCAGAAAGTGGTGGACGAGCTGGCAGCCTCCAGCACCGGCAGTGCCAACCGCATCGCCCGCCTGTGTCTGCTGAGTGAGCCGCCCACCATCGACAAGGGCGAGATCACCGACAAAGGCTCGATCAACCAGCGCTCGGTGCTGACCCACCGCGCCGACACCGTGACGGCGCTGCACGAAGACCGCCTGCACTACATCCTCAAACCGCAATAAACCAGGACATCAACCTGTAGGAGCGAGCCCCTGCTCGCGAATGACTCGGCCGCAGGGGCGGCCTCCTGCAAAAAACATTCGGCCGCAGGGGCGGCCTCCAACAGAAAGAGCGCCATGGCTTCCAAAGGATTTTTCAACGCGTTTGCCGATGTGTGGATGCACGAGGGCGTGCGTACGCCCATGGTCGATTACTGTGGCGCACTCGGCCACATCTCGCCCACCGACCTGGGCATCAAGGCCGCGCGCGAAGCGCTCAAACGAGCTGGCATCGCCGCCACCGAGATTGGCTCGGTCATCACCGGCAACATGGCGCCCGGCGACTTCGACCAGTTTTTCCTGCCGCGCCACATCGGCCTCTACGCGGGCGTGCCACAAGAGGTGCCTGCCATCATGGCGCAGCGCATCTGCGGCACAGGCTTTGAGCTGTTCCGCCAGGCCGGCGAGCAGATCGAGGCCGGCGTGTGCGAGGCGGCGCTCGTGGTGGGCACCGAAAGCATGACGCGCAACCCGATCGCCGCCTTTGACCACCGCACCGGCTTCAAGCTGGGCGCGCCGGTGGGTTTCAAGGACTACATGTGGGAAGCCCTGAAGGACCCGGCCGCCGGCATCAACATGATCCAGACCGCCGAGAACCTGGCCAAGAAATACGGCATCACGCGCGAGGACGTGGACCAGTTCGCCAGCGACTCGTTCGCCAAAGCCGTTGCGGCCCAGCAAGCCGGTTTCCATGCGGGCGAGATCGTGCCCGTGGTCACCGAAAAATTCGAGCTCGAAGGCTACAAGGCCCGTGGCATCAAGCTGCAAGGCAAAGTGACCGAGGTGAGCACCGACACCCACCCGCGTATCTCGCCGGTGGAAGTGCTGGCCAAGCTCAAGCCCGTGTACGAGGGCGGCGTGCAGACCGGTGGCAACAGCTCGGCGCTGGTCGACGCCGCGGCGGCCTGCGTGGTCACTTCTGGCGCTTACGCCAAGGCCCACAACAAAAAGCCGCTGGCCCGCGTGGTCGCTGCCGCTGCCGTGGGCGTGCCGCCCGAGATCATGGGCATCGGCCCGGCGCCGGCGATCCGCCTGCTGCTCGAGCGCACCGGCCTCACACTCGATCAGATCGGCCGTTTCGAGATCAACGAAGCCCAGGGCGCGCAGACGCTGGCCGTAGGCCGCGAACTCGGTCTGGATCTGGCCAAGCTCAACGTGAACGGCGGCGCCATCGCCCTGGGCCACCCGCTGGCGGCCACTGGCGTGCGCCTGACCATCACGCTGGCACGCGAGCTGCAGCGCTCGGGCTTGCGCTACGGCATCTCCAG
>JACCDI012106662.1_pt1 | contig 11712 bp, 5 predicted proteins | sample 7442791 | NCBI WGS metagenome assembly JACCDI01 (sample SAMN15323434, study PRJNA562643) | freshwater metagenome | isolation source: river surface water | place: USA:Blue River Watershed | collected 2017-08-15
AGGATTCGGGAAGGTGGTTGGTAACGGAACAGGGCATGAGACGTTGTTTTGCATCATCATGGTCGTGTTGTGCTGTGGAGGTTGTTCTTCTCTTGGAAACTAGCGGACAAATAAGTTTATAGGTGTGTTGTAATGATAGGAAGTGTTATTTTTTATGGACAGTGATTGATAGTTTCATTCACCTACTTATCCGCAACCCACACCAGCAACGTTGCTATCAACGCTACTTACAAAACTCTAAAAATTGTGCCTACCGAACACCCCTTTCGAATAATCAAGATAGTCCATTGTATTGTACTATCAAGGCTGTTACGTAGCATAAGTACAAAAAATTAATTTTTGCGATAAAAAAAAATCGCTTTTTGGCAAGAGATATTGACAACGGAACAGTGCGTGGTAGAGAAGAGAGATAGAGTTGGGAGAATGTCGTTCTCTGCGCCGAGTATAAGATTTAATTTTCAATTTTCCTAGTGGAGTAACTACATCGATAGGAAGGTAAAAAATTTCTACCGTGCGCAAAGCAAAGAAAATGACTTTGATGAGATACGTGTTTGGGGGCTTGACAACATTTCAATAGGACGCGACTTTTTTGTCGCGAATGATTTGAACTAACACTATGGTATCGTACTTATTGAACATGGACGAAGGTCGCAGGTGGCACATACGACTTCGAACAGATGATCGTCCAAGAGAAAATAATGGTCCCTCCGGGTTTTCTGTTTACAACCGTGACAGAGGTTCCGCTAGTACGCAGCCAAAGTACAATTCAGTGGGCGTACAACTATCTGACCTCAACATAAAATAAAATAATAAAATAATATTTTACGTCTCAACAATTCTATGAAAACGTGTGCCTCATGAATTTTTAGGAAAATGTTTGTGACACCCTTGCAGCCTTTGACAAAAAATACTTTTGATTTTCCCATTAATTTGTTCAATGTTACAAAGAATAATGTATCATTCAATGCTAATGTCTCTTCATTTCACAATTTTAGATTATTTAGAAATCATCAGTGAGGAAATGTGTCTTGGTTAGGTTGCATGCAATGTTGAATTTGTAGTCAATGTTATTTCTTTGTGCAAGAGTTTGTATGTCAAGTTCATGAAATAAAAATTCACAGCGAATTGTCTCAATATTGCTAAATTTTGTTAGAGCCCTTTTGTTTTGGTATTCCTAGAGGGCAATATCTCAGGCATCATCACAATAGCAAATTTGCCTATGGGATACAACAGAGTGAGAATTTTTGAAATCATAGACATATCAAGCATGTAATTTGATGGCTTGGTTGTTTGTATTTTGTTAATACAATTGACATTATTTTATACATTATCAGTGTGCAACTGCCTGGAAATTTTGCTATTTGGTAGCAACATAATGACACTTTCTTCAATTCATTATATTACGGTGAAGATGAGATGGAAAATTGATTCTTCTTTTGGAGTGTGCAAGCTGAAATTGATTTGTTCTGGAATTTTTCAAAATATGTCATATCCCAGCAACAAATAATCCAAAGAGACTTAGATCAAGTTGTCATTTTTGAAGTATTTTGGCTAGAATATTTTGTTTGTATATGCTCTGTAAAATCAACCATTAAATTAAATGGCAAGCTATGTTATAAGTTTTTATGTCAGTCATATTTTAGAATCAATAAAAAGTGATTCCTAAAAACAATATTAAGGTTTCAAATAGGCTATCACTGCAATTGGTGTACTGTGGATGCTATTAGTTTTGTATGATTCCGTTGATCTTGATTTTTTGTTTAAAAATCAGTAAAATTGGATCATGAGCAAAGAAATATAACACATCTTTGTAAGAATTATAGATTGAGATCAACTCATGATAACCACATGAATAAGACAAGAATTCTAACAAAAACCCTTATCCTCTGTAGATACAAATGGGGATTTAACTAGGACTCAAAATCGGTTTGGATTTGTTATTTCTGTAAAGGAGCCATCCATACCAGTATCAAACAACCACAGTGGGACATCATCATGAAACACAAATTGGACATTTTGGTCCCAGAGGATGAATTTGATCAAAGGAAATAAATGAGACCCATGAATTTGGAACAAAAAATTGTGTATACGATTTTAATAAAAAGTACAAAATAAACTTGAATTTCTGTTCAACAGTCAAAAATTTCCACCTCCAAACTTTCTGTCACTTTAAACATTTACATGATTATCAAGTGTCTTTTAAAGCAATCAATGTGAGTTGCATTTATAAATAATACACATTATTGGGATGCTAGATTCGCCCTGGGAGAAAAAGTATATGAAAAAACTCATCATTAATGGTAGAATGGTACATAGTTACAACACAAAATTAGTAATACTGATGACAGAATGACCAAAAATGTATTATTTTCAACTCTCTTACATATTCAACAGGAAAAACGTCAACAAGGGTAGTCACCATGGTCAAGATTCCCATGTGGTTAGTTTACCAGAATTTGATTGTTCTTTTGGGGGGGGGTCACTGTCAAATAGATCTTTGTGTTTTATTTTGTCAAAACAGTTTGTTCATCAAAAATTTTAATTCAATGAAAGACTTGACTGGGTTGCTAACCTAATATAATTATTGAGCATACCTTTACACCAAGTTCATTCCTCCAAATAACTTTAGATGCCTTTACAGGTATTTTACAGTAGACAATATCACTCTTACTCAAATCACCTAGTTAGTCTTCATCTGATACAAACTGAGCCCTTATAAATATTTGCATTAAGTCTCATTAATTGTAATATCACCAATCAAACACAACACTCCTTATCTCATTAACAAGGTAGCATACCGGCTTCAAAGTTATTTTACCAATTTCAATGTGTTAACTCAATTATGAATGGTGTAATTAATGATTCAGGCGTCTTGAAGCAATATTGAAAATCCCTTTGGATCCTATTTTTTGTCTGTATTTGTCTATATAATGGAAGTGTTGACATATAACAATCCAGTTGAAATCAAGCACTTGACTCAGCATCAAGAATTGAACCTATTTTTATCAGAATTGAATTCATTTATCTAAAATGCTTACTCTTTAACTGGGGTATAGTTATCAAAGCAGAGAAAGAACAAGTTAAGACAAGAACAAAATTCTTCAGGTAACACCATTGATTATTGTTGTAATATAATTCTGGCCTATTTCAAACTTGTTTTATTTGGTCACAAAGTCCAAAATCAATTGGATATATCATTTGCTTTACCACTCTGATTCTCTGACTAGCTTTGAGCTGCTTTGACACTTCATATTTTAACCCAATGATCTCAGAGCCTTTTGTTTTCTTCTTTTATCTATATCATCTAGGATTTCACCTGGTGGTTTTGAATTATTGTGGGCAAACTTTCATCATCAGCAATTTGGATTATTCAACGCCAGGGTTGTTGAGAGTATTGGCCCTATACAGCACTAGTGACTTCTATTCTATTTATGCTGGATGAAGGAGACTATATCCCATGACAATCTTTCCACAATGTAAAACAAGAAACTGTTATTTAACCTGGAAGCCCTGAATCTATATAAAAAACAAGGCTCTCCAAATACCCTGAATTCATCAACATCATACATCTCTATATTACAACAAAAGATTATAGGAACCTTTGATTTTAATTGTTGATTGTCATCAGACTTGAAAGGTCTACCTTCAATTCAACTGCTACTATGACCAATACTTTCAACCAGCTTCTCTTCAATGACACCAGCACCATTGCAAATGTAAATAGTAGATAATTTGTTGTTCAATTCTTTTAATGCATTGAATATTATTTGTCATTGTACAGCTTTAAGAAAACATCACATCGGCAGTGGTAATTTGGTGATCCTGACCCAGTACCTAAATTTATCACTAGGTACATGTCAAGCAAATATTAAGGAGTGGTACTCATGATTAAATTACACTTTGCTTGTCGGTATTGCTTGGGAATTCAGTTTCCAAAAGAAAGACTGCTATATGTTTGAATACAAAACACACACAAATATTACAACTTGAATGCAAAAATGATGTTTAAACAATTGTTTATTTTGGATATTTTTGTCTTCCAAAACAGGGAATCATTTTTGAAGTTGAGCGGCATAGTGCAAAGCATAGGGCTGCAAAGCAATTTGTATTGCAATCAGCCACTTCACTGTGGTGTGTGAAAGTTATATTTGAGCCCAGTTAGAAGTCTCATAGCTTTCTTGACAATGCAGATTTGAAACAAACCCTTAGTTCCACAGTGATTGGTGCAGTCAAAGTATCATTGGAAAACCTTCACAGTCTTAATTATAGTTATGGACAGAGGTAACATACTTTGCAGCAAACTTGTGAATCATTGTTAAGCTTGAATGGTCTTGTCAGAGTACATAAATGCACTGTGTGAAAATACTGGATACAAGAAAAATGATCAATTAACATTGTGTAAATGGTGTAATTCTTAGTTTTAACTTTTCATTTTAATTGGGCAATCAAAAAAGCTTTGTGGATATTATGAGTTTTCATGCAAAAGCTGCAACAAAACTGAGGCAATCAGTGGTTGGTCGTGGAACTACTGTCCTTGCACCAAAGAGGTAGTCAGCACCCTTTGGCAGGGAGATAAGCCAAAGTTCTCAAGATACATTCTCGTTTTTAAAAAGGTGCAAAGGTGACAAATTGCCTGAGCAATATAAGCAGTCATGACATCACATGAGTTAGGAATGGAGGTGGTAAGCCTCTAAATTAGTGTCATTGGACATAAGAGAGGTTGTAGTTAAGGCAAGTGCCCCTAAGAAATGCTGCAACAATACAAATATTGGCTCAGTTTTTTTGCTCCCATGCTTCTTGATGTTTGGTTCACAGGAACAGACCAAAAAGAGCATGGTCTCAGAGCAGTCAAATGGGTGAGCATGATAGATTACAACTTCACAAGTAATTGCAGGCATCTGGGGTGGAGTAGAAAGTATCTATTTTTGTGTGTTCAGAGATGCAAGTTTCCCTATTGTAAATGACATGCTTGTTGTTTAAGATATCAGCTACTGCAGTCATGTCCAGACATCTAAAATTCTTAAATGACACATAAGAACAAACATAAATACATAATTCTTAGAAGTAATATGGAGATAGGAAATGAAAAGAACATCACAACAATGGCTTTAAATCAATTATAAGAATCTGAATAAGCATAAAAATGAAATCACTCTCAAGTCCATCAGGGTCTTCTGGATCCCAAACTCTAGCACAATTACTTCCTGGATCTTGATACAAGCCGTGAAAAACTTCAGCTTAGGGAGTACAGTGAATCAGAGTAACTGCAAGAAATATTGTATCTCATCCTCTTAAGACCAAACAACAGTCTTTTTAAACTTATACATAGGCTTAAAATTTGTCTCAAGAAGTTCATTGAAAAAGAATTTATTCAATAAATCAAGAAATAGAAAAGAATGTCTTATGTTAACTTTTCTCCTGGGATTCAAAAATCACTTGCAACATATTTGCCTTATTTAATAGCTGCTTGTAACTATTGGAATCAGCTAGCCAATCAGGGATTTTTTTGCAATCAAAAACCAGCAATAACCATATCTAAAAAAGTTTTTGAATGCTTGATGTCACATTTCACTGTTAGCATCATCTCAACATGAATAGACATTTGACAAAAAAATTTTGTGACAACTGTAAAGAAGAGACTATGCATCAGAAATCACATTCTTATCTGCTGATGGTTTTTATTCAGACCTTTCTTGTATTCAATTGTGCGATTACAATACCTTTTGCAAAAAAGAGAGGATATCACCCTTGCAATTTGCAAGATCATCTGGAATTTTGAGCTCATTTAGGGTTAGGGTGTAAAGTATATAAGTATGATGTGCAGGTTAAAAAAGGTTGCTTAGGTGCACTGCATCTCTGCATGAGTTCCCAATGGTCTGGGAGTATGTTTGATGTGAGAGTATTCCAAAATGCTAAATAGATTTGGATGGGGATTAACTTGTGATTTCATTTGGTGCTGGTGAGGTAAGTCCATTGACAGCATGTATTGTCCACTTTTGGTAGTGTACTGCTCATTGTGGCAGTGGGCTTGATGGGCCATCTCCCCCCCAATGTTTTTGTTCAAGTTAGACAATGGCACTAACTTGTGGATGTTGCCAGCCATTTTGTTTTTATGCAATTCACCAAATTTCACCTTCATGAGCTCATTATTGAAAAAATGATAAAGTTACTTTTACAGGATCCAATTGGTACAATGGGGGGTAAGGATAAGGGGGTGCATGCAATCTATTTTGCTTATCTTGCATTGTGCATCTTTTGTGGTGTCAGAATTTATTGTTAATTTGGAAATCCTAATGATGTGCAATTGTAAAAAGTCAGACAAATTTTTGTATTCACTTTCAAATTGTTAAATATATGGTGATGATTACAAGACTATCTTAAGAAGGAATTCTTTGTGCAAGTCATTGCTTTCATCAATAAGGGGTGCCCAATATGCCATTGGTTCATGAGTAAGATGGCAAACATTGACTCAATGTTGAACACAGCATATTATTTTTGAAAATTTAAGATATCTGGCTGACATTGCAACATGTCTAAACAAATTTTAATTTTTCCAACTAAGATCTAATGTGGACTCCTGCATCCAGTGCTTGGGGCACAGCAGGGTGTGTTGAAGACTGGGGACTTATAAATTGTTGGAAATGGATATGATGTGGAAGCTTCCTGAGTTGACCTCTGAATGTACAAATGCCACAGATTTAAAGGTTGGCATTAACAATGCCGCTAATTGAAGCAGTGGAAGCTTAAAAATTGATATTTAAACAGTCCTTGTCAATTTTGAACAAATTATTGTCCCACCTGGTGCAAACCTGGTGCAAACCTGGTGCAAAGGGAATACTATGTGGTTATCTTCAAGTGATGCAACAAAATTAATCCATGATGCTTGGGCAAGAAGAATGAAAAAATTGAAGTACCTCAAATGCAGCAATCCACCAGTGGCAATTGAAGCAATTAACTGTCATGTGGCAACAACCTGCCAAATTACTACTTGAAGCAAGGTAAGTATTTTGCTCTTTACATGTTGTTGGTTTTGAGGAATAGGTTTATTGTATTTTGCTAATTATTTTAATCTGTTTGGAAGTGATTTTTCCTTCTTGCAAGGGATGGTGGTATTCATAGCTCAAAAATTGATTAGCTGAAAGGAGGCAACAAGCTGTAGAAGAATGTGAGTGACTATGGTGAGGTAGAGGTAAAGAAGGGTTGGATTTGTGCTTTGCCCTGCCGTGGCCATCATGAAATGTAAGAAGGGAAGAGGGAATACTTGTGTGAACCTTAATTGGAAAGGCAAGTGTCTCCTTGTTTTCAAAGGACCAATACAAAAGATATGTTGCACAAAAAGTGCATTACTTTATTGCTTTTTAAAACATACATCCACAGTGCAAATAGAAGATTGGGGGTGGACTTTGCTCCTCTCATCTAATGAAGCTCAAAAAGGCACAAAAAAGTACACAGTGCTTGATTTTTGTGGTAATTTGTTGGAGATTCTAAGTGCACACAAAGGCTGTGCAACCCAACACCATTCCCATGAAATCTGTTGAAAATTTTTGGGTTGTCAGAGAAATTTACCAACATTTCACCCACATTTCCAACCAAGTCGTGAACCTTCATTTGTTGTTAGTAGTGGGGAAAATATTTGCCAGCAATGCCTTATGCCATAACTTGATCCTTGGATATGTTTTCGTAACTCATAATCTAGAACTTGAATGGTGACTTTAGATACTCTGTAATATTGTTGTTTTACTTACATGTACCAACACATCATTTGGCTGATTTGTGAATTGTGGACCATCCAGACTATGCAATATTGCACCATGTAAATTCTTTGATACCAACTTTTTGATGTGCGCCCTGCCTTGCTTAGAGAGGGGCTTTCATGTGTTGTCCTTCTTTTGGTGTTTTTTGATTTTTACCTTTTTTGCAGTGTTTCATTTTTTGCTCATGTCTTGACCCTTCTTCTTGCATGTCGCTTGCTTGAGATTTTGTGGAAAACTGGAGGACATTAAGGATAATACCCTCCAGCTCAACCATGAGTGAAATTATCTCATTTCTTTCCTGAGTCTTGCCATACTTTCCAACAGACATGAGTAACAAACTTTGTCATTGATAGCTTCAATAACTGATCAAACCAAATATATCTTGTGTCTCAAAATTGGTCCATCCAACCATTGTATTGGCTCTTGGTGTATTCAATAATCCAGCATCTGGGACAACAAGGTAATTATTGAATTCAATAGAATAAATATTGTCCACAGTTTTACTTTGAAATTTGAGAAAATTTTGATTTGAGTGAAGTAGGTATGGATTTGATCAGTCTTATTAATTTCCTTCGATTGCATAACATCAAATTTGCAGGGGTTTACTTGCCATTGGCAGTCTATTGAATTAGAGTTGATGATGGCCATTTGTTGGAAATGTAATTTACATGTTGTTGGCATATTGTGAAAATGTCATTGACATTTCCAAACATCATGAGTTCCAAAAACAGCTTGTCTGTTGTTGGCATGGAGTTGTTTTACCTCAAAGTCATGCATTGGAGGCCTGTGTGGTAACATATTGTGAATGAGAAATTGGTCCACTCATGAAAAAAACTCTTTTTTCAATTAAAGACTCAAACAGACAGAGCTTGTAATTCACGCAGTATAACCAAAATGCAAATTCATCCCGTTTTGTACAAATTGCAGTTGGATCTGGTACAAACAAACGCTTTCTTTTTATTAAATTTTTTATTTGCAAAATTGAATTTTGCTCTCCTTGCGGAGAGGAACACGTGATTTCCACCAATGCACACTATAATAAGTGCATGAATCACGTGCTATTTGGATTTGCACAAATCTATCCAACTTGCAAGTGTTGACTTGCTTCCAAGTCCATGCATGAAAAGTATCTTAAAAGGATATTTGCAAAATTAACACATCAAAATTAATTCCTCTTCAAGATGAGAAAATACAAGAGAACAAATTTGCAATTAAAAATTTATTATTCAATCCGAAATTCAAAAATAATAATTTTGACACCAAAGATATGTAATGCAAATGCAAAAATGCATTGAGTTGCATCACTGCACCTCTTCCCCCTTGTTCCCCTGTGATTTTGCAAAATGTTCATTTTTTCATTTTTTGATCAAATTGGTCTCATAAAATGAAACTGGGGTAACCCACATCACCCCCTCCCACAAAATGGTGAATAATATATTTTCAAAGAAATGCCCAACAATGTCAGCCAAGTTACACATTCATTGGAACAAAAGGTACAATGTAAAAATATCCTGAAGCAGTAACAATGAATGTTGAGCCTGTTGTGCAAAATAATAAGCATACTAAATGTGCAACAGAAAATAAATAGCCAACAAGGCCCGCTGTAATTCAAAAAAGGGGCTCTTCATCAACTACTACCATTGAAAATACTAGCCATAATCCACCAAAAGTTATCACCATATCCTCCCCATCAAAATCAACAACTTACTTTCCTTGAACTCTCTTTTTTGTTATGATCAAATATTAATTGGGTACCAGAGACAAAAGGTCTTTTATCCATGATGGAATGTGGATGCTGCAAAAAATTTCCCTCTCATCTCACTTGCATGTTGCATCATGTTTTGAAAATTACCCATAGTTTGTCCTCTTGTAAAGGTATGAGTTCTCTTTTGTTTTGATGAGCTTTTCTAATTAATTTTCTCTGTCAATAATTCTACAGGTTAATTCCTTTTGAGCATCACAAGGAATACTTAAAATTATCTAATGATACTAAAGAGGAAAGTGGAACAAACAAATGGGCTGCACATGACAAAGTGTTGTGTGTGTCTGAAGCTCAATCAAATGTTGTACCCTCTTGTGCATTATGAAAAAAGTCATATCAAATGAGCATCAAAACTGGCATGGGAAATACTTCCCAAACAGATATCTGATATTCTAATTATTCAATACTGGAGATGGCAATAGCTAATTTTTCATGGCAAGAATATATCTGATTGTGTTGTTGAATCAATTCGTTTTAAACAACTTCTTGAAAAGGCTACATATTTTGGTATCCAGGAAAAACACTCACAGACACATTCTTCTTAGATGGAGCAGCATATGTTCAGAAATTTCCTTGGGCAATGTTTTCCACAGAGGGGAATATGTTTTGTGAGTGACCTGTCAAGAATTGGTGCAATAAAGGTATGTGTAATCTTGTTTTTACTTTTTAATCAATTTTTATCTAACACCATGACAGTGCCTTGTCCTGAAAACCTGCAGGATATATAATTCACTTGGTAGTGGAGCAAATCACAGCTTTCATGCCAAATTAAAAACCCCAAAAAGTACCTTCAACAATGGAATAAAGATTGGTCTTTTGCAAGGAGCTGGCACAAGGCTTGCTACTTGGTTTTATGCCATGCATTAACAGTTATGTTTGAAAAAGACACTGAAGTCAAAAGTTCATGGTGCTGCATTTGACAGTCAAAGATTGCTCAAGTGGTTCTAGCAGTGAAGGACGTTGAAGATGAAGTTTTTATAGGGAATTTTTTGTCTTGTGAGAGCTGTTTTCCCTGCACCAAAGGCGTTATGATTTTGCAATTCCAACCAGCCTGTGATAGACAAGATTTATTTCCTTGTGCATTGTGCTGATTGTGCTTTGAAGGAATCTTCCTCCATGCTTGATGATTAATGTTTCTTTGATTCATCATGCAATTCTTTTTTACAGTCTGTGATGAGGAGCTAAATGAGGTCTTTGGGGAAACAAAAGAAAGTAATTCTGATGAAAGGTAAGAATATTTTACTATCAGATGCTTGTTCTTATTCATTGCTAATTCTTTTTCATGTATGGTCAGTGGCAATGAATATGATGAGCATCAAGACTTTAGTTTGAGTGCAATGATTCAGCAATCATGGTCAAAAAGAAAGCATTGATTGGAGCATGATTATGTGATCACAGGTTGGGTTCTTTTTCTCTTTCCTGAAATTAGGGGAGCTGTTGCTGAAAGATTGGATGGCAATACAAGAATAGCAATTGAGAGGTTTGTCACAAAACTTCATGTATCACCAAACCCAAATACAAAAACATCTTAAGAGCCTTTGGAAATCATTCTTGACATCTTTTGGAAGGCATGTGATGATAACTAGAATAAGACTGGACCCTATTGAAGTTGTCCTGGCAGGTTCTTGCTCCTGATGCACTCAAAATTATCTCTCATGTCTGGTATCATCTTTACTTGCTGCCTTACACTTGTGTCCTTGGTTTTATAATGCAATGAGAGCAATATTCAACTCAAAGATGATTATTGATTTCGCTGTATGGAAATCAGAAAAAACATGTAAGGCACCTTAATCTATCAGCTTAGCAATCAATTAATGCATAAAAAATAAAGTGGCATGATACAGATGTTTTAATGTACCACACACATCTAGAATATTGAAGAACCATTCACAACCTATCCAATTCAGTCTCATTGGTAATGACTTTGGCATCATATTCAAATACATCTACAAAAAATGTCAATCATCTCTTATAAACACTCAAAGACACTTCCAAAGCGAAAATTGATGAACTGGAAGACTCTTTGGAAAAATTATGCTTTGATGAAATATGGAATCAATGTGTTGACATTATGGCACCAGGATACAAGCAGAATAACTCCAGAAATACAAGCACATTTGAATGAAAATGGTACTAGTTGGAGACCAGTAGTTTTGCATTTTGATGAGGATTAGTCTAAATTAAAGTGCTGATGCC